>Ga0118677_10016282_pt1 | contig 10210 bp, 6 predicted proteins | sample AliMusrvi5mmetaG_FD_86154 | JGI IMG/M metagenome (GOLD analysis project Ga0118677, IMG submission 86154)
AAAAAAGAGATGGACGAAAAAAAAGAAATTCAGCAAAAAATGATTGAAGCAGTTATTCAGACTGAAGAAAAGGAACGAAAGCGAATAGCGGCTGATTTGCATGATGGGTTAGGTCCATTGTTATCGGCTGCAAAACTCTATTTTCAGGCCTATATTGATGCGAAAGAAATCACGGGCAAAAATGATATTGAATCAAAACTTAAAAGCATTATGGATAATGCAATAGCCGACATGTCAAGAATTTCGCATAATATCAGCCCTCACATTCTTGAAAATTATGGGCTGACTGTTGCTTTGGAAAATTTTTTAAGTGAGCTCAAGATCAGCGACAATTTAAAGTTTGATCTTAACTTTGAAAAGTTCAACCGGTTCGATCTGAAGAAGGAATTGACCATTTACCGGACCATTTCAGAACTAATCAACAATACGATAAAACATGCGCAAGCAACGCGGATTACGATTAATATATTCATTTTGAATAACATGCTCAACCTGGTTTACGAAGACAACGGTATCGGGTTTTCCGTTGACGAAAAAACAGCTGCAAAACAGGGAATGGGTTTGAAAAATATTGAGAGTCGTATTCATTCGCTAGAAGGTATCGTTGTTATTGATAGCCAGCAAAGCAAAGGGATGAAAGCAACAATCACAATTCCGTATAAAGAAATTACCATCGATGCAACAAATTAAAATTGCAATTGTTGATGACCATGACCTTTTCAGGGAAGGCATCAGGCTTGTTTTAGGACAGATTGAGAAATTTGAAGTTGTTTTTGATACTCCAAGTGGGATTTTATTCCTGGAATTTCTGCAAAATTCGTTTCCTGATGTGGTGTTAATGGATATTAATATGCCAGTTATTGACGGCATTGAAACAACCCGAAAAGCGATAGAATTACAAGCAAACCTGAATGTTATTGCCCTTACCATGTTCTCCGATACGACCCACTACACCCAAATGATCAATGCAGGGATAAAAGGTTTTATTTTAAAAAAATCCAACAAGTATGAACTTCAGCAAGCAATTAATACCGTGTATGCAGGAGGAAATTATTTCAGTCAGGAAATATTGCAGAAGATGGCCTTCAGGTCTGTTAATTTCTCATATGGCACTGATCAGATGACTCAACGCGAACTGGAAGTTCTCAATTTGGTATGCAACGGTCTTACTTCTCAGGAAATTTCAGATAAACTGTTTATCAGTATAAAAACGGTCGAAGTCCACCGTACCAATATTTTTCAAAAATCAGCTGTAAGAAATAGCAGCGAGTTAATCCTTTGGGCTATCAAAAACAACTATTTTTCGATCGAATAGTTTCGTCCTTCCTTTTTTTTCTAAGGGTTTTCCCTTATACCAAATAATGGTTTCCCTTTAGACAAATTAAAAGCATCCCCGTAATTGCTTAAATCCAGGACCTTGTATATTTGACAATAACTTATTTGCAAAAGAAAAGCAAATGAATATTGTCATAATCGACCAAAACACCATATATCGTGAAAGCCTGAGAACTGCTCTTGATCAGATCCCTGATTTTAAAGTTGTTTTTGATATGGACAATCCCGGTTCTCTGGAAAACATAAACAATATTCAGGTACACATGATTCTTATTGATTACAGTTTCGGGAAAATTAAGTGTAACGAAACGATGATGAAAGCTGTTTCGCTATGGCCTGATGTCAAATTTTTGCTTTTATCAACATACAAAGAGGAGTGTATTTTGAATAGCATACAAACAATTGATGTTATGCTCAAAAACGCTACCAAAAAAGAATTTGAGAATAAAATCAGGCAACAACAATCAGCATCTTAAACGAGAGGACAATAATACCAATAATAAATTGAACCGGTAATGATAAAAAAAATAGTCCTTCCTGTAATTGCGGTTCTATATTTCACAGGGCTTGCCTATTCCCAGAACTTCAGGTATGTCAATACCATTTCCCCGGCTTCAGTTAAAACGGCGGGGATTGTGTTTGGTACGGCAGCATTTCTGAATGCCCCCTATATTAATGAATCCTCTACGACCAGCCAGAACCTGGTAATGGATATTTATCAGCCCCAGAATGACACCCTGACGAAGCGCCCGGCAATCATTTTTGCACATTCCGGTGGCTTTATAACAGGCAGCCGAACCGTTGATGACATACAGGCATTCTGCGACACGTTTGCCAGGAAAGGATATGTCACCGCAACCATCGATTACAGGCAGGGCCTTGAAATTGCAGACAATTCTGATATGCATTACACCCGTGCAGCTTACAGGGGATTGCAGGATGGGCGGACAGCCGTCAGGTTTATCCGGGCGAACGCGGATGCATTCGGTGTGGATGCCGACCGGGTTTATTTTGGCGGCAGCAGTGCAGGCTCCTTTATAGGCCTGAACAGTATTTATATGGATCCAAATGAATTACCTTCATATGTTGGTCCTGTGACCTATACGGCTTTCTTTATTCCGCACTCCGGTCCCGATTTGGGGAGTCCCGATATAGGGCCAAACCTGGGTTACAACGGCACACCCGACGGAGTGATGGCTTGTTGGGGTGGCGTAGGCGACACACTGATCATCGGAACTAACAATGTCACTCCTGTTTTTTTAATACATGGTACAGCTGATCAGACGGTACCTTTCAATTCCGGCCCACCATTTGGGTATAGCGGTCTGTCTGATGTTTTCGGCAGCAATGCGATCAGTATTCGACTGACGAACATAGGCATTCCGGCAGCGCAAACCTATTTCGTAGCGGGGCAGGGGCATGAATTTTATGGAACAAGCAATGGAGCCTGGATAAACGGGACAGGAGGAAATGTATACTGGGATACAATTGTAAAGAAAACCACCCGATTCTTCTGGCAACTGCATAAGCCGACAGCTGAATTTTCTTTTTCAATAAACGGATTTACCGTTGAATTCAAGGATTTATGCCAGAGGGCTACCTCATGGCTGTGGGATTTCGGCGATGGCAACACTAGCACAGATTCAAACACGGTTCACGTATATTCAGCTGCGGGAACATACAAAGTGCTGCTATATGCGGGAAATGAAATACAGAGCTGGGATACTATATCCCATATGGTTACCGTCCCTGTTGTATCGGGTGTCATGGAACCTGTCAATCCCTCTGTTCGCCTGTACCCTGTTCCGGCCTCAGGATATGTAACAATTCTTTCGGATCATTGGTTGAATCCAGCCGGTATTGAGGTTTTTAGCTTGTATGGGGAACGAATGATCATAAAAACTTGTGAGAGCGGGAATAAAATCGCACTTGATCTCTCGTATTGGGAGAAGGGAATCTATCTTGTCAGGATCCATTCATACAATGGAATCCTTTACAGGACGCTTGTTGTGGATTAGGAATAATGAAAATGAAACAAATAAATTAAGAAAGGAGAAAAACTATGAAAGTTATATCAAAGATCACATTCCCAATCGTGAAAATCAATTTCAACCTCGTCGCTATGACATTGCTGATTGTTGCTGTCGCAATGCTGAGTGGTTGCAGCAAAAGCAAGTCGGAGCAACCGCCTGCAACGAGTGAAACACTTCGTTTCGTCTGGCTTGCCGACAGCCGCGGTGATAAGCTTGACAACCCGGTAAACACCCCGGTGCTGAATGCCATTATCAGTCAGATTGCTACTCTGTCCCCAAAGCCGTCCTTTGTGGTATTCGGTGGCGACATGTCTTACAGGGGCTTCATCCACCCCTCTTACACGTTCCAGGCATGGAAAGACCTGTTCTCACCAGTCACCAGCCAGGGAATACCCTTGTACACAGCGGTGGGCAATCATGAGCTGTATTACCAGCATTCTGATTCCGGATTCATACTCGGAAACCAGCAGATGTTCCAAACTGTTTTTTCGGAGAACCCTTCCAACGGGCCGGCCGGGTACGAGCACCTGGCCTATTCCTTCGCCTCGCCCGGAGGCAGCTCCTTTTTCGCAGTATTGGATCCCTACTACCTGACCAGCAGTATCAAGCCCGCGGGCTTGGGGGGCGACATCGAAGGACCCCAAATGTCATGGTTAAGAGCACAGGTAGCTCAAACCAAGGCAACCCATAAATTTCTTTTCATTCATACACCCTATTATTATGTCGACAACGACACGACCGAACCATCCACTGTAAGCCAATCCTTTACCAGGCTCTGGGCTTTCCTTGACTCCAACAAGTTCGACTTCTATGCCTGCGGACATTCCCATCTTTTTGCCCGCAGGACTATTGACAGCAGTGTCCTGCCGAATCCCCAGACCACCCCGCTGACCCCCGCATGGAAGAACAATGTCGTTCAGCTTCTCAATGGCACCTGCGGAGCCGGCGGCGGCGGCGGCACAATCGACCCGGCCGTCAAAATCGCCTGGAACGTGCACAATGACGCCAAAACCTATTACTTCAGCGTCATCGATATCAACGGAGGCACCGTAACGGTAAAAAGTTACGGGGGGGATACGGGGGCTTACAGTCTTATCGATACGTTCACGATTCAAAAGTAGAACATGAGTGATTATTATAAACCAACTGAAAGCCAAAATGAAAGGACCTGGATTTTTATTATCGGTAATGATGATTATGCTTGCCATGATCATAAGCTGCAGCAAAAAAAATGATGATCCACAAACTGTCACAAAGAAGCCCTATGCATGGGTTGCAGGAGAGAGGGACAGCACCGGTTATGGTATGATCCTTTTTTCTGCTGACAGCGGAGAAACATGGGTAAGACAGGGACAAGGAACTACCGCGTTGAAGGATATCGATGTTTCTGATATATGGGCAGTAGATGAAAATACGGTATGGGCAGTCTGTTCCGATAATGTCATTCTGAAAACTCTCGATCGTGGCCAGGCATGGGCACGAATTCAGGCTCCTATGAATAAAGCCGGCACGAGACTTTTGGCAATTTACATCATGAACAAAACCAATATATGGATCAGCGGATCGGGTGGAACAGTTTATAAATCTGCTGATAACGGAAATACATGGACCATGTTTGATACCACTTTCTTTCATAATGGATTAATGCAGGGAATCTGGGCAGTCAGCCTTGAAAAAGTATATGTCGTCGGAGGGGTGGGAATAGGAAGCTCCATTTCAAGAGGATTTATTGCATTAACCCTGAATGGTGGCAATACCTGGGATTCCATTGTACCATCAGATAACTATAACAAACATGAATGGATCGGCGTGACCTCCTGTGGGAATAAGGTGGTCGTATATGGCGGGAGGTCACATTATTTAGTTAGTACTGATGGTGGAGGCACGTGGAAGAATGATTCAGTCCCAAACACTGGTGGTATCTTTGGAGCTGATATTAACCACCTGATCATGCTTGATCCTCAAACATGGTGGGGCGCATTTGATTTGGGCCATATATACCTTACCAAAGATGGAGGAAATAACTGGACAAAACAGGAAACCGGTCAGACAGGGGAATACCTTGTAGGAATTGATGCCTGGAACAGCCAGTTTGCCTTAGCGGTTGGAGATGCGGCATCCATGCCAAGATCTGGCCCGATCCTGAAAACTTCAAATGGAGGATCGAGCTGGGTAACAAAGAAAACCTACCGATCCAGTTTATACAAAGTCTCATTTATAAAACAATAATCTGGTGAAATCTTCAAGCTATCTTCCATTCCTATGGATACTGACCTTTGGCAGTCAACTGATCCTCCAGCAATCCTGTAAAAAAAGCGGGCCAACTGTTGAACCAGTCTATCTGACTGTTACTTTGCCGCGATCGGTATTCCACAACGAGTCATATTATTCACTGAAATACCAGGAACGGTCCATTGAGTTGGATTTCAGCCAGCCAATCGATTCAACCACCATCCCCGGTAATATCTTCTTTTCACACAAAGGTGGTCCCCTTGAGACAATATATAAAACAATTTTCTCCGGTAGAAAGGTGATCCTGGCATTTAATCAGGATTTTCAGTTGCATGCGGGATGGAAGTACCTGGTCACCGTTAAAACGGGGTTGAGATCTACCACCGGAGTAAAGCTTTCGTCGGATGTAACCATTGAAGTACGAACCACCGCCAAACAGTTGGGTGTCGATAACGACTCCACCACGCGGAACTCCATTGTATGTATCAGCGATATCCACTTGGGCGATCAAAGGTCAGCTGTCCTTGGGTATTGCTGGTTCACTAAAAATTCAGCAGCGCTTGAAAGTCTGCTTGGATTTGTCCAGTCCAGCCCCCAGGTGAAGCAACTGGTCATTCTTGGTGATCTGTTCGACGAATGGGTGATTCCATATCGTCTTTCTCCCTTCGACACACTGACCGGGATTCATAATTCCAGGGATTATTTTCTGTCCGTCGCCAACGCTCCTTTAAACATCGGCATTGTCAATAAGTTGAAGTCGATAGCCTCAGGTGGAAATACTCAGCTTATTTATATTCCGGGAAACCATGATATGCTGCTGACTCAGGAGATCATTCAGGAAATCATCCCGGGGGTTATCTGGCAGGGAGATTCCACAGGGCTCGGCCATTATTCACCGATGAGTGAAATTGTCATGGAGCACGGTCACCGATACGATTTCTTCAATTGTCCGCAGCCGCTGACTGCTCCGGGTCATACTCTTCCTCCAGGATACTTTATTTCCAGACTGGATGCGCAAGGACTGATGGAAACAGGGAAACATATACTAAAAAACACGAAGTCCGAAAATGGTGATGTGGAATTCCTGGCTGCCTGGACTGCGGCCTATGAATATCTTAGGATCAAGTACTCGCTGACAGTTGCAGCAGACTCGACAAACATCCGGATGGGAGGGATCGATCATTATTCACTTCCATTCAGCTTCAACGGAGCGAGAGACATGTTCGCCGGAAATATTGAAAATGCCTGGTCATCCACCCAAATCAGGAATGCTGTACCGGTTACCATGCCGGTCGTGATGGCCATACTGGACGGCAGCGATGATCTCTCTTTTACGGCCTCCTATGAATATATGCAGTCCCAGGCACCCAAAAAATATAAAATAGTTGCCTTTGGACATACGCATAATCCCATGATGAAGGTTTATCCCGCGGGAAAAAACTATACGGGAATCTATGCAAACACTGGCTCTTGGGTTAATGCAGACCTGTCATCCAAACCTGTAAGGACATTTCTTGTGATCAAACCCGCAGAGTGGACTGGATCGGATCTTGATATAGTTTCATTATTTCAGTACAATCTCGAGAGCGGGAGCGGGAACCCGAACCCAGGTTATGTCCCTGTGCTGGTTTCAGAAGAAAGTATTGACAAATGAAATCTGTTTCATTGTATTTATAACTTCCTATTAAAATTAAGTCTCCGTAACATCAGCATCATGAAAAAAAAATCTCTTATATTGATTCTTGCTGGAACCATTGCTATCGCAATTTATTGCGTGATTATTCAGAATCCCTTCAGCGGGGTCAGACCTAAAAAAGGCCAGGGTTCCCTCAGGGAAAACCGGGGCATGTCAAAAAATGGTCTTTTGGCCATGCAAGCCGATTACCAATTCATGAAACTGAAGAATCCGGCAACAGGCGCTATCCCACCCGGGATTCGCTCAAGGGAGCTCGCATTTACTTCCAAATTGCCTAAGTATGCCGAAGATGCTGGCCAGACATGGAAATGGAGAGGCCCTACCAATATAGGTGGCCGTATGCTTTGCATTACCGTTGATGTGGATGATCAGAACCACCTTTTAGCGGGCAGCGCATCGGGAGGTATGTGGGAATCAACCGACCGGGGTCAGACCTGGCACAAATCAACTGCTCCCGATGCGGAACAGAGTGCCACCTGCCTTGTACAGGACAAGAGGCCAGGAAAGCATAACATCTGGTACTACGGCACAGGTGAGTTGCTCAGTACTACCGACAGGAACATCTCAACCAATGCAAGAACGATTGGAATTGGCAATGGAATTTATAAATCGACCGACAACGGGGCAACCTGGAAGCCGCTTGTGGCTACCCAGGGCGCTTCACCCTCAGGCCTGAATGAGATTTTCCAGGGTGTATGGCGGATCGTTACCGACCCCGTAAGAATGGATAAAGACATCGTTTATGCAGCCTGTTACGGAGCCATCATGCGCTCCGAAAATGGCGGCATCAGTTGGCAGGTAGCATTGGGCGACCTTGAGAACAAGTCCTTCGCCACCGACCTTGCCATCACATCCAACGGCGTATTGTATGCCGGTCTGAGCAGCTTTTGCCTTTCGGTTGAACCTCCTGGTAAAGCCGGGATCTGGAGATCGACCGATGGATTTAACTGGACCAAAATCACACCTGCCGGATTCCCTGCGGATAATCGGGTTACAAAGCTGGTGCTTGCACCGTCCAATGGGAAGGTCATGTATGTGTTTACCGAATCGCAATCTCCCGATCTGAATCCCTTTAACGGATATACCAATACGGTGAATACCTTTTGGAAAATGACATGGAATTCCGCTGCCGATTCTGCTGTATGGGAAAACCGCACTCATGGTATGCATGGCGGCGGTGACGGGAATATCAATGATTTTCCATATTCGCTGGTAGTATACGGCGGATACTGTTTCACCATGGGTGTAAAACCGGATAATGAAAATGTGGTGTTCATGGGTGGAATGAACATGTACCGTTCGGATAATGGTTTCGCCGACACCCTGAAGACTAATTACGTGGGTGGTTATCCCTATGATATGGACTCGATCCATCAACTACATCCAGACCAGCACGGAATAACCTTCCTGCCCACTGATCCGAACGTCATGTTTATGGCAAATGACGGTGGTATATACATGACCAACAACTGTATGGCCGACAGCAGCCACATGTCATGGGAAAGGATGAATAACAAGCTGACAACTACCCAGTTTTACAGCATTGCCATTGATCATGGCTCTTCAGGTGACGACTGGGTCCTTGGCGGGTTGCAGGATAATAACTGGTATTACACCGTTACTGACGATCCCACGGAATTCTGGTTCAATATCGATATTTGCTATGACGGGTTCGCAACCTGTGTGGCACCCAACTGGGAATATTGCGCTATCTCAGCCTATAGCGGAAATATCTGGACGTCAAAGTTTGATGCTGAGTCAATAGCCATGCGTGTGGATAACGGTAAAAAACAGGTCATTGCCCGCACACCAAATGAGGGCTATTTTACACCACCTGCTATTTCTGCCTTGACTGGAGAACTTTACTTTAAAAAAGGGGATCTTAAATCCTGGAAAGAGATGGCCGGTAATCGTGTGGTTATGCTGCTGCGCTGGCATACAGGGATCAATACTTTCACAAACATTGATGAAAAAAACGGAGTAGCAACCTTTAAATCACCTCAGGAAGGGGTTGTCATTGTTCCTCCAAGGTATTATGTAGAGAATATTAAGGCTCTGCTCGATGCTCCGGGAGAGTGGTTCTTTGATAAGAAAATAAAAGAGATCAGTTATATACCGGCTACAGGGATTGACGATCCGAATCTGACAACAGCAGGTGTTCCAATGATCAATCAGCTTATTGAAATACGCGGGAAATCGGGACAACCTGTCCGCAATCTGCGGATTTACGGATTAACATTTGAGGGGGTCATTACCGGACAAAATATTGTGAGCCGCAATTGGGATGGAGTTGATGGTTCCACAGGAGTGGCAGAGACAAAGACACCATCGAATACTGCGATCAGCTATGAATATGCACATGCCTGTGAATTTGCGGATGGTGAAGTTCGTTCATGTAATGGAACAGGGATTCTTGTAAAGGCAGGGTGCTACCAGACAAGAATTTTGAAAAACAGGTTTGAGACACTTGACGGCGGGGGCGTTTTTATTCTGGGTACTGCAAATCCAGGAAACGGACGCGAGATCGTAAGAGAGACGACCGTTTCATACAGCAAATTTTACGATTGCGGCGGAGTGAGTATATTAGCTTCTAATACCCTCATGACCAATATTTCACATAACTACATTACAAAAAAAAGGGGACGATATGGTATTGATGTTGGCGGATGGTCAAACCAGGATGAGGCAATAGACGGAGGATATATTGTCGAGTATAACCATCTTGATGATGTTCAGCGCGATGCAGATGATTCAGGCGCAATTAAAACTGCCGGGCTTACCTTTAATTCAGTGATCCGCAGAAACCTGATCCACGATGTCCGCGCCGGTTTCTTCAACGATAACGTAGCTTTCTGGTTTGATAATATGTCATCAGACTGGACATCTGAAGAAAACATCTATTATAATCTGGAAC
>Ga0118677_10016283_pt1 | contig 10209 bp, 9 predicted proteins | sample AliMusrvi5mmetaG_FD_86154 | JGI IMG/M metagenome (GOLD analysis project Ga0118677, IMG submission 86154)
CGTTCTCGCATCCGTCAAAACACGAGACCCCGATCAACCCGAGTTCCACCAGGCCGTACAGGAGGTCCTGGAATCCCTTGAACCGTGCCTGGACAAGCATCCGGAATACAAGCGAGCGAAGATTCTCGAGCGCATCGTCGAACCGGAGCGCGTCATTGTGTTCCGCGTGGCCTGGGTCGACGACAAGGGCGAAGTGCAGGTCAACCGCGGCTACCGCATCCAGTGCAACAGCGCCATCGGTCCCTACAAGGGCGGCTTGCGCTTTCATCCGAGCGTCAATTTGTCGATACTCAAGTTCCTCGCTTTCGAACAGGTCTTCAAGAACTCGCTGACCACGCTGCCGATGGGCGGCGGCAAGGGCGGCTGCGATTTCGATCCGAAGGGCAAGAGCGACCTCGAGGTGATGCGCTTTTGCCAGGCCTTCATGGATGAACTCTTCCGCCACGTCGGGCCGCATACCGACGTCCCGGCCGGCGATATCGGTGTCGGCGGCCGCGAGATCGGTTTCCTGTTCGGGCAGTACAAGAAGCTCACCGGCGAGTTTACCCCGGTGCTGACCGGCAAAGGCCTCAACTGGGGCGGCTCTCTGGTTCGCCCCGAGGCGACCGGCTACGGCTCGGTCTATTTCGCCGAGGAAATGCTCAAGACGCGCAAGGACAGCATAGCGGGCAAGGTGTGCGCCGTCTCGGGTTCGGGCAACGTTGCCCAGTACACGGTCGAAAAGCTCAACCAGCTCGGCGCCAAGGTGGTCACGATGTCGGATTCCGAGGGCACTGTTTACGATCCCCGGGGCATAGGCCCGGACAAGCTCGAGTTCGTGCTGGAGCTCAAGAACGTTCGCCGCGGGCGGATCAAGGAATACGCGCAGAAATACGACTGCCAGTTCATGGCCGGCAAGCGGCCGTGGGCAATCAAGTGCGACGCCGCCTTCCCGAGCGCGACGCAGAACGAAATCGACGGCAGCGATGCCGATGCCTTGCTCGGCAACGGCTGCTTCGTGGTCGCCGAAGGCTCGAACATGCCGACTACTTACGATGGCGTCGAAAAATTCGTCAGGGCCGGAATTCTCTACGGTCCGGGCAAGGCGGCCAATGCCGGCGGCGTCGCCACCTCGGGCCTCGAAATGAGCCAGAATTACATGGCCCTGTCGTGGCCGCGCGAAGAGGTCGACAAGCGCCTCCATGACATCATGCGGGCGATCCACGCGGAAGTCGAAAAAGCGGCGCGCGACTACGGATCGCCGGGCAATTACGTCATCGGCGCCAATATCGCCGGTTTCCGCAAGGTCGCCAACGCCATGCTCGATCAGGGCGTCGTCTAGGAGTCAACAACCAGGGCGCCAAGTTCACCAAGAGTGCACCAAGTTAAGCCGCCCATCGCGCAGCGAAGCTGACCAAAGGGAATGCAGAGCAGCGCTCCTGCACCGCTGACCGGGCAGCATGCTTGTGGGAGCCCAGCTTTGCTGGGCGATTGCAGCCGTGCCCCAGCGACCGCCCATCGCGCAGCGAAGCTGACCAAAGGGAATGCGAAGCTGCGCTCCTGCACCGCTCACCGGGCAGCATGCTTGTGGGAGCCCAGCTTTGCTGGGCGATTGCAGCCGTGCCCCAGCGACCGCCCATCGCGCAGCGAAGCTGACCAAAGGGAATGCAGGGCTGCGCTCCTACACCCCTGAAGGTTCCTGGCCACGCCAGGCCGCATCGCGCCAGGACCGGTCAAGCTTGGGCGCAGCCCCTCGTTGCGCTGCGACGAACGAGAGGCTTTCGCGAATCAACCGGCCGGACGACCGGTCTTGAGCTTGGAGATTTTCGCCAAAGCTTTAAGCAGCGCGTCGTCGGACAATTCGGACAGGGCCGCGATGGCGGCGCGCAGCACTTCGCTCTTCTTGATTTCGCAACCCGCTGCCAGCGCGCGCCGTTTCATCGTACCGATCAGCGCATAGTCTGCTTGTGGAAAGGTGAAACTGTCGCGAACCAGTTTTGGCTTCTTGGTCGCGAGCGCCTTCACTTTACCGGGCTTGCTGCCCTGCTCGGCTTCGGCCGGGGTCTTGCTTGCCCCCCGGGATACTGCCTTCACTGCCGTCTTTCCCGGCTTTGCCTTGGTTGTCGCTGAAGTCCCGGTCGATTTCCTGGCCGCCTGCGCTTTGACCTTGGGGGTTGCGGAAGCTTCGGGTCTTGCCACAGCGGTCTCTTTCCCGGCGGCTGGCTTTGCTGAAACCTGCTTCGACGGTTCTGAGGGGGTGCCATTCATGTCGCGTCTCCTTTTCGACAAAACATTAGTACGGTATAAACCGTATAAACGTTATAGCAACTTGAGCGCGAAAAATCAAGAATGGATTTGCCGCGTACGGCCCGGAATCTGCGGGAATGCACTGACTGGAATCGCCGTGCCGGTGGCCGCGCATCCTTGTCGTCAGAAGAAATGTCGCCGTGCCAGATCGAAGAGGCTGAGGACGATTTCAAAAATGATCAAGCCGATGACATACCACTCGAGTTTGTGAAGCTGTTTGCTGTCGAGGATATCCGCCAGGGTTTGCGCGGTGTCCGAAATCAGCTTGAGCTTGCGGTCTAGTGCCGCCTGACGTTCTTGCAGTTCGAATTCATCTTCAAGACTTGCATAGAGGCCGCCAAGATTCGGGAATTCCCAAAGGACTTCCGGTTTGTCGCCGATTTCCGCACGCCCCACCATGCGGTGCTCGATCAACAGCATATTGCCGATCTTCGCGAGCAGTGTTCTGGAATCTGCGCTCACCTTCCCCAAGGTTGCGAGCCCCTGGGCGAGCGGCTCGATTCCATCGAATTCACTCGCGACTCTTTTTTCGTAGAGCGACAACACCAGATTCTTGCTGAGCGTATCGGCAATGACCTGCACCTTCTCCAGCGAGATTTCGTCGAGCGATACCGCGCCACTCTGGACCCCAATGCTCGACTTTCCACAGTGTATTTCAAGCTCCTCGATTTCCGGGCTGGCGTAGGCATTGGTGATCAGCGGTTTTATCGCCTCGACAAAACGCGATTCCCCCTCAATGTCGACTCCGAAAAGCACCACAACGCCATAGCGAAACAGCACCGCCAGGCCGCCGTCAGGATCCACCTCGATGGTCAGCGGCGTGGTGCTCAAACAATCGGTGATCTTGAAGCTTTTGAGGTCGAGCCGGTCACCGAGGAGGAGGGCTCGTGCTTTAACGTGTTGCCGCAATTTGAAGTCAGGTTGGCTCATGGGTCGATTGAATCGCAATTTCCTGTACCGCTGATTCTTCTGCTTACGACAGGGCATAGCCGCGGGCTTCGGCTCCCGTTTGGCATTTGTGGGGAATGTCTCTCAACCAGTCTGAATCTGCCGCACATCAAGTTCGACCCGAACGGCAGCAGCGCAGCGGTTGCAGCCAGCGGGCGCAATATGACTCAAGCATTACCTTCGGAGACCACCCTGACCCGCGGCAAGGTCACGCGAAAAACGCTGCCCTTGCCAAGCTCGCTGCGCACATCCATCCGTCCGTGGTGCCGCTTGACGATGCCGTAGGCCAGAGACAAGCCAAGGCCGGTCCCTTTGCCGACGGGCTTGGTGGTAAAGAAAGGATCGTAAATCTTGTCGAGGTGCTCGGGACTGATGCCCGAACCGGTATCAGCCACATCGACCCACACATTGTTCTCGTCAAAACCGGTGCGCAGGGTAATCGTTCCGTACTCCTCGATGGCCTGTGCCGCATTGACCAGAAGATTCAGGAAAACCTGATTCAATTGCGAAGCGATACATTCGATTTGAGGCACGCCGGCATAGTCCTTGTTGACCCTGGCCTTGTACTTTATTTCATTCCAGACGATATTGAGCGTGCTATCGAGCCCGATTTCGAGGTTGGCATTCTGCCATTCTGCGGCACCGACACGCGAAAAATCCTTGAGGCTATCGACGATTTTTTTGACCCGATTAACACCGTCGAGTGACTCATCGATGAGATTGACAATGTCTTGCTGTAAAAACTCAAGGTCGGCGACCGACTTGGCCTGCTCAATGGCCGCCATAAGATCGGCGTGTCCGGCCAGAACGGGTTCAGCCTGGCGATAGGCTTCAAGCACTGCCAACAGGTCGCCCACCTGCCCTTTGAGCGTACCCAGATTGGAGTTAATGAAACCAATCGGATTGTTGATCTCGTGTGCCACACCGGCTGCCAATTGCCCTACCGAGGCCAGCCTCTCGGATTGCAGTACCTGGACATGAGCATCCTTAAGCTCCCGTTCGTCACGCTGCAGTTCATCGAGCAGCGTATTGAAAGACACCGCCAGCACACCGAGTTCATCAGCGCGCAGGCTATCAAGCCGTTGCTTCCTGTCCGATTCCGGTTTAGCCAGGTCGTTCAACTGCCTGACAAAGCCTTCAATCGGCCCGGCAAAGCCACTCGCCAATTTCCAGGACAAAGCAACTGCAAAGAGGAGCACGAAAAAAATCCCGGCGAGAAAATAATTTCGAAAACGGAGGATCGGTTCATAGGCTTCCGAAAGCGGATAATTTGCAGCCAACAGCCATCCCGTTGTTTGCAGACGCTTGAATGACGCGAGGTTAGCCACGCCCTTGGAGCTAAGCGTTTCGCCGGAGCCTTCAAAGCCTTCCAGAGCCTGGTCAAATAAAATATTAGCCCCCGGCAGGACGTCCTTCTTCATGATCCGCGAACGGTCCTGATGCATGATTATTGTGCGGTCCGGAGCGAACAGATACATATACCCGGTCGAGCCGATACGAAAGTCCTTGATGATCTCGAACAGGCCGTCTTCGGCCAGAAGATCGACGCCGCCGCACAGCACGCCTTTGATCGAGCCATCTTCCTCCCGGAGCAGAGCCGTCATCATGATTGCCGGTCGCTCATCGATCACCGTGACAAACGGTGCGGAAATAATTGGCTTGACATTACTAATGGTGTTGGCGAAGCAATCGCGATGAGCGAAAGATGCCCCGTATTTTTCAGGCATGGCAGGAGCCGAAGCGATCAACTTCCCGGTCTTGTCAAGAACCAGAAAGCCAAGGTCGAAAATGCCGGAATTTGCCTTGGCCAGCCATTTTTGTGTTGACTCGGGGTTGCTGACGAGAGACTCGGGGGCACGGTTGGCGAGTTCAACCACTGACTTGAGGGCGAAATTGATGTCGTGATCCAGATCTCGGGCAATAGAGGTAATCAGGGAAAACTGCTGGTCCACGATGAGCTTCTGGGTCGCGGCCCGGAAATACGCGTAGGTTCCCGCAGCAATGGCAATGAGCAGCAAGGCCACAAAAAGAGTAATGGAAAAAACGAGCCTGTGCCTGATGCTGGTGAATTTCATGGGCATACTCCGGTTTCCGCATGATCATTCTGCTGCGAGCGCAAACTCTATCACTCTGACGGGATGTCCCGATACCAAAATTCGTGTCGCGACACGTCGGAAATCTTCAACAGCGGCCAGGGCTTGCAGTTCACCAGCGCCGCCTTCGCTGGCGCGCCGAAACGGGAAGGCATCGTCATCAGCGTGGATGGGCGGGGGCGGGCGCTCGACAAAATCTCCGCCGGGCGGCTCCGGCGCAGCGTCAAGAGCGACGAGGTGTGCCTGAACAGCCATGCCTCGCTGGTCTTGACTCAGGGCACCACTTCAGTTGAGACTGTCTCATGAACGACATGAATAATACAAAGGCCACCCTGCTGCTCGTCGATGACGAGCCGGGCATTCTTTCTTCACTGCGCCGACTCCTGCGCCCAGCCGGTTACCATATTCTCACCGCTGAAAGCGGCAAGGCCGGCCTTGAAATCCTCGAGCACGAAACCGTCAATCTGGTCATCTCCGACATGCGCATGCCAGAGATGGATGGGGCCCGGTTTCTCGAACAGGTACGGATTCGCTGGCCGGAAACCATGCGCATCCTGCTCACCGGTTACGCGGATGTCGGCTCGACCGTCGCGGCCATCAACCGGGGCGAAATTTACCGTTACATTGCCAAACCCTGGGACGACAACGACCTGACGCTGACCGTCCGCGACGCCCTCGACCGGCAGCTTCTGAAGGATGAAAACTCCCGCTTGCTGGCTTTGACGCAAGCCCAGAACGAGGCCCTGGAAGATCTTAATGCCAGCCTTGAAGACAAGGTGAAACAACGCACGTCGGAGATCGAACAGATCAACAGCTTCCTCAATCTGGCCAACGACAAGCTAAAGCAGAACTTTCTCGTTTCGATCAAAGTATTTTCCGGACTTATGGAACTGCGCGGCGGGGTCATGAGCGGGCATTCGCGCCGGGTCGCCGGACTGGCCCGCCTGCTGGCGATAAATCTCGGCCTGCCGTCACGCGAGCAGCAGGATATTTTTTTCGCCGCTTTGCTGCACGACATCGGCAAGATAGGCTTTTCCGATACGCTGCTTTCGCGTCCGGTCTCACGAATGAATGGTGAAGAACTCGGTCAATACCGCAAACATGTCCTGGCGGGCGAATCCGCACTGATGCCGCTGGAGGACATGAAAGACGTCGCCAGGATCATTCGTTCGCACCACGAACGTTTCGACGGACAGGGCTTCCCCGACGGCCTCGAGGGGGCGGACATCCCCTTCGGCGCGCGCATTCTGACGCTCGTAGACGATTTCGACGGTTTGCAGATTGGCGCGCTGGCCGATAAGAAAATGTCTTCCGATGAAGCGAAAGCCCTGCTTCTCCTGTCACGCGGGAAACGTTACGACCCCCAGGTAATTGATGCCTTCATGGAGTTGCTCGGCAGCATGGGGCGTGAAATCGTCGACGAAAAGCTGGTTTCCTATCCTGATCTCAAGGTTGGCATGGTACTCGCCCGTGACCTGGTCAGCCGTGAAGGTGTTCTGCTGCTGGCGGTCGATTTTATTCTCGACGCACCGCAGATCAAGCAAATTCAAGACTACGCACACCGTGAGAACCATGCCATCGCGCTTTACATCCGCACCGGCAAACCCTAGAAGGAAAGAGCGATGAACCGGATCCTGATTGTTGATGACGACGAATCCATTCTCAAGGCTTTGCGGCGCCTCCTGTTGCGCACCCCCTGCCCAGCGGGCGCAGAGACTTACAAACTGACCGTGGATTGCTTCAGTTCCCCGCAAGACGCTTTGGAAAAGGCCCGGCATACCGCCTACGACCTGGCGCTCTCCGATTACCGGATGCCCGGAATGAACGGGGTTGAGTTCCTTAAAGCTTTTCGCAAAATTCAGCCCGATGCGGCACGCCTGATTCTTTCCGGATACGCCGACCTGAACGGCCTGATCGGCGCCATCAACGAAGCCGGGATCAGCCGCTTCATCTCGAAACCCTGGAATGATTACGAACTCGTTTGCGCACTGGGCCAGGTTTTGGCCTTGCGTGAACTGGCCCTGGAGAACCAGCGGCTGGCCGACCAGACGCGGCTGACAATGGGCACTATTTCCGCAGAGGAAATCGAACTCAAACGCCTTGAATCCGTCGAGCCCGGAATCACCCAGGTTAACTGGGGTCCCGACGGATCGGTACTCCTGGACGAATCGCTGCTTGACGATTTTCCGGTCCGGACCAGCAGCGGCATCGCAAAACAAAGTTGATCCGCGATGCCGTTTATGCAAGGGGCTGAGCATTTTGTCACCGGCATCGGGCTGATTGATGCCGAACAGGAAAATCATTCAGACTTGTTTTTCCTTGTACCCGTTGCGGTTAGAGCGTTTTTTCAGGTCGAAACATGATGAACGTGGAAACAGATCGCGCTCGCGGAAAAATCATCCAGGCCCGCGTCCTGGTGGTCGATGACGACCCGATTCTACGCACCCAGATCAAGCATCTGGCGAGCAAATTCGTCTCGGAAATCGAGCTTGCTGCCGATGGCCTGGAAGGCCTTGAGCGGTGGCGCAAATGGCAGCCCAACGTGATCATTACCGACATATTCATGCCACGCATGAGTGGGCTGGAAATGTGCGAAACCATCAAAAGCGAAGATCCCGATGCTCAAATCATCGTCATCACTGCTGACAAGGACAGCGAAGGTCTGCGCCAGGCCCTGGCGATTGGTGTCGAACGTTACCTTTCAAAGCCGGTGGACATGCACCTCCTGGCCGATGCCATTGGCAAGTGCGTCCGGGATCGACAACAAACCGATGAATTGCGCCTCACCCGCCAGGTGGCCACCCTGACCGAGGCACTGCAAGTTCAACTTGAAGATAAAAAACTCGCCGAAGCAGCCTTGCAAAAAGAAAAGGCCGAACAGCAGATTCTGATCGAGCGCCTGGAGGAAATGCACAACCAGTTGCTGCAATCGGAGAAAATGGCTTCGATTGGTCAATTGGCGGCTGGCGTAGCGCATGAACTCAATACGCCGCTAGGCTTTGTGATCAGCAATTTTAATGTGTTGCAGAGATACGTGCTGCTTATGACTGAGGTGATGAAACCCCTGCGGAATTTGAGCCGCCGGGCGCTGAACGAGGGGTCGCCCGCGCTGCAGTCGGTGGCGCAACACATAGTTGCCCTGGAAAGCGAAAAAAAGCTGGAACGAGTCTTGGCGGATTTGGAGCCTGTCTTCCAGGAAACAAGTGACGGACTATCGAGCGTGGATAATATCGTCAAGTCACTCCGACTCTTCACCTGCGTTGATCAGCAGGGTGAAGTCGGTGAGTATGATTTGAATCAAGGCGTGGAAAACTCTCTGACATTTACTAATCATGTATTGAAGAATATTGCGGCAGTCGAGACAAAACTGGGGAACATCCCGCTGATTACTGCGGATGGCGGCGTGATCAACCAAGTTATCGTGAGTATTTTGCTGAACGCCGCTTTTGCCCTAAATGAAAGGGTGCAGGGGAGAACCGGACAGATACGGGTCACAACATTCGCTGACGCAGAGTATGTCTACTGCGTAATTGCAGACAATGGGGCCGGTATCCCGACGGAAAACACTAACGATATCTTCACGCCGTTTTTCACAACCAAGCCTGTGGGGCAGGGAATAGGTCTGGGGCTCAGCGTTTCCTATGACGCGGTGGTCAACAAACACGGCGGTGAATTGTTCTTTGTCAGCGAAGTCAATGTGGGAACTACATTTACTGTGAAACTGCCCATTGATGGCACGAACATAGAGATTGGAAACGTGGCTTGCCGGTCATGAAGTTGAACTTAAGAGCGGAAGATATTCGCAGATATTTGTTTGAAGGGGTGTAAAGATATGGCAAAGACCCGAGTCTTGATTGTGGAGGACTCACCGTTTATTCATAAGATAATTACCCGGGCATTATGCCCGGAGGATTTCGAAGTCTGCGGCATTGGCGCGAACGGTAAGGAAGGCGTGGATCTTTTCAGTTCGCTGAAACCCGATGTAGTGACAATGGATATTACGATGCCGGTCATGGACGGCTTGACTGCTACGCGCAAAATAATGGAGGTCGATCCCCAGGCTAAGATTCTGATGCTAAGTGCCATGGGCGACGATGCACTGGTGGATGAGGCCAGAACCATCGGGGTCCGCGCATTTCTGCAGAAACCTTTTAAACCGGATGAACTCAATACGTCCATTAGACTGATTCTGCAAGGAGAGTTATAAAACAATGACTGTAGCGCATGAAAATTATCTTGATTTTTTTGCTGATGCCGTCCAAAAAAACCTATCCGCTATGGCCGGGATAAGCGGTGATGCAGGTGCAGTGGAACTACAGGAAACAGCTTTTTTATCAAGAGGGTCTGCCATAATCATTGGAATTACAGGAACTAAAGCAGGACGGATCGTCATCGACATGGACTGGCCGACTGCCAAAGCTCTTTGTGACGCTGTAAATGGCGAAGAAATTCTTGACGAGGAGTTCGTGCAGGAGACGTTGGCTGAGTTCACCAATGTTGTATCCGGGCATGCAGTGAGCGGCATCAACAACGCTTACCCGGGCATGCGTCTCATGCTGACGCCTCCCAGTGCGTTTCATGGAGATAATTTGTCGATTGTCAGTCCAAAGTTGACGACGGAAGTGGTCGCAGTACAAACATCACTAGGAACTATCTTTATCAGCGTCGGTTTCGAAGCGGGCAGCTAAAAGCGATAAGATTAACATTGCCATTAATTCTTCCATATCCCGCAATTGAATTCTTCCATTCAGCTATGCCTGCTAACATTGTAAGAGGCATGGCTTTTGTAATTGTAGCTGCATTTTGATATGGAGTTGATCGCATGAAATCATCAATACTGAATCGGCTTGTGTATCTAATAAGTCACCGCACTGTTGTAATT
>Ga0118677_10016284_pt1 | contig 10207 bp, 8 predicted proteins | sample AliMusrvi5mmetaG_FD_86154 | JGI IMG/M metagenome (GOLD analysis project Ga0118677, IMG submission 86154)
AAGATATGAGATATAAGACATGAGACATGAGATCATCTCATATTTCATGTCTTATATCTCATGTCTCAATTAAGCGGCATGCAGATAAACCGTGCATCAAAAGCCAGCTTGGCGGTGAGTGAAAGTGGAGCGGCGTTGGTCGTTCCGCTAACAGTTATTGTCAGTTGGCGGTCAGCAATAATCTTGGCTGCAACCAGATTGATTTGGGTTTGAACCGTTGAGGCGATTGCCGGCGAGAACGGATTGTTGGTCGTGGCAGTGATGTGGGTCATGGAAAAGATAGGTCCGTTGATGCCTGAGACAGAAACATCCAGCGTTAAAACCTCTTCGGTGCCGTTCAGGGTGACAATGTTAACGGTAACTCCTTTTAAGTCTACCGATTTGAGCTTGTTGATGTAGGATTTCACGTCTACATTGTCTGCAACCTGCAGGACTTTTTCAGCAGAAAAACTGTAAATTGTACCTGCTTTGTCGGAAAGGCCGGCACTCTTTGTCGCATTGACAGTGACGGGAACATCAACACTCAGTGAAGTATTGACAGGAACCGTGATGGCCTCCTTGATGGCACTGCAGGAGAAAAGCACTAGAACGTTTGCAGCAAGGATAAAAAATTTATTTTTCATGGTGTACTATTTGAAAGGTTAGAATTAAAGAGTGTTTAAATTTTAATATTTCTTTATACAGTTAAAATTCTTTACCAAATTCTTTGTGAAACCTTTGTTATTTGGTGTCTTGGTGGCAGGAAAACGAGGCCACAAAGTCGCAAAGACACCAAGGTTTCACAAAGGGAACAACCAAATTTTAAACAGTTAATTAATATTTGTCAATCAGAAATACGGATAGTTGATGAGTGATCTTTATTGAGTATTGCACCCTTGTAAATATAGCAATAATTTCGATAAAATCAACATTTTCAAGGATATACTTTAATGCGATGGGATACTTTGACACGAAATGGATCTTTGCAGGAGTTTTCGTCCTGCTGACAAATGTCGGCTATACACAAAACAACAGTGTCTGGACCATCCCCGCCGGGGGAAATAGTTTTCTGGTGAAAAAGGAGAAACGGATGGATGACAGTTTCAAAAATTGGGAGGCTTCCAGCGACAGCTGCCTGCTATTCTTCGCGGTCAGCAAGTCCTGCACGGTGGAACTCTCGTTGAACCTCGCCGTCCCGCAAGGGAAATCGGAATTGAGAATTTCGGTAGGAGGCAAGAATTTCAAAGTTTTCACCAGGGGAAATCTCCTTCACAAGCAGAAAATTGGAAATGTACTTTTGGAGGCAGGATACTCCATAGTAATCATTCAGGGCGTCCGAAAACAGGGACCCGTTTTTGCCAATATAGAGAGCATGGAGATACAATCCAAAACGGAAGGAGTGGAACTTAATTTCGTGAAAGACAATGTGGACAACCGGTTTTACTGGGGAAGACGCGGTCCTTCGGTTCATCTGAATTATGAACTACCGGAGGGTGCCCAGGTCGAGTATTTTTACAACGAGGTGACGGTCCCGGCAGGAATGGATCCTGTCGGCTCCTATTTCATGGCGGATGGTTTTGGCGAGGGCTATTTCGGCATGCAGGTAAATGGTCCCGACGAGCGCAGGGTGCTCTTCTCTGTCTGGAGTCCCTACCATACCGATCATCCGGGCGACATTCCCGAAAGTGAGCGGATTGTACTGTTGGCGAAAGGAGATGGGGTGCATACGGGCGAATTCGGCAACGAAGGGTCAGGCGGACAAAGTTATTTCCGAACCAATTGGGTGGCAGGAACTACCTACGGCTTCCTCCTGAAGGGAACTCCCGATGGTAAAGGAAATACGGTCTATACCGCCTGGTTCCACGACCCAAAAAAAGAAGACTGGCAGTTGGTAGCGAGTTTCCGCCGACCCAAAACGGATCATTATTTATCGCATTTGCACTCTTTCCTGGAGAATTTTGAAGACCGGAACGGATACCTTACCAGGAAGGCACACTATTCAAACGCCTGGTGTGTCGACAAAAATGGCAAATGGTTCCCGCTTTTGAAGGCCCGTTTTACCGGAGATGACATCGCCCGCCGTGGCTACCGGCTGGATTATGCCGGAGGAACGGAGGGCGATGGCTATTACCTTCAGAACGGGGGGTTCTTCAACAATTCCGGATGTAAGCTACAATCCAGTCTCCAACTGCAGAGGTAGAAAGTGCCTTTGATTTATCATCTGTCAGGTCTTCTGTGACTGCTCCTGCTTCCAGGGACGCCTCAACGGCTTTCCTGATAAGGGCTGCCTCTTCATTCAGCGAATAGGCATACTCAAACAACATAGCAGCCGATAGTATGGTAGCGCATGGATTGGCAATGTTCTTGCCTGCTGCCTGCGGATAGGAGCCATGGATCGGCTCGAAAACCGAGGTGTGGACACCGATAGAGGCAGATGGCAGCATGCCAAGGGAACCTGCAATTACACTGGCTTCATCGGTAAGGATGTCACCGAACATATTTTCAGTCACCATCACGTCGAATCGCTTCGGCCATTGGATCAGCTGCATGGCTGCATTGTCGACGAACATGTATTCCACTTCAACTTCAGGGTACTGAGGTTCCATCTCTTTCGAGATCTGCCGCCACAAACGGGAGGTCGCAAGTACGTTGGCCTTGTCGACCACGGTGAGCCTTTTTTTGCGTTTCATCGCAAATTCGAAGGAGAGTTTCAGGATGCGCTCGACTTCCATTCGGGTGTAGATGCAGGTATCGTAGGCAGTATCGCCATTTTCGCTCCGACCCTGCGGCTGTCCGAAATAGAGTCCACCTGTGAGTTCGCGGATGGCCACGAAATCTGCTCCCTCTATGCGCTCGGTCTTGAGCGGAGATTTGTCAAGCAGTGATGGGAAGGTGATCAGTGGGCGGATGTTGGCATACAGTCCCAGTTTCTTGCGCATGGCCAGCAGTCCCTGCTCGGGACGAACCTTGGCGGAAGGATCATTGTCGAAACGGGGATGACCGATGGCGCCAAAAAGGACGGCGTCCGATTTCATGCAAAGTTCGTGGGTCTCGTCGGGGTAGGGATTTCCCGTGGCATCAATTGCCACTGCACCAACCAATGCAGATTCGGTGTGAAGCTCGTGTCCGAATTTTTTGGCAACAGCCTCCGTGACCCTCAACGCCTGTGCAACAATTTCCGGTCCGATACCGTCACCGGCCAAAACAGCAATGTTCAATTTCATGTTTGATACTTTATTTTAAAATTTTGGATTTTGGATTTTCAATTTTGGATTGACGCAGCATTCGATATTGAAGCCATTTAAAATTTTGGCAAATGTACTACTTTGGGAGTTCAGAACCTCCCAAATCCAAAATCGAAAATCCCAAATTGTCAATAGATTTGCCCCTCGCTTTCAATGATGTTCAACATTTTGATGGTGGCTTTGATGGCAGCAGCTGTCTGGTCGGGATCAGTCCACGGGTTTTGAAATCGCGTCCCAGGTTCCAGGTGATCAGCGTTTCGACCAGTGCATCCGTCTTTCCTCCCGGAGGGATGGTAACCGTATAGTTGACCAGCGATGGCAGGTGTTTGTGCAGTTTGTGGTATATTTTCTGAAGGGCATTCATGAAGGCATCGTACTGACCGTCGCCTGAACCGGCTTCCTCGTACAATTCGCCGTTCAGCTCTATGCAGACGGTGGCCATCGGACGAAGCCCCAGCGCATGGGAGATGGCATAGTCGCGAAGTGTGATCTTTTCGAAAATCGATTCGCTTTTCAATACATCGGAGAGAATGTAGGGAAGATCTTCTGAAGTAACTGATTCTTTCTTGTCGGCCAGTTCGATGACCTTGTCGGTCACTCTTTTCAGATTTTCCGGATCCAGCCGGATTCCCATGTCCTCGAGATTCTTGGCGATGTTGGCTTTCCCGGATGTTTTGCCCAGCGCATATTTCCGGGTACGGCCAAAGCGCTCGGGAAGCAGATCGTTGTAGTAGAGATTGTCCTTGTTGTCGCCATCTGCATGGATACCGCTGCATTGTGTGAAGACGTTTTCGCCAATAATCGGTTTGTTGCCTGAAATTCGGACTCCCGAGAAGGTCTCGACAAGCCGGCTCACCATGTTCAATTTGTGCTCGTTGATGGAGTTCTTCAGCTTCAGATGGTCGTTCATCAGGGCAACCACGCTCGAAAGCGGTGCATTACCGGCCCTCTCGCCCAATCCGTTGATGGTGGTGTGTATAGTTTTGATACCGGCCCGGAGGGCAGCATCGACATTGGCCACCGCCAGATCGTAATCGTTGTGCGCATGGAAATCAAACTTCAGGGTCGGAAAGTTGCGAATCATGGTCGAACAAAACTCAAAAGTTTCTGTAGGATTGAGGATCCCAAGCGTATCCGGGAGCATCATCCGTTTGATTGGCTCATTTTTTAATCCTTCGAGCATGAAATTGACATATTCGGGCGAATTGCGCATGCCGTTGGACCAGTCCTCGAGGTAGAGGTTGACGGAAATATTCATTTCCTGCGCAAGGGCAATCGATTTTTTGAGGTCAGCCAGGTGCTGTTCCGGACTCTTTTTCAGTTGCTGTGTGACATGACGAAGCGATCCTTTGCCCAAAAGGTTGATTACCTTGCCGCCTGCTTTGGCGATCCAGTCGAGCGAGGTGGTGCCATCCACGAAACCGAGAATCTCAATTTTATCGTGGTAAATGGTGTCTTTGGCCCATTCCATTACCTTTTTGGCTCCAAGCATCTCACCGTCAGAAACCCTGGCAGAGGCGATTTCAAGGTAATCGACCTTGACCTCCTCCATCAGAATCTTGGTGATGTTCAGCTTTTCAGCATCGGAAAAGGATACGCCTGAAGTCTGTTCCCCGTCCCTCAGGGTGGTATCCATGATGTAAATTTTGTTCTTCATCTGCATAAAATTTCAAAGTCAAGAGATAAGAGATAAGATATGAGACATGAGAGATGAGGCGTGAGATTTAGGCTTTCAGATATTTAAAACCATGAAGCTTCTCTCATGTCTTATATCTCATAACTTCTGTCTCTAATTCGCTGTTTCAAAGGCTTCAATCTCTTTTTTGAGGCTGAGCAGGTAGTCGATGTCGTCGTACCCTTTCAGCAGGCACTCTTTTTTGTAGGGATTGATTTCGAATTTGAAGGCTGCTGAAGTGCTCGTGTTGCTGATGGTTTGGGATTCCAGGTCCACTTCAAAAGTGGCAGCCGGATTTTTTTCGATGGTTGCGAACATCCCCGCGAGGAAATCTTCGGAAACCTGGATGGGAAGCAATCCGTTGTTGAGGACATTCCCCTTGAAAATATCGGCAAAGAAACTGGAGACGACCACCCTGAAGCCATAGTCATACACTGCCCAGGCAGCATGTTCGCGACTCGAGCCACTCCCGAAATTTTTCCCGGCAACCAGAATGGAGCCGGAGTATTTTGGATTGTTCAGCACGAAGTCTGCATTAGGTGTCCCATCCTTGCCGTAACGCCAGTCGCGGAAAAGGTTGTCACCAAATCCCTTGCGCTCCACCGCCTTCAAAAAACGGGCGGGGATGATCTGGTCCGTATCCACATTCTCAATTGGAAGCGGAACTGCCGGACTTACTATTTTAGTGAATTTTTCAATCATTTCTTTGAATTTGAAAATTTGAAAATGAGAAGGTGGGAGTGTGGCATGGTAAGTAGTGAGGATTGATAAGATTCGGATAAGCACTGGAACTGGCTCATACATTCTCATCTTCTCATTTTCTCACACTCTCATCTTCTTAACTTATTTATCAATCGCGTGGATCTGAAATCACTCCACTTACAGCAGCTGCAGCAGCCATCAGCGGACTTGCCAGCATGGTGCGCGCACCCGGTCCCTGGCGTCCTTCGAAGTTGCGGTTGGACGTAGAGACAGCATATTTCCCTTCCGGGATTTTGTCGTCATTCATCGCCAGACAAGCCGAGCAGCCTGGTTGACGGAGTGCAAAACCTGCAGCTTCCATGATTTCAACCAATCCCTCTTCGCGAATCTGCTGTTCCACCTGTTTGGAGCCGGGTACGATCCAGGCAGTCACCCAGTCGGCTTTCTTCTTCCCTTGGATATAATTGGCAAATAGTCTGAAGTCTTCGATTCGGCCATTGGTACAACTTCCGATAAAGACATAGTCAATTTTTTTGCCTTTCAGCTTTTCACCCGGCTGGAATCCCATGTATTCAAGTGATTTCAGGAAAGTAGCCTTGTCGCTGCCGGCGAGGTCATCCCCGGTAGGGATTGAACCTTCAACGCCTACACCCATTCCCGGATTGGTTCCGTAGGTGATCATCGGAGTGATATCGGCGGCATCATAAGTGTATTCGGTATCAAAAACTGCATCGTCATCGGTTTTAAGTTTCTTCCATTCGGCCAGTTTCTTCTCCCATTCGGCACCTTTGGGCGCCTCTTCGCGACCCTTCAGGTAGGCAAAGGTGGTTTCGTCGGGGGCAATCATACCACCGCGCGCACCACATTCGATGCTCATGTTGCAGAGGGTCATTCGGGCTTCCATCGAAAGCGAACGGATCGCAGAACCGGCAAATTCGACAAAGTGACCGGTTCCTCCGGAGGTACTGATCTTCGAAATGACATAGAGTGCAATGTCTTTGGAAGTTACGTTCTTAGCCAGTTTCCCCTCCACGTTGATCCGCATTTTCTTTGGTTTGGGCTGAAGGATGCACTGGCTGGCGAAGACCATTTCCACTTCGCTGGTACCGATGCCGAAGGCGATGGCTCCGAAGGCTCCGTGGGTAGAGGTGTGGCTGTCGCCGCATACGATGGTCATGCCCGGCTGGGTGATGCCCAGTTCCGGACCGATGATGTGTACGATCCCATGCCATTTGTGGCTCAGTCCGTACAACGGGATGTTGTGCCTTTCACAATTGGCGGTGAGGGTCTCGACCTGTTTGCGGGAAAGTTCCTCCCTGATCGGAAGGTGCTGTTCAATGGTAGGCACATTGTGATCGGGCGTGGCCACCGTATTTTGCGGTCTGAAAACTTTCAGTCCACGGCCTTCAAGTCCAGAAAAGGCTACCGGGCTGGTAACTTCATGGATAAAATGCTTGTCGATGTACAGAACGGAGGGTCCACCTTCGATTTTGTTCACCACGTGTGCATCCCAGATCTTGTCAAATAATGTTGTTGGCTCCAAAATGATAATATTAATTTTCGATTTTCAATTTTCGATTCGGTCCCTGAGCTTGTCGAAGGGTTGATTGAGCCTCAGTTACAGAAATGAGTAGACTTCATTATAACTCATAACTCATAACTCATAACTCATAACTTTCCTCTTTCAACTACTTCTTTACGTCAGATACCTGCTCGCTGTTTCCTATTTTGTTGATGGCATCGATAAAGGCCTCGACAGAAGCGGTAATGATGTCGGTATTGGCACCAAACCCGTTGAAGATATTTCCTTCATACTCCACCTGCATGTGCACCTTCCCAATGTCATCGCTGCCCTTGTTGATGGCCTGGATCAGGAACTCCTGAAGGGTCACCTTCCGGTGGATGATGGCCTTGACTGCCTTGATGGCTGCATCGACCGGACCATTGCCCGATTCCGTTGCCGTGAATTTCTCCCCGGCAATATCGAGGCACAAAGTAGCCATCGGTACCAGGTTTTTACCGGTTACCACCTGCAGGAAGTCGAGTTTGATGCGACGTTCTCCATGGCCAAGTTCCCCAACCAAAACGAGCAAATCATCCTCCTTGATATCTTTTTTCTTGTCGGCGAGTACCAGGAAATCGTGGTAAACTGCATCAAGTTTTCCTTTACCGAGTTTAACACCCAGCATATCGAGGTGGTGTTTCAGGGCGGCACGGCCGCTTCTGGCTGTCAGTACGATGGAAGATTCGTTGATGCCGACTTCAACCGGATCAATGATTTCGTAGTTCTCCCTGTTTTTTAATACCCCATCCTGATGGATCCCACTGGAGTGGGCAAATGCATTCCTGCCTACAATGGCTTTGTTGGGCTGAACAGGCATATTCATCAGGCTGGAGACCAGTTTGCTGGTCTTGTAGATGTTTTTGGTATTGATGTTGGTATGCAGATCCAGCTCCTTGTGGGAACGCAGGATCATCACCACCTCTTCGAGCGAGGTGTTTCCGGCTCTTTCGCCGATGCCATTGATGGTGACCTCCACCTGGCGTGCTCCGTTCATAACCCCGGCAATGGTATTGGCGGTGGCCATTCCCAGGTCGTTGTGACAGTGGGTCGAGATGATAGCCTTGTGGATGTTGGGAACATTTTCCATCAGGAATTTGATCTTGTTCCCAAAGTCATAGGGGAGGCAATAGCCGGTCGTATCCGGAATGTTGACCACTGTGGCTCCCGCCTTGATGACAGCCTCTATCACCCTTGCGAGGTAGACATTGTCGGACCTGCCGGCGTCTTCTGCGTAAAATTCAACATCCTCCACAAACCTCTTGGCATATTTTACTGCTGCAACTGCTCTTTCCAGGATTTCCTCCGGATTGGAATTCAGTTTGGAAACGATGTGGTAGGGAGATGTACCGATTCCGGTGTGGATACGTCCGCGCTTGGCATATTTCAATGATTCAGCTGCGACTTCGATGTCTTTCTCCACGGCACGTGTCAGGGCACAAATAGTTGGCCAGGTGACCGCCTTGGAAATCTCGACCACCGATTTAAAATCACCCGGACTCGAAATCGGGAAGCCCGCTTCGATCACATCGACCCCCAGTTGCTCCAGAACCTTCGCCACCTCGATTTTCTCGATGGTGTTCAGCTGGCATCCGGGCACCTGTTCCCCATCGCGCAGGGTGGTGTCAAAAATATATACTCTGTTGTCCATTGTTGCTAATTTATAAATTGTTAAAATGACAACCTCTTCTACTTAAGCGAAAGAAGTGGGAGAGGGAAAGGACTCGGAGACTATGAGACTTGGGGACTGGGAGACTCGGAGAGTGGTTGTTATGCGTGAGTTGTGATCTGTTTTTAATGTTTTTTGATTTGTCTTTCATCCTATATTGTCGGCCAGCTTTTCATCCTTGCTCTTTCTCAGTCTCCGAGTCTCCCAGCCCCCTAGTCTTAATTATTCTCCGGTCTCAGTTTGCGAACGGCAGCACCGGCCCTCCACATTTCCGATTCACGAAGTTCCTTCAGTTCCTCTTCGAGTTTGACACGGTAGTCCTCCTTGCTGTTGGAGTCGATGGAGCGCTGTGCTTCATTGCCTGCTGCAACCTCTTTGTAGAGATCTTCAAATACCGGTTTGGAGGCATCCCTGAATTTCTTCCACCAGTCGAGGGCACCGCGCTGGGCAGTGGTAGAACAGTTGGCATACATCCAATCCATTCCGTTTTCAGCTACCAATGGCATAAGGCTCTGTGTCAACTCCTCCACAGTTTCGTTAAAAGCTTCAGAAGGTGAGTGTCCATGGCTGCGCAATACTTCATATTGTGCGGCAAAGATTCCCTGGATGGCACCCATCAATGTTCCGCGTTCACCTGTCAAATCTGAATAGACCTCTTTTTTGAAATTGGTTTCAAACAAGTAACCTGAACCTACCCCGATTCCGAGTGCTACCACTCGTTCCCATGCTTTGCCTGTGGCATCCTGGAAAATGGCATAACTGGAGTTCAATCCGCGTCCCTGCAGGAACATTCTGCGAAGGCTGGTTCCGGATCCTTTGGGGGCAACAAGAATGACATCCACATCTGCCGGTGGAATGATACCGGTGCGTTCCTTATAGGTGATTCCGAAGCCATGGGAAAAATAGAGTGCTTTCCCTGGTGTAAGGTGTTTTTTAACGGTTGGCCACAAGGTGATCTGGCCTGCGTCGGATAGGAGAAACTGTAGAATGGTTCCTCTTTCGCATGCCTCTTCGATTTCGAAAAGTGTTTCGCCGGGAACCCAGCCATCGGCGACGGCTTTGTCCCAGGTTTTGGACGCCTTGCGTTGACCGATGATGACATTGAAACCGTTGTCACGGAGGTTGAGTGACTGTCCCGGACCCTGAACGCCATAGCCGATGATGGCAATGGTGTCGTTTTTCAATACTTCCTGTGCTTTTGCCAATGGAAACTCTTCACGGGTTACCACATTCTCCTCTGTTCCTCCAAAATTAATCTTAGCCATTTTTTTGATTTTTAATATAAAATTTACCTATTTATTGTATTTCAATTTTGTATTCAACTTTAAGTACTTTAAGTACTTCGAGTACTTCGAATACTTAGAGTACTTAAAGTT
>Ga0118677_10008241_pt1 | contig 10206 bp, 10 predicted proteins | sample AliMusrvi5mmetaG_FD_86154 | JGI IMG/M metagenome (GOLD analysis project Ga0118677, IMG submission 86154)
GCACCTGGTCGCGGAACTTCACCGCATCGCGGAAGGATGGCGAAGCAAGGTAATGCGCAGGGTAGGACGGGAAGCGGCCCTCTTCGAGAACAAATGCCTCCGCCAGATAATTGCCGAAGCGGCCTGAGTAATCCCGCCCCACATATTGGGACTGAAAGACGCCATAACGACCGGACACGAGTCGAAAGAATCCGTGCTTGCGCGGGAACTTGCGCAGTTGCTCGTCCGTGGGAGAAGGCGGTGCCGAGTCGGGCGGCTGGTAGCCCGTGAGTCTCACCAGTTCTTCCAATTCCGAGCCCGTCAGTTCCGGTGACGCACCATAAATCTCAAAACCGCGCCCTCTGCAGGAGGTGTACAAAAATGGAAGCCAGGCGGAGCTCATCGTTGTTTTTCCGGTTGCCGGGGGATAAGCCGCTTGAGATGAAGCTGCCACATCAGCGGATCTAGAATGCGGATTGGCTTTACCTCCGGGATTTGTCGCTTCGTGCCAGGGTTGCACCCTAGGGCGGAGACGCCGAAATAACCGGAGTGGCTGAAGTTGTCGTCGATTTGCGCCATCAGCGCCGAGCCGCATATCGCGCCCAATAACTGCGCCACCCACATGCTCAGCACCTGCGAGTAGTTGCCGGTGTTCACCGCAACGGCCAGCGTAATCGCCGGATTCAGATGGGCTCCCGGGCTGCCGAATGCCTGCGCCACCAGCACGCCGCAAAGCACGCCCATTCCCCACCCGGTGGTGATGGCCATCCACCCCGCGTCAGCCGCATACGACTTGCGCAGAATGACGCCGGCACAAATACCATTGCCCATCAGCACCAGAACCAACGTGCCCAGAAACTCGCCAAACCAGACAGAATGCATTCAGGTTTCCTTGCCGTCGCATCGCCTACGGCCCGTTCGATGGCGGGTCATTTAACGGCGAATGTGGAATTTGCAGAACTCAAGCATTTTGCACTGTCGAGCCCACCTTCGCCAAGAGAAATGGGTCACAACCGAAGTTTGCTTTATCGCGACGTATGCCCTCCTGGTAGCCCGGCTCCGCTCGGACCATCATGACCCGCCGATCTCTTCGATTTTTTGTTGCAGGGCAAGTTTCTGCAGAGTCGAGTGGGGCAACGAAAGAAACAATCCAATCCTGCGGTCGAGCACCACAAATGCATCCCGGAACGCGCGGCCGATCTCTTCCTCGGTTCCCTTCACCGCCGCCGGGTCGGGAATTCCCCAGTGAGCGGTCATTGGCTGTCCGGGCCAAAAAGGGCACGCTTCATTGGCCGCGTTGTCGCACACCGTAAATACATAGTCCATCTTCGGTGCGTCGGAGATTGCAAACTCATCCCAGGATTTGCTGCGCAGCCCCTCCACCGGCATCCCCGCCCGTTCAATCTGCCGCAGCGCTTCCGGTCGCGGCATTCCCGATGGATGGCTGCCCGCGCTGAAGGCGGTAAAGTTTGGCGCGCCTCTGTGGTTCATGATCGCTTCAGCCATGATCGAGCGCACCGAGTTGCCGGTGCAAAGAAACAACACGTTATAGTGGGCCATGTCTTGCGTCCTCTCACTTGCAGCATGCGGGGCCGCAGCAGGATTTCGCTGCGCCGGCTGCCGGCTTGATTGCATACACTTTCACACTTGCCGCGGCCTCATTCACGTCATACTGCGAGAGCAGCGTCTTCAACTCCTCATGCAGCGGAGCTGAATCGGCGGGCGCAGGAGTGCAGCAGGATGTCTCGAGCACTGGGAATGGGCCTGAAGTCTCCATCGTAGGCGAGCAGCACCCGGACTGGTTCTCCACCTTGGCATACGCATTCAAGTCGGCGCCACTGTCCACTATTTCCACGTGCTCAAATCCTGCCGCCAGCAATCCGGCCTTGTAGTCCTCAATCTGGATCGCTCCTGCAATGCAGCCGACGTAAGCAGCCACGCTCCTCGCAATTTCCTCGGGAAGTTCGTGCTTCAAGGCGATGTCGCTTACGGCCAGCCGCCCGCCTGGTTTCAGCACGCGTGCAATCTCACGGAAAACGGCCGGCTTGTCAGGCGCAAGGTTCAGAACGCAATTTGAAATGACACAATCAACCGATGCATCGGGCAGCGGGATCCGATCAATGGTGGATTGAAAGAATTCGACGTTCGTGTAGCCGCCCGCGTTGGCATTCGTCCGCGCCCGCTCAATCATGGCCGGCGTCATATCGATGCCGATGGCCCGGCCTTGCGGACCCACCATCTTCGACGCCAGAAACACATCGAGCCCACCGCCTGAGCCGAGATCGACCACCACCTCGCCCGGCCTGATGTGCGCTGTCGCCGTGGGATTGCCGCAGGAGAGGCCCATGTTGGCCTCTGCAGGAATCGAGGTCAGTTCCTCCGCCGTGTACCCGAAGGCTTCCGCCACCGCCTTGACTCCTGCGTTGTCGCTCGAAAGGTCGCTCTCTGCCACTGCTCCGTACTTCGACTTCACTGAATCAAGAATCGTTTCCGCCATAGCGCGCTCCTTAAGAAAACATATTCGCTAAAACGACTATATCTCTTGCCAACATATTCGTCAAGGCGTATAAGTAATTCATGGAGAAGAAATCGTCGCAGTTCAACTTGGAGCGCTTCTTCCAGGCCCTGGGAGACAATACACGCCTCCGCCTGCTCAACCTGATGGGCGACCAGGAACTCTGCGTCTGCTATTTTGTTGAGATTCTAGGCCAGCCGCAGCCCAAGATATCCCGGCACCTGGCCTATCTGCGCCGCGCCGGAATCGTTCAGGCCCGCCGCGAGGGCAAGTGGATGCACTATCGAATCGTCATGCCGCCGAACATCGGCGCCGCACAGTTGCTGCGCCAGACCCTGGCATGGTTGCAGGAAGACCGAGCGATGCAGGCCGACCGTGCGCGTCTTTCCAAAGCGTGCTGCAGCCCGGCAAAGTTCGTCGCCCTTCAGGGCGCTCCATCTCCAACTCCCGTTGAGCGCTCATTCGCCTCCGAGGCCAGGTAATCATGTCCAGCACTCCTTTCACGCAAGGCTCGCTTTGCGCTCCGTTGCAGCGCAAGAAACTGTCGTTTCTTGACCGCTTCCTCACCCTGTGGATTTTCCTGGCAATGGCCATTGGAGTTGCCACCGGTCATTTCCTGCCAGGTTCTGCCGGATTCATCAATCGCTTTCAGAGCGGAACCACAAATATACCCATCGCCATCGGGCTCATCATCATGATGTTTCCGCCGCTGGCGAAAGTCCGGTACGAAAAGCTGGGCCATGTCTTTCGCAACAAGCGCGTTCTGGGCCTGTCGTTGGTTCAGAACTGGCTCATCGGACCGGCGCTCATGTTTGGCCTCGCCGTACTCTTTCTTCGCGGAGATGCGCCGTACATGCGCGGCCTCATCCTGATCGGAATCGCGCGCTGCATCGCCATGGTTCTGGTTTGGAATGAACTGGCAAACGGAGACACCGATTACGCCGCCGGCCTCGTGGCCCTCAACAGCGTCTTCCAAGTTCTTTTCTACAGCCTTTACGCATGGGTCTTCATCACTGTTCTACCAAAGTGGTTGGGCCTTCAGGGAAGCATCGTGCATGTCGGCATCGTGCAGATTGCAAAAAGTGTCGCGATTTATCTCGGCGTTCCATTCGTCTCCGGGTTCATTACGCGCTTCGTTCTGATTCGCATCAAGGGTGAGGAGTGGTACCGCACGCGGTTTATTCCCCTCATCAGCCCGCTTACACTTTTCGCGTTGCTTTTCACCATTCTGGTGATGTTTTCACTCAAGGGCGACCTTATCGTCCGGCTCCCGCTGGACGTACTGCGCATCGCTGTCCCGCTGGTCATCTACTTTGTCATCATGTTCCTGGTGAGCTTCTGGATGGGAAAGCGGCTTGGCGCCGACTATGCGCAATCCGCCACCCTGTCCTTCACGGCTGCCGGCAATAACTTCGAACTGGCCATTGCCGTGTCCGTGGCCGTCTTCGGAATCAACTCCGGCGAGGCGTTCGTCGGCGTCGTCGGCCCGCTCATTGAGGTTCCGGCGCTGATCAGCCTGGTGAACGTCGCTTTCTGGATCCGGAGGCGCTACTTCGTCTCCGAGGCGCGGGCCGTGGCTGGCGCAGCCTGATCCGAGCCCGCAACCTTCACCGCGTACTTCGGCCAGTGATTCAGTAACTCGCTGACGACCGCGTGCCCGACCGTGTAAGCGCTCTCCAGCGAGGGCAGGTATGCGCCGAATTTGCTCACGCGCTGGGCCGCCAGGCTCTCGGCCGCACTCATGCCGCGCGGCTGCTGGTCGTAGTTGCTTACCGTGCGCAGCACCATCACGCGCTGTTGGTCCACCCGCCCCGCAGCAGCCATGAATTGCAAAGACTGCAGTGTCCCCGTGTCTTCCATTGCGGTAGTGGCAAACTCTCCCTTGCCGCCGGTGAAGTAACTTACCCACTCCGCTGCCCAGGCATCGAACAGCTTGCCGTGCCAATAGGTCGACGATGAAATTTCATCGCCCATGGTCACAAACGGCGGTCGGCCCGCGGCTGCTCCATCAAAGTGGCTGCGAATCTCCTGCAAATGATCCGAGTCGACCAGAGGCGTCGCGCGCGTAAGGTCGAATGCCCACTCCGCCAACCCCGGGTTCAATGCAAACACCTGCTCATCAAGCGCGGCGGCGGGCTGCTCAAACGGCCGCATCTTGCGCAGCGGCACGTAACCTGTCGTCCAATCCGGCGGCGTTTCCCGGCTGTCAATCTCGTAACCCAGGTCGCCATCCACCACCCACCGTGCCCATACGGCAGAACCCAACGACGCTCGTTCCGGGTTGGCCCCGGCGATACCAGCGACAATCCAGTAAGCATGGCTCAGGTCGAAGCGCGGGTCCAGTCCCAGCGCCATGATGGTAGCCGCGGCATGCGCGGTGCCCTGCCCAGTCAGCACCGCCATCTCCCCATCGCCGTTCATACGGACGGCGTGATACCCGGCCGCCAGCGGATAAACCCGGTCCAGGTGGTCCCGCTCTACCCAATATTGCAGCTCGCCGGGTGCGTCGCCAGTATCGGCGCCAAGCTCAAACATGGTGACAACTACCACCTTCAACTGGATCGGACGGGGCCTGGCATCGGACGCAGTTACAAGCGAGACCGAAAACAAAAAGCCGAGAGATAGGCGTGCGCGGAGCATCATTGATTGCGATGTTACCGGAGACAAGCCCTTCGGCAAAGCGATTCCCGACCTGCAGGCGATAACATGAAAGGGAAACGGAGAGATTTCCCACATGCACAACAGCAGAAGATTCTTCATTCTGGCGGCCTTGGCAGCTATTGCGCTGGCTTCCCCAGCGATAGCCCAGCAACCAGCCCCCGCGTCCACCAAAGTGATTGGCTTCATGACTGACTTCGATGTCAAAGACGATGCCGTGGGCATCTGCAAGGCGGTAATGAGCGGGATTGCTCCCGATGTGCGCATCATCGATATCACCCACCAATCGGAGCCTTATAACATTGCCATGGGCGCTCGATTCCTCGCAGGCACGGCGCCTTACTTTCCCAAGGACGCTGTGTTTGTCGTGGTCATCGATCCCGGCGTGGGCTCCACGCGCAAGGCCATCATTGCGCGTTCGAAGGTGGGCCAGACCTTTGTGCTGCCTGATAATGGCTTGCTCACACTTGTCCAGGACCGCGACGGAATCGTGGAAGCACACGAGATCACCAACCCAGCCTGGATGATCGGCACGGGCATCTCCTCCACCTTTCATGGCCGCGATATTTTTTCGCCGGCTGGCGCCCACGCGGCACGCGGCGACAACATCTCCCAGGCCGGCCCGGCGCTGGACGTTGCCAAACTCGTACGCCTCGACCTGAAAAACGCGACCATCGATGAGAAAGGCCTCCACGGCCAGGTCATCGCTACCGACGGGCCTTTCGGCAATCTCGTGCTCAATGTGCCCGCCGAGACCTTCGCGCAGTTGGGTTACAAGCTCGGCGACATGGTTCCATGCGAACTTGCCGGCAGGAGCTACGTCATTCCCTTTGTCAGGACCTTCAGTGACGTTCCGGTAGGCAGAGAGCTTTTCTACATCGATTCACGCGGACGTCTTGGGCTGGGCATCAACCAGCGCTATTTCTCTTCAACCTACAAGGTGGGCGAAGGCGCGGAAATTACGATTCCGCGGAAGTGATACAAGCGAGTTCGCTCAGAGGAGCCATTATGAAGTCGATCTTCAGCGTATTTTCCGGAGCCATCATGGTCACCGCCCTCGCAGTTCAGGCTCAGCAGCCGGCGCATCACTGGTCCATCGTGATGCATGGCGGCGCGGGGGTTATTGCCCGCGCCAACCTCACGCCCGATGCCGAGGCCGCTTATCGCGCATCCCTCAAGCGGGCCATCGCCGCGGGAGCCAATGTGCTCGACAAGGGCGGCTCGGCTCTCGATGCCGTGGAAGCGACCATCAATATTCTCGAAGACGATCCGCTCTTCAACGCCGGCCACGGCGCGGCATTCTCAGCCGAAGGCAAAAACGAACTGGACTCTGCGATCATGGACGGCTCAAACCTGAAGGCCGGCGCTGTGGCGGATGTCACGCGCACCCGCCACCCCATCAGCCTGGCGCGCGCGGTCATGGAGAAGTCGCCCTACGTGATGATGGTGGGCACCGGAGCCGACGCCTTTGCCGCCCGCACCGGCCTGGAGCAGGTCGATCCGAGCTACTTCTTTACCGAGGCGCGCTGGCAGTCGCTGGTGAAGCAGTTGCAGAAGGATGGCCGCCCCGTTCCGCCGCGCCCTGCCGGAGCGCCGCCTCCGGGACCGTACATTCCCGTGGCCCAACTGGATGAATCCGCCGACTCGCACAGTTACGGCACCGTGGGCGTAGTGGCGCTCGATCGCGCAGGCAACACCGCCGCGGGCACGTCGACTGGAGGGTTACAGGGCAAGATGCCCGGCCGCGTGGGCGACTCGCCCATCATCGGCGCGGGCACCTATGCCTCGAACCAATCCTGCGCCGTCTCAGGCACCGGCACCGGAGAGTACTTTATCCGCCTCGGCGTCGCGCGGGAAGTCTGCAATCTCGTCCAGTTCAAGGGCATGCCCTTGCAGCAGGCCGCCGACCAGGTCATCCACAAGGAACTCGAAGCTCTGCACGGCGACGGCGGCTTGATTGCCATCATGCCCGACGGCCAGCGTGCCTGGAGCTTCAACACTCCTGGCATGTTTCGAGCGCGTCAGACTGAAGGCGGGAAACTGGAAATTGGCATTTACAACGACGAGCCGTGATCGCCCCTTGGGGGTCCCCCCCTTAAGTGCCGGATTCTTCGCATAAGTTGATTGATTTCAGTTAGATACGGAAGGTATGGCGCGGCAAGTCTATGATTCTGTTCTTGTTACGCGCAGACTATTGACAGCACAGGGGTTACGCTTGTTCACTCCGGGCGCTCTTTGAGGTTACGGGCCGGGAAGAAAACCATGAGTTGATTCTGCGCCAAGGGAGGGAATTAATCGGCAAACTGGCGGAGGATTTTTTGTGAGTCCGGGGAACGGCGGTTGCAAGGGTTGCAGGGGTTGCACCCACCGAAGCAGACTTGTGCGGATTATGTCCGGATTGGCAACCATCCAGGCACAACCGACTTCCCGAACCCTGGGACGTTTCGGGGAGTTATCCGTGGCCGGGAGAGGTTTGTGCTTTCCCAGGTCCCAAAAGCGGGACCTGGGGCACCCATTCATTTGTGGTTGATCGGACATGGGCCACATCTTGATTGCGGCATTGCGATCTTTCGCAGGCAGTTAGAAATCCGGGCCAGCTGGCGAGTTGGCTGGCCCTCCCGTGGCGCAGACGAGAAGAGCGAATGGAAATGCGCGACTGATTCTCACGGTCCCATCGCTTCTCTCAATCAGCCTTGCTGCTTTGCGATGGCCGCGGTGGCCAGCGATCCGCCGAGGCCCATGGTTTCGACGGCGGAAGAAGGCACAATCACCATCGAGCCTCTCTCCTTGATGGCCTCGTAAAGCATGTTCATGGCGCGCAGATGCAAAGCGCCTGGATTGTCGTTGTAGACGCGCGATGCTTCGGCGAATTGCTCAGAGACCTGCACCTCGGCGTGGCCAAGGATCACGCGCGCCTGCCGCTCGCGCTCGGCTTGCGCCTGTTGCGACATGGCGTTCTCCAGCGTTTCCGGAATCCGCACATCGCGGATCTCGACCGATTGAACGGTGATGCCCCAGGGGTTTGTCTTTTCGTCGAGAATGCGCTGCAACTCGTGGCCCATCATTTCGCGTTCGGTGATCATCTGCGCCAGTTCGTGGCGGCCGATGGACTCGCGCAGCGCCGTTTGCGCGCTCATGTTGATGGCCTCGACAAAGTTCTCGACCTCGAGAATCGACTTCTCCGCGTTCCACACCAGCCAGAAGACGATGGCGTCCACGTTGACCGGAACGGTGTCACGGGTGAGCGTGGACTCAGCGGTGACGCTATGCACGCGGACGCGCTGGTCGATGTATGTGCTGATGGTTTCAAAGACCGGGATCACGTGAAAGATGCCGGGGCCGCGCAGTCCCACGTATTTGCCCAGGCGCAGCAGAGCCACCTTTTCCCACTGTTGAACCACCTTGATGGCGAAGAGAAGATAGATGCCAACAAGGCCGCCAACAATCAGCGGAGCCCGATGGTTGGTCAATGCACTTAAACCGGCGCCGGCGCCAACGCAGATCACAAACGCCGTGACTGCGACTCTGTTCAACGGAACACTCTCTGTTTTTGAAATCATCTCTTACCTCCTGCGGTCCTGCTCAGACGCCAGTCCGCGTAACTCTTCGATTAGTTCGTCGACGGTAAATCCCGCAGCTCCGGCGCGCGAAACGCAGTCTGACACAATCTGCGCCAACTGCCGCTCGCGCACCGCATCCGTCCGCTTCATCTTCTGTGTGCTGATGAACGTGCCCGTTCCCTGGTGCGTCTCAAGCAAACCGCCCAGTTCGAGTTCGCGGTAGGCGCGCACCACGGTATTCGGATTGATTGCCAGATCGACTGCAAGCTGCCGAACGGTGGGCAGTTGATCGCCCGCCGTCAACGAGCCGGACGCGATGCCGCCGCGCGTCTGGTCGATGATCTGGCGATAGACCGGAACCCCGCTATGGAGGTCCAGTTGGAAACGAAAGCGCGCGTTGGAGGGCCGGGTGCTCATTACGAAATCAATGTACTATAGAACTAATACACTATGTCAAGAGAAAAATTTATGATTGGCCGGAAAAACAGCGGCGTCTTAGCGGCGCCCGGCCCGTCAGCAACGGTGCTTGCGAAAAAAAGAAGCGCCACAATCCCGATGTAGCGCTGGCCTCCCGGCCGGCTGTAGCGCGGACGTCCTCGTCCGCGCTCGACGAAGCAGCATTTCCCGCAAGCCGTTAGAAATGCGGGCCAGTTGGCGAGTTGGCCGCCTGGCGAGTTTAGGGCGAATGTTGGACGCGTGAGCACATAGTTCACGCCGAATGAGGGCGCGCAGCTTGATCAACCAATAAGTAATTACGGTTTGCCGTTGATCCAAGCGCAAGGAGCAGAAAATCAGGATCGATATGTCTGATCTGCCTTGTCAGTTTCCCCTTCGCCAAGAACCTTTAGCATCAAAGCGGCTAAGACAACGAACTCAAAGAGTGCTATGGGGATGAGTACAAGGACTGTCCTTACGGGGAAAATAGGCCGAACAAGAAAGAGGACCAAGGCGTGCAATGCGGGCGTCAAGAGGATACAAATCCAGAACCGACCGCGAGAGAAGTCAGACCAAAAGCCTGTTATCAAGGGGATAAAGACGAATCCTGTGTAAAGCGCCATTTGTATTGGTACTGCTTGGACTGGCCAGTGGTTGACGGCAAAAGCGCAGAATCCGCCGAGCGTGCAGCCGACTATCATCCTTAGGCGCTTCTTACTCATGTCTGTATCATCCAGTCAAGCACCAATCCAGCTGCGCCGATGGCAGCAGGTGCCCCAGGTCTCGATTTTGAGACCTGGGATACCACAGGGTTCGATCAGCCGCAGTGTTCTTCTATAAATCTCTTTCTAGCGTACGATTTCGAACTTCTCCCAGGGGCAATTGCACACTGGGCAGCGTTCGTGCTCTTCCTCGGTCTCTGACGTGTAGCCGCATACCGGGCACACGTAGAAATCGCGGGCCGCGCCAATCCACGAGTCTTTTTTGCCGCCAACCAGCAGCGCAATGGCCTCCCCGTACAACCGGGCGTGGGTTTTTTCGGCTTCAAGAGCCCCGTGG
>Ga0118677_10016288_pt1 | contig 10205 bp, 9 predicted proteins | sample AliMusrvi5mmetaG_FD_86154 | JGI IMG/M metagenome (GOLD analysis project Ga0118677, IMG submission 86154)
GGGAAACCCTCCGACGCGGCTTGGCCGATCTGGAGGAATTCTTTGAGTTCTCCCTACCCACCCACGCCACCGCCTGGAGCGAGTGCGGCTTCACCTGGGACAAGAGCGGCTGCCGCACCGACAACAGCTGGTTCGGCTTCCTCCTCCTCGTGCGCGAGAGCGCCCCGTTCAGCAACAGCCAGTTCGCGCGCGCCCTCGACGCCGCCAAGATCGGCAACCGGATGCTCTTTGGCGGCAACCTCGTGCGCCAGCCCGCCTTCATCCAACTGCGCAAAGACAACCCGGCGGCCTTCCGCGTCGTGAGCGACCTGCAAGGGGCGGACCGCATCATGAACCAAGCCCTCTTCCTGGGCACCTACCCCGGGCTCACCCCGGCCATGCTCGATTACGAAATCGAGGTCATCCGGCAGTTCGTGAAAACAAGCTCAAAGTAATGAGCGCGACGGTGCATCCATTGGCCGCTGATCTCGACCACATCCTGGAACACACCGGGGGGCTGTGGGAGGAACTGCGGGGCCAGCGGCTCTTCCTCACGGGCGGCACGGGCTTCTTTGGCTGCTGGCTGCTGGAGAGCTTTCTTTGGGCCAATGAACGCTTCGGCCTGGAAGCGCAAGCCGTTGTGTTATCCCGCGACCCGCAAGCCTTTGCGCGGAAGATGCCCCATCTGGCACGCCATCCGGCGATCCGCCTGCACCAAGGCGACATCCGCTCCTTTTCCTTTCCCGAAGGGCATTTTTCCCACGTCATCCACGCCGCCACGGAAGCCAGCGCGAAGCTGAACGCGGAAGCCCCGCTCCTGATGGTGGACACCATCGTGGAGGGAACGCGGCGGGCCCTCGATTTCGCCGTCCAATGTGGCGCAAAGAAGTTTCTGCTGACCAGCTCCGGGGCCGTGTACGGCAAACAACCGCCCGAGCTTACCCATGTTCCCGAGGACTACAACGGAGCACCCGACCCCATGGATGCCGGTTCCGCCTATGGCAACGGGAAGCGGATGGCCGAGCACCTCTGCGCCCTCTATGCCAGGCAGCACGGCCTGGAGACCAAGATCGCGCGCTGCTACGCCTTTGTCGGCCCCTACCTGCCGCTCGACATCCACTTCGCCATCGGCAACTTCCTGCGCGATGCGTTGAAGGGCGCGTGCATCCGGGTGAACGGCGACGGCACGCCGTATCGGAGCTATCTCTACGCCGCCGACCTGGCCATCTGGCTCTGGACGATCCTCTTTTCCGGCCAAAGCGCCCGCCCCTACAACGTCGGTTCCGCGGAGGGCCTGACGATCCGGGAGGTCGCAACGGCGGTGGCCGCCAGCGTCACGCCGCCGTGCCCCGTCGTCGTCGCCCGCGAACCGGTGGCCGGAGAGGCCGCCCAACGTTACGTCCCCTCGACCCGGCGGGCGGCCACGGAACTGGACCTGAATTGTTGGATACCCCTCCAGGAAGCGATCCGCAAAACCGCGGATTGGTATTCTTGCGGAAAGAACCTAATGTGAGCGTTTATGGAGTCTGAGCAAAACCCCAAAGTTCGGCTGGCCGACTACGTCTTTCAAACCCTGGTAAGCCACGGCATCAGCCAGGCATTCCTCGTCACGGGCGGCGGGGCCATGCATTTGAATGACGCCATTGGCCGCTGCGAGGGGCTGAAAGCCGTTTGCTGCCATCATGAGCAGGCGTGTGCCATCGCCGCGGAAGGCTATGCCCGCGTGACCGACGCGCCCGCCATCGTCAACCCCACTACCGGGCCAGGCTGTCTGAACGCGATGACGGGGGTCTTTGGTGCGTGGACCGACTCCGTGCCGATGATCATTATTTCCGGTCAGGTCAAGCGCGAGACATGCATGGGTTTTTACGAAGGAACCCGCCTGCGTCAGCTTGGGGATCAGGAAATCGACATCATCAGCATTGCCAAGCCCATCACCAAGAGCGCTGTCCTTTTGCGCGAGCCGGAACGGGTGCGCTATGAACTCGAACGGGCTTTGTATCTTGCCTCAGCCGGGAGGCCCGGCCCTTGTTGGATCGATATTCCGCTCGACGTGCAGTCGGCTTACATCGAGCCCGAAAGCCTGGAAGGTTTCATCGCGCCCGCCGATCCTTCCAAGCAGACGGTTTCAAAAATTGACGAGCAAATCGGCGAAATTATCGACCACCTGCTATTAGCCAAACGTCCCGTGATTCTGGGCGGCAACGGTCTGCGCGCGGGGCGAGCCAGGGGGGAATTCCAAAAGCTGCTTGAATGCCTGCCCGTCCCCGTCGTCGCCTCGCGTTCTGCCTGCGATCTTCTTCCCTCCGAGCATCCCCTTTTCATGGGACGCTCGGGACTGGATGCAGACCGCGCGGGCAATTTTGTGCTCCAGAGCAGCGACTTCCTGCTAGTCTTTGGAAGCCGCCTCGGGGTTCGCCAAATGGGTTACAACACGGCCCTCTATGCGAGGGAAGCCACCATCGCGCATGTGGACATTGATCCCGCCGAGCTGTGCAAACCAAGCCTTCTGGCAAAGACACAGTTCAAAGTCCAGGCAGATTTAAAAGTCTTCCTCGCCAGGCTGACCGAGCGGCTGGCGGCGCGACGCGCGGAAATTCCCGATTGGAACGAATGGACGCAATGGGGCAAAAAAATATTCCGTCGTTACTACGGGGCGCAACCTCACCACCGGCAGCACGAGGGTGCGATCAATCCCTACGGGTTTCTCGAGAAATTTTTTGCGCAGCTTCGCAGTGACGACATCATTGTCTGCGGCAATGGTTCCGCCTTTATCATGACCTCCCATGTGGCGCGAATAACCGGAAGCCAAAAAATGTTCTTTAATTCGGGGTGCGCCTCCATGGGTTACGACCTGCCGGCGGCTATTGGAGCGGCCATAGCAGGGGATGGACGGCGCGTCATCTGTTTTGCAGGGGAGGGAAGCCTCCAAATGAACATCCAAGAATTGCAAACCGTAAAGCATCACCATCTGAACCTGATCCTGGTGGTGATCAACAACGGAGGCTACCTCTCCATTCGGACCACGCAGGAAGGCTTCTTTGGATTTTGTTTTGGCGAAAGTGCGGCAACCGGCGTCTCGTTCCCCGATATGTCCGCTGTGGCGAGTGCCTACGGCTTGCCATCCCTGCGGATTTCCGAAACCGATTTTGAAGAAAAGCTGAAAGATGCGCTAGCACAGGAAGGGCCGCTGGTCATGGAAGTGCTGGTTGATCCCAGCCAAAAATTCGAGCCGCGCATTGCCTCCAAGCAACTGCCCAGCGGCAAAATCGTTTCGCCCCCCCTGGAGGACATGTATCCCCATTTGAGCGAGGAAGAATTAACTCAATGTATGAGGATTCCTCTCGCCCGGATGGAATGACTCTTCTCGGGAAAGAAAACATCGCAATGATGGATTGGATCAAGAAACTTCTGCGGTATTTCGGGGTGGATCGGGCGATTTTTTATACCCTCGTGAACCGGGGGTGGGGCATCCTGTCGGGCCCCATAAGCATTTTCCTGATTGCCCGGTTCCTAAGCCGTGAGGAACAAGGTTACTTTTACACCTTTGGCAGCATCCTGGGCTTGCAGGTGTTTTTTGAACTGGGCCTGACGCTGGTCATCATGCAAAGCGTCAGCCACGAAATGGCGCATCTTTCCTGGACCACGGAAAATACTCTCGCGGGTAGCCCCGTCGCAAAATCCCGTCTGGCATCCCTCTTCCGTTTCGCGCTGAAAATGTATGTTGTTCTGGCCATCGCGGTGCTTTGCGCGTTGGTCCCCATCGGCCTCTGGTTTTTCGCAGCCAAGGGATTGTCGGATTCGGCTAGCATTTGTTGGCGAATTCCGTGGCTCGTTGTCGTCTTGATTACCAGCCTCAATCTCTTGATGACTCCTTTTTACGGGGTTCTTGAGGGTTGCGGAAAGGTTGCCGAATTTGCGAAACGCGGAAGCTGGATGGCAATCGTGGGAAGCCTTTGTTTGTGGATTTCCCTGATCTCTCACGGCCGGCTTTTTGCGGCGCCCATTCAGAACATCATCTATTTTTTCATCGGCACCACCTGGGTGTTCGGAAAATACGCCAAATGTTTCAAAGACCTCCTTGCCACCCCGATCCTTGAAGGTGCCACCATCCGGTGGAAAGAGGATCTGTTCCAATTCCAATGGAAAGTGGCCTTGAGCTGGGTCAGCGGTTATTTCATTTTTCAACTGATCAATCCGATCCTCTTTCGTTACAGAGGCCCGGCCGAAGCGGGAAGGATGGGGATGAGCATGCGGATCATCGACTCCCTGTCGGGCCTCGGTCTTTCCTGGATCTCCACTAAATCGGCTCCCTTTGGCACCTACATTGCCCGAAAGGATTTCGGCACGCTGGACACGATATTCAAACGGGCGCTGAAGCAGGCCGTTGGCGTCATCCTTCTCGGCGGCGTCGGTTTCTTTGCGGTATATTACGGAGCAGCTTGGATGCAAATGTCGCTGATCACCCGCTTCCTTGATCCGCTTTCCCTGTTGTTCCTGCTGGGGAACGCGGTGGTCAGTTGCATCATCAACGGCCAGGCGACCTACCTGCGGGCTCACAAACAGGAACCGTTGCTGCTCAACTCCATCGCCGGGGCGGTCCTCATGCCGCTGCTTCTCTTCCTGCTTGCGCCACAGTACGGCGCTCCCGGCGTCGTAATCGGAATTTTCTTACTCAATTGCTTCGTTGGGCTCCCGTGGTGCAATTGGGTATTTACTCGGAAAAGAAAAGAATGGCATACAGCGGAACCTATATTACCCAAAATTCTGGCCAATGAAATCTGACACCGCCATTCTGACCATTGCGATCCCGACCTATAATCGCGCTCCTAAATTGCGGGTTCAAATTGATCGACTCTTGCCGCAACTGCGGCCCGGGGTGCGGCTCCAAATTTTTGACAATGGGAGTTCAGATACCACCAGGGAACTTGTCGAGAGCTATGGAAACTGCGGCGTTGAATATGCCCCCGCCAAATACAATGGCGGGTCAGGCTGGAATTTTTCCCGTTGCATTAGTGAAAGCCAGTCCGAATGGGTTTGGGTTCTGAGCGACGATGATCCCGCATCAAGCACCGCCGTTACAGACTTATTGAAGGTTCTTCATCATCAATCCTGCGACTTCATCCATGCGTCCACACCGGGCGGGTCTTACGCCTCCGACATTGTCGTATCGGATCTGCCGTCCCTGTTCCAACACACGCGGTTTCATCTTCTCCTTTGGATTTCGACCGGAATCTATAGAACCTCTTCCTTCCTGCCTCTGCTGGATTTTCTGAACGACTGCATATCAACCTGGTCTCCCCAGGTGATGGTGGTGCTGCGGCTGCTTGAAGCTCAAAAAGGAAAGGTCCTCTTGAGCCCGGTCGATTTGTTTGGGGAGCCGGGGGGGGTTCCCAGTTGGTCCCCCCTGGAGTTGCTTATCAGGATCAGCCTTGCCCCTGAACATCTCGCCGACCCGGCGCATCAACAGCTATTGGCGCAGGACCTCTTTATCTCCAATTACGCAAGCATGATGCTGCAAGGAATAAAGGAAACGACTCAAGTCGGCGGGCTTCGCAAATGGCGACGGATTCGCCGCCAGGCTGCTATCAATCTCAAGTCCTACTATCGTGGCGGCGTTCTGAAATATATCGCGGGGAATTGGTTCATGGCGGGGCATAGAAAAAAGGTGCTGCAACTTTTCTATCGGTTGGCCATTCTGCAACTTCTCGGCTTCTGCCCTGATTTTGCGTTTCACCGCCTCGCAAAGACACTACCCTTGTCCAAGACATTCATGGGCGGCTCGCCGGAGGAGGGCCAGTAAATAGAGCGCAACCCGCCTCCATACATTCCAGATGCCGCAAGCCTGTGATTTACACCATTCCCCGCCTAAAGGATTGCCTGCGGTCCCTCAAACATACAGCCAGGAACTACAACGGATGGCAAATCTGACGGCCATTATTGATGTTATATGAGGAGCTATCTCAAAGCGGTCGCAAACCTGGTGTCGCGCCATTTTCATGCCGCATGGTATGCGCTCTCCGTCATCGTACCCATCCTCGTTCGCACAAGGGCCAGGCCTGTCATTTTCAGCAAATACGGCGGTATCGGCGACATCATCTGTACATTCCCAGCGGCCTTGGAATTGAAGAAACGCCATCCGAAATCCGTTTTCATTTACAACTGCCACCCTGGTTATGCGTGCCTGCCAAGCATGGGGGGTGTAGCGGATCGAGTGACCAGTTCTCTCTCTATTGGTTTGGTGAGATACTGGTATGGCTGGCTGCTCGCCGGATTTTATAACTTTGCGTCAGACGATGACAACCCCCAGTCCGCACCCACAGAGGTCTATATCAAAGATTTCGGACGTGCGTTTGGAGTCACCGTGGAGGACGCGCATCCTTCATTGCAGCTCGACGCAGATGTCCTTGCCCGACTGTGCGAACGCTTTGAGAAACGGGGGATAAATTTTCGCCCATTGATTGGCATTCACCCCGGCCCCAGCTGGCCTGTGAGGGAATGGCCTCGTGAAAACTGGGCGGCATTGATAGCCGAACTCAAGAGCCAAGGGTATCCCAACGTGCTCCAATTCGGAACCACTCAGGTTCTTGGGTTTGGGGATGTCGAAGTCCCGCCCATTCCCGGAGCGGTTTCGTTGATCAATGAATTGTCACTGGAGGAATCCGTCGCGGCTATTTCCATGTGCGACCTTATCATTGGAATCGATTCCGGTCTGCTGCACATCGCTGCGGCCCTGGGGGTTCCCTGCGTGGGATTATGGGGAGCTACCTCAGCCCACCTGCGTTTTTCCATGGAAAACAGGCGCTCTTTTGTCACTGGCAACGTAAATTGCCAGGGATGCCAACACCGCCACCCACGCCTGCACTGGTTTACCAATTGCCCCAATGACATTGCCTGTATGAAAGCAATCACCGTGGAGGACGTCCTTTCAGCATGCCTGTCTCGTCTCAAATCCACGGAAGGTTTACACTATGCCCGAGGAAAATAGTATTTCCATTGTCATTCGGACTTTCAACTCCGCTAAAACACTCGGCCAAGTGTTCGCGGGGATGCGGCTGGAGAAGGGCGACGAGTTTATCGTCGTCGATTCCGGGTCCACCGACGCGACCTTGGAGATCGCCAACAAACACGGGGCGAAGATCGTGATTGCCCCAAAGCCGTTTCACTACAGCAAATCGCTCAATCTCGGATTCAGGGCCGCGATCAACCCCTGGGTGTTGGTCATGAGTTCTCATTGCATTCCGGTTGTAGAGGACTTTCTGGGGATTCATCGCCGCGAGATTGCCACGTTTGCTCCAGACGTCGTCGTCGGCTTTGCGCCGTCCACGCTTTCCGGAGCCAGCGACCCCTCCCTGGATCGGGAGAAGACCACCTTCTATTCAAAAGACGACTACGAGGGAGTCTGCGGAATTTGCGCCAATTCGAACACCATTTACCGACGGAGCGCCTGGGATGAACTGCCTTTTGACGAAACCGTCCGCACGGCGGAAGATAAACTGTGGATCATGGAAATGAGCCGACGCGGGTACCGCTTTGCCTACATTCCAACCGCTCGCGGGGTGAACAGAAATCAAGCGTCGCTCATCTACATGTTCAATAAGGGCTACCGTGATGCGCGGTCGCTCAGAAAATCTCCCTATAAGCCCATGTCCCTCTGGCATCTTGGAGGAGCTTGGAAAAACCTGGCCAAGCAGAGAATCCGCGGCGAAATCGACAGCGGCAATTGGGTCCGATGCAGCGTTCACGCACTTGGACAGTTTTTGGGGACGCACCGCAGCGAAGACAATACCCCAAGGGGGGGCGCAAGCTAGAAATGACTTCCTTGGGTGTCAACCCTCCCTTATGATCATCTCCATGAGAATTCCTGCCACTGGAGGCGCCGGTTACAACGGCGGTCACACGGTTCTTGTGCTAGCAGCAGACAGCCTTTGCAACCGCAAAGAAGCCGCCGTGGTTCGCCTGCGCGAAATCTCGGGCAGTCCGGTTGAATCCGAATGGATTTGAGGGCTATTAAAGAGACTGTTTTAGCGTGCCTCTATGAAGATAGCCTTTCTCACGACGGACAACAGGGAACACTTGAAGGATTATGCCAATCCCGTTCCCCATTTTGGAACCGCCCCGGAGGCGCTTCTTCAGGGATTCGCCATGCTGCCCGACGCGGAGGTGCATGTGGTTTGCTGCGTGCGCCAGCAGATGGAATCTCCGGAAAAACTTGCGGATAATATTTGGTATCATCCACTACTCGTTCCTAAAATTGGATGGCTGAGCACGGGCTACCAAGGGTGCATCCGGGCGGTCAGGAATAAACTGCGGGAGATCCGGCCCGACATCGTGCACGGCCAGGGCACGGAGCGCGACTGCTCCATCAGCGCCGTCTTCTCCGGCTTTCCCAATGTGTTGACGATCCATGGAAACATGCGCCTCATCGCGGAGTTGAACAAACCCAGACCTTTCTCCTATCACTGGCTTGTTGCTCATTTGGAAGCGTTCACGCTCCCGCGCTCCCAGGGAATCGTTTGTATCACGCATTATACCCAAAACGCCGTGCAGGATTTAGCACAACGCACGTGGGTTGTGCCCAACGCCGTGGACGCTCGTTTTTTTGACGAACCATGGGCTTCAGAGAACCCACCGCGCATCGTGGTGATCGGCGCTGTCTGCGAGAGGAAAAATCAAAACGCATTCATACAGGCGCTGGACCCCCTTGCTGCAAGGCTATCCTTCAAAGTTGAATTTTTGGGACGTTGCTGGGAGGACGATTACGGCCGGGAATTTCAGTCATTGGTTGCGAACCGGCCGTGGTGCGAATATGTCGGATTTATGGACCGGGAAGGTCTTCGGGGCCGTCTTGCTTGCGCTTCCATAATGGCCCTTCCTTCACTTGAAGATAACTGCCCGATGGTGGTCCTTGAAGCCATGGCGGCACAGGTTCCCGTCGTGGCCGCGAACGTGGGCGGCGTGCCCGATTTAGTTACCGACGGCGTGAACGGCCTGCTCTGCGACCCGATGCGAAAGGAGAGCATGGCGGGAGCCGTCCAGCGACTCTTGGACGATCCACAAGCGGCACGCAAGATGGCGACCGTGGCAAAAGAAATGGCCATCGAGCGATTCCATCCGCGACACATCGCCCTTCGCCATTTGGAAATCTACCGCGAAGTTCTTCAAGCTTCATGACCGAGCTTCATACACATCGGCTGGATATCGTAACCTCCTGCAGAGAAGCTGACTTGCAGGTGCTCAAGATCGCGTATGCCAACCTGCGGAAATATGTGCCTTTTAAGCAACTTCATGTTGCGACCGCAGCCCGGAATTTCCGACGCTTTGAACGCGCATTGGGGCGCGACGTCCATTTGATTGATGAAGACAGTATCATTCCCGGAATGACTCTGGCTGAGTTGAAAACCATGCCGCTGCCGTTTTTCCCACGGGGAGCGGGGTGGTATTATCAGCAATTTCTAAAATACGCCTTTGCCTTTCAAAATATTGAGGATGACTATTATCTCATATGGGACGCTGACACCGTGGCATTACGCCCGTTACATTTTTTCGATGACCAAGGGAGGATGCTGCTTACAAGAGCGACCGAGCACCACCAGCCATACTTTCAAACATACCGGCAACTTTTGGGGGAAGATGCGCGCTCTGAGTTTTCGTTTATTTCCCAGCATTTGATTGTCCAAAAGAGCGTCCTTCGAAAGATGTTGGGGGAAATCGAGGCACTGCATCCCCATTCCCGCAGCTGGGCTTGGGCTATCATGGAGAATTTGGATGGAGCCGGGTCCAATCTATTTAGCGAGTATGAAACGCTGGGGCACTATGTAAAAAATACGTATCCAGAGCGGGTTATTGTCCGGGATTTGCCCTGGCTGCGTTCAGGAGCGAACTTGTGCCACGGCTTGCCGAGTCAGCAAGACTTGGACAAGCTGGGCGATCAATATGCATTCATTGCCTTTGAGGCCAAGGATCGTGGATTGCGTCGTTGGCTAGCGGGGATCGTTCGGCTCTTGGCCAGTCGGATAAGATAGGTTCCCTCTCATACCATCTCTTTGAAATAACTGGATTTTTAGGCGATGGGATTTTTGGGCTGGGCAGCGACGACGCTATCCAAAGATAGCGGCTTCGCCTGACAACGCCGCCCAGCGCGAAAAGACCAAGCTTAAAAGTCCAGAGATTGATAAGAGAGGGTATCACCGGCTTGGATCAAACCGGATCACATACCAGTCTTC
>Ga0118677_10016289_pt1 | contig 10205 bp, 7 predicted proteins | sample AliMusrvi5mmetaG_FD_86154 | JGI IMG/M metagenome (GOLD analysis project Ga0118677, IMG submission 86154)
TCGCTTCCGGTCAGTCGAACATGAATTGGCCGCTCTCGGGCGCGCTGAACGCGGAGGCGGAACTCGCCCGTGCAGACCATCCACAAATTCGCCTCTTCAAGGTTCCCATTGCCGCAGAGGTCGAACCCCAAAACGACACCAAGGCACGGTGGGAAGTCTGCTCCCGACATTCGGCATCCGGTTTTTCTGCGGTCGCTTATTTCCACGGGGTCGAATTGCAGCGGCGCCTGGGCGTGCCCGTCGGTTTGATCGATTCTTCGCAGGGGGGGACCAAGGCGGAATGCTGGATCAGCCGTGCGGGGTTGCAGGCGGAACCGAGCCTCCTTCCTCTTGTCGAAGAGTGCGATCGCCTGTTCTCGTGCGATCCAAAAGTGGTGGAGGAATATCGCAGACAATTTGCCCGTTGGGAAGAGACCCACTTCAAACGCCTAACACCTCCAAATCTCGGCTTTGAACAAGGTTGGGCGCACCCCGAAGGCAACCAGGAGGGGTGGAGCACCATCGGCGTGCCGGGCTATTGGCAACATGCGGGGCTGAACTTCAGCGGTGTGGTTTGGTTCCGTCGCGAAGTGGAAATCCCAAGCGCATGGGCGGGACGAGACCTCACCCTAAGCATCGGCGCCTGCGACAAGTCCGACTGGACGTATTTCAACGGTGAACTCATGGGCAGCCTCACGATCGAAGATAACTCCATGGCCTATTCTAGGCCGCGCGTCTATACCGTTCCCGGACGGCTGGTCAAGGTCGGGAAGAACGTGGTGGCGGTGCGCGTTTACAGCCATATCAACGATGCTGGTATGACCGGGCCTGCTGAGATGTTGTTCGTTAAGCCGGCGGACTCTCCCGATACCGACGCGATCCCGCTCAATGGGACCTGGACCTATCGCGTGGAACACAACTTCGGGTTGGCGGCACCCCCAGCCATTCCTCCGGGACCAGACACACCCAAAGCTCCCTGTGCCTTATTCGCGGGGATGATTTCGCCACTGGCGCCTTATGCCGTGCGCGGCGCGATTTGGTATCAGGGCGAGTCGAATACGGATCTATCCAACCAATATCGCAGTCTGTTCCCGGCCCTGATCCGCGACTGGCGCCGGCTCTGGGGGCAGGAGCACTTTCATTTCCACTTTGTCCAGCTTGCGAGATTCAAACCCCCACAGGAGCAGCCGGGCGAGAGCAGTTGGGCAGAATTGCGCGAGGCCCAAACTCTCACACTCACCTTGCCGGATACGGGCATGGCCGTCATCATCGACACTGGCGACGAAATCGACATTCACCCCAAAAATAAACAGGTCGTCGGACTCCGGCTCGCATGGAGCGCCTTGTCCAAAATTCACAGCCTGATGGATGTGACTCCCTCCGGACCGCTCTACAAGACTTGCAAAGTCGAGGGCTCAAAGATGCGTCTCTTTTTTGATTATGTGGAAAGCGGACTGGAAGCCCAGGGCGGCGCGCTCAAAGCTTTCGCCATCGCCGGGGCTGACAAGCGTTTCGTCTGGGCCGATGCCCAGATTGAGGGCGATACAATTGTTGTTTTCAGCCGGGAGGTGAGTGCCCCCGTTGCGGTGCGTTACGGCTGGGCCGACAACCCGCCGTGCAACCTCTACAACCGCGCCGGTCTACCCGCCTCGCCGTTCCGAACCGATGACTGGGCCCTTGCTCTCCAATCGCAATAATCTGTTAGACCATGCAGCCATCACCATTGACGACTTTATGAAAAAGCTCCTTCTCCCGCTTTGGGTTTTTGCGTCGGCGCTAGGTCTGGCTGCAGCAGATCAACCGGCATTCTCCCTGAAAGACAATGACACCTGGGTGATGGCAGGCGACAGCATCACCGCCCAGCGGCTTCACACCAACTTCATCGAAGCATTCTTCCGCGCCCGCTACCCTCAGCTCCATCTCCATTTCCGTAACGCCGGAGTCGGCAGTAGCACGGTTACCACTGTCCTCGGGCGTTTCGACTGCGACGTGGCGGCATGGAAGCCGACAATCGTGAGCATCGAACTCGGGATGAACGACTCAAATGCACCAGTCCCGAACAGAGCGGATTGCTACATTGCAGGAATGAAGGGCTCTTCAAAAAAATCTGTGGGTAAATGCGAACCGGTTTGATGGGGGCTGTGCGCCCCCAAACCCCGCCCCGCTCGCCGCGGCAGGCGTTCGGGGGGAACTTGGGTAAGGCTTGCCTGCGGCAAGCGTGAAAAAAAGAGAGGCTGGCGGAGCCCGAAAGGACTCCTGTAAACCAGCCTGTTATGTGTCACATAACGCTGAAAACCATACTCAGAGAGGTTCACCCGATCAAGGGCTTTGTCTATCAATCCGTGGCGTGGGATCCGGTTGTGCCCAAAACCGTGAGGGTAGGAGTTTCCGAGCGCCAGGGCTGTCGCGGGATTTGTTCGGGTTGCGGAAAGAAGGGGCCGGGATATGACCGGCAACCGGAACGCCAATGGGACTTCATTCCCTTCTGGGGCCTGCTCGTTTTTCTGGTCTACGCGCCCCGGCGCATCGATTGCCGCAAGTGCGGGCCAACCATCGAGAAGGTTCCTTGGGCCACCGGCAAGCTCCAGATCTGCGATGTGTTCCGGCTCTTCTTGGCCCAATGGGCTCGCCTCCTGTCTTGGGCGGAGGTTGCCAGATCCTTCCGCGTCGGCTGGGCCGACGTGTATGGCGCGGTGAAGTGGGTCGTCGACTACGGCATTGAGAACCGGGACCTCTCCGGGGTCGTAGCTCTTGGCGTCGATGAGATCCATGTGGGCAAGAAAGACAAGTTCTGGACTCTGGTCTATCAGATCGACAACCACTGCAAGCGGCTTCTGTGGATCGGCAACGACCGCACCGAGGAAACCTTCGACCTCTTCTTCGAGGTTTTCGGCACCGAGTTCTGCGCGGGCATCCGCTTCATCTGTTCGGACATGTGGAAGCCCTACCTCAATGCCGTGGCCCGGCATCTCCCCCAGGCTTTGCAGATTCTCGACCGCTTTCATATCGTCAAAAAACTCAACGAGGCCATCGACGAAATCCGGCGCGAGGAAAGCCGCGCCCGCGCCGATGCCGGACTGGACCCCCTGCTCAAAAAGATGCGATGGGCATTCTTGAAAAAGCGCTGCAACTGGACCAAGGGCCAGCGCCGCCGCATGCGCGATCTGGAAGGTTCCGCCCTTCGCACCCTGCGCGCTTTCCTCCTCGTGGAAGCTTTCCAGCACTTCTGGACCTACGCTTCCCCGACCTGGGCCGGAAAGTTTCTGGATGCTTGGTGCGCCAAAGTCGCTCGATCCCGCCTTGCCCCGCTCAAGAAAGTGGCCAGATCCCTCAAGTCTCACCGCCGCCTTTTGCTCAACTATTTCGAGGCCGCCAAACAGTATTCCAGCGGTGTTGTCGAGGGTCTCAACGCCAAGGTGAAACTGACGCTGAAACGCAGTTATGGCTTCCGCACTGAAAAGGCTCGCGAAGTCGCTCTTTATCACGCTCTTGGAAAATTACCCGAACCCATTTTCACCCACAGTTTTTTTTAGACAGGCGAATGAAGAAGCTCGCTGATCAAACACGGGCACTCAATGCCCAGCCCCTATTTATTTCCTCCACCCCAGTCAACGACGGAAGCATGATGGGAACGTGGGTGCCCGGCCGATGCCAGAGCATCCACCTCATTACCGAGGCCCTCAATGCACTCGGCCAGAAAGAAAACATACGGGTGGTGGATCAATACCACCCCTTGATCGCCGTATGGGGACCGAACAAGACGCGCGATGACGCAAATGCCCTTGCGGGGCGCATCAATAAGACGATCGATGATGTAAATTCGCTCGCGGAGCGCATGCGCACCTTAAAGCCTGAAGGCAATATTCCTGATCTGGCTCCCCTCCAGGCCCTCGCAAAATCATGGGAGAGCAAGACGGAGGCGGTTAAGCTTGGCGGGGATGCCATCCACACCGGCCCTGTCGGGCAATACATGATGGCCGCCACCATCCTCGTTGCGCTGAATGTGGATCGCGATGTCAGCTCCGCCACTATCAACCCCGATGGCACCGTCGTCGAAGCCAAGAACTGCAATATCACCGGCGCCACCTCGAAAGAGGGAAGGCTAACATTTACCCGCTTGGATGAGCGCTCCCCGTGGCCGCTTTTGCCCGAGGCCATTACCGCCAACTCACTCTTGCCGGAAATCGCCGGCCTCTCGCGGTATATCCTAACGGTTCCAGGCCTGCCAGACGGACAATTTGACGTTAAGATGGATGGCAAGCCTGTCGCAACCGTCAGCAGCAAAGCTCTGGCCCAAGGCTGGAACATGAGCTTGCTCCGCGAAGGGCCGCTCGGCGAACGGGCTGACAAGATCATGACGCTGATCGGCGAGCTTCAAGGCCCGTTGAACATTGCCTGGCGCACAGCCAGCAAGGAGAATAATCATGAGAAACTTCAGGCAGCCCAAAAAGCCATCGACGAGAACGAGGCGAAATTGCAAGCCGCCATTCAGCCGGTGCCAATTCAGTTTGAAATTGCTCCTGCGAAATAGTCGACCGTTAAAAACGCGTCAATCTTTTGACTATTAGGATAATAGGCACGGGACTTGCGCGGCCAAGATCGTGCGGGGCGGGGTCAAGCGGGCGCGGCGTCACGGGATCCATTTACGGCACTCCCGCTGACAAATCGAAAAACCCCGCTCGCTCTGCGAATAATCGCCCCTCAATCCCACACTTTTATACTGACTTCATCTTGGGGGAGTGTTGTGCAAAGTATCAGAACCCTTTACTTATAGAAATCCTCCGATATTTTGCCCCTTGATACCTCAAAAAGCTCATCGGTCATTTGCTGCAATTCGCCAAACGAACAGACCGCCGCTGAAAGCGGATCGAATGCAATGGCATGGAAAATCTTATGGCGATCATGTTCGATAGCTCCCGCTGCTGCAAGGATCTGCACACTAACCGGCCCCCGGTTTAGCGCGGCAAGATGTTCTGGATAGTTTTTGACCTTAATGGGATGAATCCCACTTTCATCGACATAACAGGGTACCTCTACGCAAGCATTTCGTGGAAGATTTTCAATGTAATCACCTTCGTTGATAACATTAAGATTAGCGCGGAATGGCTTTCCGCTCTCAATGGCTTCGATGATCTGAATTCCATACTCGTTGCTCTTTTTCAACTCGATTGGCTCCGTCCCATCCAGCATTCGTTCGATCTTTCGAAAGTTATCCTCCCGAAAGAACGGAAGGAATTTGAGTGAGGCACCTGATTCTCCAGACAAAACAATCGCCAAGGAAATCTCATCTTGCTTCATGCACGGACTGACGGAACAGTATTTTTCAATAAGATCGGGACGCTTGCGAAAATACGCATTGTACTCGCTATTATGACCGCTGGATTCGGTCACAAAATAGTCTAGATTGCGGAACATCTCAAAGCGCACCTTGTCTTTCCCGTAAACATCCTCCTTTTTCATAGCCTCGCGTAACAAGGGATAAGCATCCTGGCCTTTCGCTTTGAATTTAAGGAAAAAGGCTTGATGATTAATACCTGCTACCTCGTAGGTAACATCCGCTTTATCCACCCCACAATACCCTGCTATTTCATGCGCTGTCCCAACAACGCTGTGGCAAAGCCCCACAACCTTGACTGTACGCGCCTGCCGAGTCAGAGCGATCGTATTAATTGACATAGGATTGACGTAGTTAAGCAAATAGGCGCCTGGGCAAAACGCTTCCATCGCTTCCAAAACCTCAAAGAGAGCGGGCAAAACTCTCAAGCCACGGAAAATCCCGGCTGGGCCAAGCGTATCTCCAACAACACTATCCACGCCGTATTTTTTAGGAATTTCGTATTCTGGAATTTGATCCACCTCGGCTGCGCCTACACGGAACACCGTAAATACATAATCCGCCCCCATTACCGCAGTCTTGAGGTCCATTGTGTCCACTATATTCGCCTGCAGGTTCAGAGACTCCTCCAGTTTCCGAATAACGGAAACGGTTTTGTCCAGCCGTCCACGATCAATATCCATCAGCGCAATCTCCGACTGGCGCAAATCCTCAGTCAACAGGAGATCGCGAATTAGGTTTATGGAAAAAACAACACCTCCAGCTCCAATAATTGCAATTTTTTTCATGAAACGTTTTAGTATATAATGTTAATGCTTAACTATTTTAGTTTGACGAACCTCGTCAATCCTTTTCTTAATTTGATTATCTGTTTCATAAAAAAGTATTCGGTTATAATTTTAAAGTTGGCTCATGTGGTAAGGCATGCCTTTGCCTATGAGCGCGGATTGAATCTCTCCAACCTCCAGTTTGTCGGGAGTAGTCTGCTTCTGAATCGCTAGGGTGGCAGCCAGTCCTGCCACCTGCCCGGTCTGAGCGGCTGGAGGAATCACCCGGGTGACCTCCCAAGCATCGCCGGTTGCAGAGATACAACGTCCCGCCATCAGGAGGCCCGTGACCTTGGGGACAAGGCTGCCGTAGGGGATTTCCCAGACCGATCCGCGTTTGCGCCAATCGGCGGCCATCGCAATGCTATCATCAAGTTCCTTGCCGCCCATCCCATCGACAAGGGTGGTCTGGCCAACAATCGCGCGTGTGGTGCGAAACTGAGCCATGGAAGGTAAAATCAGAGGGTAAAGATCCTCCCGGCGGTGGCCCTTCTGCTGCATCTTCTTATAATGTTCGCGCAAGATTCGGCGACCTTCCAGCAGGAAATCGCTCACTGAACGGCCCTCGGTGCCTTTCCACGGGTTGGTCTTTTTCTTCAGCTCAGCCTCAATCACTTCTCCTTCACCGCCGATCCGGAAAGGATTCATCAGCGACGTGCCATCCGCCCCTTTGACCGAGCGTTGAGCAGCTGCCAGGGAAGCTTGAATGGCCCACATGGTCGTCTTATTCCCATCCTCGACAAAATCACATCCCGCCCGGTGCGCCACATCGCCATCCCCCGTTGCATCAATGATCACCGTAGCCTGCAAGAGTCCGCGACCGCTCTTATTCTCGACCTCGACCCCGGTGATGCGCCCTTTCTTAACCATTGAAGAGCAGATTAACGTATCATACCAGATATCGATCCCTGCATCGGTCATCAATTCATCCAAGGACAAGATGAATGCGGCCGGTGAGAAGGTGAGCATGAATCGGCCCGCCGGTTTCTTGGACGTAGCCGACTTCCAGCGAGCCGGAACTTTACCAGGTCCGTAAAGGCAACTCGCATGCAAGAATTCCTCCGCTATCCCGAATGTGACCTGATGTCCCTCGCCGTCACAAAGAGGGAGATAAATATTGACCAGGCCAGTTGTGGCCAAGCCGCCCGCAAAAACGGTCTTCTCGACCAGCGCAACCGAGAATCCAGCTCGTGCCACTTCAAGTGCCGCCGCCACTCCTGCCACTCCGGCTCCGGCGACTACCACATCATAGGTTTTCTTAAATTGCGGCTGTGACATTGTCATTTATTCCGTCTGTGCCAGGTGCCGGATAATTTCTGAGACATGAGCGGAAGTCACCTCGATGATCGGCTTCATGAGCACATCAATGGGAATAAATTTTTCACCCAAATCATTCAACTTTTTCTTTAACTCCTGTTCATAGAGAAATTGCACCTCAGTCGCGACATTGACCTTGGCCATGCCATAACGGACGGCCTCCAGAACCTTGTCCCGAGGCGTGTCAGAGCCCCCATGCAGCACCATCGGAATCGAAAGGCACCGTCCCACTTCCTCAGCAATCGCAAGGTTTAACACAGGCTTATTCACATAAAATCCGTGGGCAGTCCCAATGCCTACAGCCAGGACATCCACCCCGGTCTCATTCGCAAAAAGCACCGCCTCATCAGGATCCGCATAAGGAACAGGCTCTTTGTTTCCTGCTGGAATGTGACCGACCTCGCCCTCGATGGATAGTCCTGCCTTTTTGGCCAGAACCACCCCTTGAATTGTCAGCTCGATATTCTCCTTGAGCGGCAGATGCGACCCGTCCAGCATGACCGAAGTGTAACCGATATCGATGGCATGCCGAATCTGATCGACTGACGCGCCATGATCCAAATGCACCGCCACCTGGACAGGGCTCTCCTCCCCCAATTTTCGGAGCAACGCAATCAAGGCGCTGATCTTCGGATCACTGAGCAGGCGTTGATAAGTCGCTAAAATCACCGGTCGATTCTCACGTTCGGCTGCGGTAATGACCGCCACCGCGCTTTCAAAGTTGGTGACGTTGAAAGCGCCGACTGCACGTTTCTCAGCCCGAGCCTGGGGCAGAATCTCATTTAAGGTAACCAGCGACATAATTAAGCTTTCACTCCTGCGGCTGCGATTTCTTCAATCGACTGAACCTGCAAGGTGCAGGGGCCGAATTTCTTCAGGGCGAACTTGGTGTAAGGCGAGGCGGTAACCAGAACATCCTGTGCGGGATGATCCACCAACTCGACAATGTGATCGACTAATTTCGCAGCCAACCGGGGATTGATTTGATCATAAACCACCGCCCCTTCGCCCGCTGCGTAAGATTCCTCGCGGTTATACCCAAATGGAACGACTTCAATTCCGAGTGCCTTGATCAGTTGCACCGGTGCATCCAACCCGTTATTGTAATTTTTCAAGTAATCACTGGCCAACGGATAAACCGCCTTGAGCGCCGAAGCGGACGGGGTCAGTTTTCCCGATTGCAGCCAACGCAGAATCAGCTCTGAACTGTGCAGAACTTCGATTTTCGCGTCGAGCGGAGTGCCGAGGGCTGCGTAATCGTTTTTGAATGCGTCATAAGCGGCCGGGCAGGAAGTCACCAGGATTTGAGCTCCCTCGACTGCTTTGGCGACGGTTACGGAAACCGTCTTGGCTGCGTCATGGAACCCGAGCACACGGAGTGCTTTGCCGGAATCAATCCCCGAGATGGTCCGGAATGAGACCCCTGCCGCTTGGAATAACTTCTCCATGGCAACCTCAATCTCAGGTTGATGCGTCGCAGTATAAGAATCGACGTAATAGACCACCGTCGCATCACGCGCTCCTTTCTCCACCAACTGACCGGCAGTAAATTGATCGGCGAGCTTACGAATCGCCTCTGGCGCTTTTGACTTTTCCACCAGGTCGCGACGGGCCGCGAGCAGCAAGCCAGCCTCATCAAAATGGCTGACACAATGGGTGCGGCAGGCGGCACTCAGTTCGGCGTCGTAAAGGACTCCCTGGAAATCGGGATGATCCAGCAGGCCCGGTTGCTGAGTCACCTTGTCGAGCATCAAGGCCCGTCCACGAGGCGTGTCGGACTCGCGGAAAGTGATGTTCCCAATCGGTGAGAGATGCCGGCACATGAAACAGAAACGGCAGGCGTGAATTGTGTTGTAAAAAGGTTCGATATGCATATTTAAATTCCTTTAAATCCCATCTTACCGGGGTTCATAATATTGTTTGGATCCATGACTTCTTTGATGTCGGTGAGCACTTTGAAGGCCGGGCCGTAGAGTTCCTTCATCATACGGCCGAGCTTGAGCCCTACTCCGTGGTGCTCGTTGATCACCCCGCCATTAGCGATAGCCGCACGGATCGCTACGTTCCAGATCTGGTTATAATAGGCCGTAGCCGCCTCCGGATCTTCGGGTGGTTTATCCACAATGAACCGCGCATAGAGCATGCAGCCCCACTCATACCAATGGGAATAATGACCGATAAAAGTCGCCTCAGGAAAATCCTTCGCCACCGCTTCTTTCATCGCCCAATAAACCTTCTCGATATTGGCAAAGGTCGCGACCGTGTCGAGCGTGCCGAATGCCTGCGGCATGTGGAACATATAAGGCGGATAGAAAAACTTGTATCGGTTATCCCACCAGGCCTGACCGAGTTCCGCCCCGAGATCCTCGGGATTTTCCTTGCGACAAATGGCAATCGCCTCCTCCATCTCCAGATCCACCATGGCTTCAGGCCCGTCAAATCCAAAGACCAGGTAGGCGCCCTCCTTGTCGATCCCGAGCACCCGCTTGATCAAACGCGCCGTCTCCGGTTCATCGTAAAGCCGGATCACACACGGACGCAACCGGCTCCGCATGATCGTCCCGCCGGCCACCATCGCCTCGTGCATGCTCTTGAATAGGAACGCATGAAACTTGCGGGTTTCAGGGATCGGATGAATTTTCAAGGTCACCTTGGAGATGAGGCCGAGCGTTCCCTCGCTTCCCAAATACAGCTGGGTGAGGTCCGGACCGGATGCATGACGCGGAACCGGCAAGGTGTTAATGATC
>Ga0118677_10016290_pt1 | contig 10204 bp, 5 predicted proteins | sample AliMusrvi5mmetaG_FD_86154 | JGI IMG/M metagenome (GOLD analysis project Ga0118677, IMG submission 86154)
GAATAAAAACACAGAAAGTTCTCTGAATTCAACACCTACTATCCCAAACATTATCCCATTTTTGAATAAAATCCTCCATATCCACACATTTTGTTAAAAATCCAAAATCTGAAAAATGAAATTGATGATTCTAATGTTTGCATTACAGACCAGTTTCAGCGCTTGGGCACAATCTTTGTCAGGCCTGCCTTTATGGGACAACCAGCATTCTCTGTCAAAAGGTGATTGGCTTATTGAAAAAAAGGATTCAAAAGCGGCGATTTACAAGTCGGAAGATGAAAAACTAATTTTCAGTAATAGAATTGTCTCCCGAACCTTCACTTTAGCCACAAATTGTGCAACTGTTGGCCTTGACCTGTTAACCACCGATGAATCCTTTTTAAGATCAGTAAGGCCCGAAGCACAGATAGAAATCGACGGAATAAAATTTAGTGTAGGAGGTCTAAATGGCCAACCAATCCATAACTACCTGCTGCCTGAATGGCTGGAAGTAATGAAGGGTGATCCTGCTGCATTTAAGCTGGTTGATTATTCACTCCGGGATTGTAAAGAACGCTTTGCCTGGAAAAAAAGAAAAGAGTGGATGCCACAGAACTTACCGTGGCCGTTACCAGGCAAGGAGCTTATATTTCGATATCAACTTGATGATATTGCACTTAGTTTAGTCCGCAATGGAGCCACAAACTCATCTGGCAAAACGAATTTTGAATATCTTAAATCGATTATTGCAGAGGTACATTATGAACTTTATGACGGTATGCCACTTTTTTCAAAATGGATCAGGGTGGTCAACGAATCAACACATGACATTAAAATCAACACCTTTAAAAGTGAAATTCTCGCATTGGTTGAACCCGAGAGTGCCGTCGATACTAAGAAAAAATGGGATCTGCCAAATATCACAGTAGAATCGGATTATAATTTTGGTGGAATGACTAACGAAAGCCTTTATCGTTCCAGTATAGCCTGGAACCTGGATACCCTCTATAAAACACAGGTAAGCTACGAACGGACAACACCCTGTTTATTGGAAGCATACCCCAAATTTGGGCCCGATCAGACTGTAAAGGCAGGAGGATCATTCGAATCTTTTCGAATCTGGGAATTGATGCATGATAGCCGGGACAAAGAGCGGAAAAGCCTTGAACATCGACGCATGATACGTTCCCTGGCACCCTGGGCCACGGAGAACCCTATCCTCATGCATGTTAGCGGGTCGCAGGATGAACCGGTTAAAAAAGCGATCGATCAATGCGCCGAAGTGGGTTTCGAAATGGTGATTATGACCTTTGGCAGTGGCTTTAATGTGGAGGATGAAACCCCTGAAAACCTCGCACGGATGAAAAAGATTGCAGATTATGCCCATTCCAAAGGGATCGCCTTAGGTGGTTATTCCTTGTTGGCAAGCCGAAAGGTGGGCGGAGGAGATGATGTGGTAATGCCAAATGGGATGAATCCCACTTTTGGAAACTCCCCTTGTCTGGAGAGTAAATGGGGCATCAACTATTTCAGACAACTTTATAATTTCTACGAAAAGACAGGGCTGGACATCCTTGAGCATGATGGATCCTACCCGGGGGATATTTGCATTTCGAAGGATCATCCCGGCCATACGGGGGTCGACGATTCGCAATGGAATCAATTTAAAAGAATTACTGATTTTTACAAATTCTGCCGCGAAAAAGGGATTTATCTCAATGTTCCTGACTATTATTTCTTAAGCGGCAGCAATAAAACAGCGATGGGTTACCGCGAGACAAACTGGTCGCTTCCACGTGCCCAACAAGAGATTATCGAACGGCAGAATATTTATGACGGCACCTGGGACAAGACTCCTTCCATGGGATGGATGTTTGTTCCACTGGTGGAATATCAGGGTGGCGGCGAAGCTGCAACTATTGAGCCGTTAAAAGAACACCTGCCCCACTACGGACAGCGGCTGGCAAATCTTTTTGGCGCCGGAGTTCAGGCTTGCTATCGGGGACCTCAGCTTTATGATTCACCCCAAACAAAGGAACTGGTTAAGAAATGGGTAGCCTTCTACAAAAAACACCGGTCGGTGCTTGATGGCGATATCATTCATATACGCCGTCCTGACGGCCGCGATTATGATGCAATCCTTCATGTCGACCCAGCGGGGATAGAAAGAGGATTACTTATGGTCTATAATCCATTAAACAAGGCGATCACACGAACATTAAATGTACCGGTTTATTACACCGGTATCAAAGAAAAAGTCAGCGTGCAGGAGCAGGAAGATCATTCCAGGGCTTCAGTTTTTCCAGTAATTTCTGATGGTCTGGGAGATAAAGTCTCTTTAACAATCAACATCCCCGCAAAAGGATATAATTATTATATTTTAAAATAGTAGGTTAAACTTCATAAACAATATGGTAAAATTGATCCGTCTGTTCACGATTTTCGCGACATTGCTCCTGGTATTTACAATTAATTCAGTCTCCGGTCAACATCTGGTCTTACATGGCGAACCAATCGCCAAGACTATTCTTTGGGTATCATCTGATCTTCCGGATTTTTACAGAAACAATCAAATTACCTGGTCGCTTTCCGATTCCCGCGCTGGAAACTGGAAAGCGTTGCCTGGAATAAACAACACTGAAATAGTATTGCTCGTTGCTTATGAAGGGAAATATATCAGATGTGATGTATCATTAGACCAGGAAGGTAAGAAACTAAAGTCTTTCAGTGTAATATCAGATTCACCTGTCGTTATTCGGGGGAATCCCAATACGGATTGGTTTAAGGATGCCGGTGTCGGTGTTATGCTCCATTTTCTCAAGGCCGTATTTGTTCCGGATGGAGGATCAAAGGAATATAATGAGGTTGTCAATAATTTTGATGTAGACCACTTTGCTGAAAACTGCGAGGAGGCCGGAGCCAATTTTGTGATGTTGGCGCTTGGACAGAATGATGGTTACTATTGTTCGCCAAACCGCGCATACGATTCGATAGTCGGAGTGACCCATGGAACTCTTTGCAGCACACGCGATCTGCCGGCTGATCTTTTTAAAGCGTTAAACAAAAGGGGAATTAAAATGATGCTTTACCTTCCCGGAAATCCACCAATTCGGAATCAACTCGTTGATCTAAAATTTAAATATACATTTGGGAAAGATTCTCCAACTTCCCAATTTACTCAATCATGCTGGGAATCAGTAATCCGGGAATGGAGTCTCCGGTATGGAAAAAATCTCTCCGGCTGGTGGTTCGATGGATTGTATCGCGGCGGCATTATTGAAACCCGCTCGGATATGAGGCTGAAGCATAATATCAGTACACATACCCTGGCTGCAAAGGCCGGAAATCACAACAGCATTGTGACCTATAATTATGGAGTCAATACAATTCAGTCAAACTCGCCTTATGATGATTACAGTGCAGGAGAAGAGGGGCGAATCATTCAGGTACCTCAAAAACGGTGGGTTGTAGATGGCGTACAATGGTTTCTGTTTACCTATTTGGGGGAAACCTGGGGAAAAGCGGGAATGCGCTTTAAAACACACGAACTGGTGGAATGGTCACAAAAAGTTTTTGCAAATGACGGGGTAATTTGTTTTGATATCCAGGCAGATAAATCCGGAACTGTAAATCCTGATCAGATCAGACAGGTCAAGGCCGTAAGAGAGGCATTTGATAATTTGGTAAAAGAACGATCATCGAAAAAATAAGTAACCTATGGGCAAAATCTTAGGGTATTCGTTTGGATTGGTTTTAATCGTGGCAACAATCCTGAACAGTTGCGTTCCGGAAACCAAACCATCAGAAAACAAGTGGACAGTTTCGAGTATTGGTGAACTTTTTAAGGCACCTCCTCAAAGTGTAAAATCGAGATGGGTGAGTCCCGAAAATCCGACAGGCGAAAAGGGGAAAGGGGGGTTAACCAACAGGGGTGCAAAAGGAAATGCGTTCTTTATCATCCCTCCCGGCGAAAAGAAAATCATCTTCAATATCAAAGGGGCAGGCATAATAAACCGCATGTGGTTAAGCGGGACGATAGGGGTAAATGGCCTTCAACGCAGGGCCGTCCGAATTGATATGTACTGGGATGGCGCAAAAAAACCGGCTGTCTCAGCTCCCGTCGGCGATTTCTTTGGAATCGGACTCGGAATGATTGCCAAATATGATAATGCCCTCTTCTCAAGTCCTGAGGCCCGTTCCTTCAATTTCACAATCCCCATGCCATACCGAAAATCAGCTTTGATCACGCTGACCAATGAAGCGGCAGAAGAGGCCTGGGTTTGGTACGACATCAATTATCTGGAAGTTGATAAGGTTCCTGATGATGCAATGTATTTTCATGCCTACTGGAACAGAAACTTAAAAACCACTCCCGGTGAGGATTATGTAATCTTGCCCAAAGTTGAAGGGATCGGCAGGTACCTTGGGGCAAATATTGGTGTAATTGGAGACTCCCACTACCGCGGAACGTGGTTTGGAGAGGGAGAGGCCAAGATATTCCTCGATGGAGATAAGGAACACCCATCGCTTGTTGGAACCGGCACAGAGGATTACATTGGCTCGGGCTGGGGCCAGGGTGAATACGCCTCGCGCTCTTATGGGTCTCTTGTTTCAGACCGTGACAGTGATATCTACGCTTTTTACCGTTACCATATTTCCGACCCGGTTTATTTTCATGAGGATTGTAAAGTCACTCTTCAGCAGATGGGGAGCGCAGATAAAAATCAGTTACTTAAAATCAAGGCAAAAGGGGGAGCTGTTATACCGGTCTGGCTGTTGGGAAAAGATGGAAAGAAAACTTTTCAAAGAGGGTTACTCGATGAAGCAAATCCTCCAAAGCTCGAAAACGCCGATTTCCCGGTTACCTCAACAAATTATTACCGAAGCGACGATGTTTCAGCTACTGCCTATTTTTATCTCAACCAACCAGAGAATAAACTTCCCGAATTGCCCTCGCTGAATATAAGGCTGAAGGATCTGGAGAGAAGGGTATTTAAGGTGATCCGGGTAAAGAAGTGAGGAAAGGCTTTTAGGCTTTAGACTATTAGGTAGAAATCTAAAAATAAAAAAATGAAGAAATTTCAACTGCTGACATTTATCTTTTTTGCATTCGTGACGATGGTTATTGCAAAGGATAATCCATCTGTTTTACCCTCAAAAGCACAGACAGAATGGGCCGATGCCGAAATCGGAGTGCTGATCCATTTCGACATGCCAACTTTTGAGCCCGAATATGATTTCAGAAAGGACTGGAATTACCATCCCGACCTCGCTATCTTTAATCCCAAAGAACTTGATACTGACCAGTGGATTAAGGCTGCTAAATCGGCAGGGGCAACTTATGCCGTTTTGGTAGCGAAGCACTGCAGCGGGTTTAGCCTTTGGCCGACAAAAGCCCACCCTTACAGCGTAAAAAATACTCCCTGGCGAAATGGGAAGGGGGATATTGTGAAAGATTTTATTGCTTCCTGTAGCAAATTCGGACTCAAACCTGGCATTTATGCAAGTACAACGGCAAACGGATACCTTCGGGTCGATAATCCGGGGAGGGTGGTTTCGGGAGATCACGTAGAACAGCAGAAATACAATGATATCGTAAAGATGCAGCTCACTGAGCTTTGGTCTGAATATGGAAAGTTATCAGAAGTATGGTTTGACGGAGGGGTATTGCCCCCCGAAAAAGGGGGATTTGATGTTCTTGCGATGCTGAAAAAATATCAACCCGAGGCAATAGCTTTTCAAGGTCCGTACGGCTATGAAAATAATATCCGGTGGGTCGGAAACGAAGAGGGTGTTGCTCCATATCCTTGCTGGGCAAGGGCAGACTCAACCACTTCCGCTTCTGGGGTAATCGAAATAAAGGGACTCAATGGTAATCCGCAGGGTATGTTCTGGTGCCCCGGAGAATCTGATTTTCCGTTGCGGTTAAATTCTTCGTTTCAGGGAGGATGGTTCTGGCATAAGGATCAGGACGATCAGTTACGCAGCCTCACTGAATTGACCGATAAATACTGCAAGAGTGTTGGCCGAAATACAAATATGCTTTTAGGAATCGTTGTGGATACCAGAGGGCTTGTTCCCGATGCAGATGTTAAAAGGCTGGAGGAGTTTGGGAACAGGGTCACTGAAAATTTCTCAAATCCAATTTGCTCAATATCAGGGAAAGGAGCTGTTCTGGAACTGAATCTCAAATCTTCACAATCCCTTTCAACCGTAGTGATCATGGAAGATATATCTCAAGGCGAACGAATCAGGGAATATGAACTATTCGGAAGATTGAACGGGGCATGGAATTTGATTTCAAAAGGAACCAGCGTTGGTCATAAACGGATAGAAAGGGTGAAAGGAATTTATGATGGAATTCGGCTTACAGTTCTAAAATCTGAAGGGATTCCGGTTATCCGTAAACTCAGTTGCTTTACTTCAGACAATATTAATAACAAACTATAATCCAAGTATATACCCATGAAAATAAAATTAATTCTTTCGGTTTTGACTATCTTTGGCCTACTCCTCTCCTGCAGTCCTAATGCAAAAAAAGAACAAAAGGTACCTCAATTCGAAAAAGGATCGTTCGGCTATGATCTTGAGTTCCTCAGGTCAAAAGATAGCGTGATTGTTCTTAAAAATGGAAATGCACAGGTGATTGTGTCTCCAAAATACCAGGGGAAGGTATTTACAAGTACAGCGATGGGCTTAACAGGGAACAGTTCCGGCTGGATCAATTACAAGGCATTAAGTTCCGGTACCCTTGCCCGGCATATCAATGCATACGGAGGTGAGGACCGGATGTGGCTCGGTCCCGAAGGTGGTCAGTTTTCAATTTTCTTTAAGCCGGGTGACAAAATGGTTTTTGATAATTGGCAAACACCTGCAGGTCTTGACAGTGAATCATGGGATCTGACTGCGCACGATTCGGTCACCGTTTCGATGAAAAAGGAGATGCAACTTCAAAATTTCTCAGGGACGAAGTTTAGTGTTGCCCTTAATCGGCAGGTAAAATTACTCTCGGATATCGAGCTCAACCAAAACCTCGGAATTACTCCGGATCCATCAGTAAAATGGGTCGGTTTTGAAACGAAAAACTGTCTGGCTAATGCCGGCAATGAAAAATGGACCCGCGAAAAGGGGACTGTTAGTATTTGGATGCTGGCAATGCTTACTCCATCAGAAACCGGGGTGGTCGCAATTCCCTACCAGCAGGGCGACGAAAAGGAATTGGGTAAAGTAGCCACAACAAACTATTTTGGGGAAATACCCGCCGACCGGATTAAAATTGCCAACGGCACACTCTACTTTAAGGTAGATGGCAAACACCGGAGTAAACTCGGGTTATCGGAAAAACGGGCAACCACCTTTGCCGGAAGTTACGATGCCAGTCATAAAATGCTGACTATTCTGCAGTTTAATAAGCCTGCACCCGGAGCTGAATATATTAATCAACTCTGGGAAATTCAGAGGGAACCTTTCAAAGGAGATGTGATCAATTCGTATAACGACGGTCCGCTTGCCGATGGGAGTCAGATGGGGCCATTCTATGAAATTGAAAGCTCCTCGCCTGCCGCATTTCTTGCTCCGGGCGAAAGCCTCACTCATACCCAGCGCATCTTCCATTTTGTTGGAGACGAATCCAAACTGACCCCGATCTCACAGAAAATATGGGGAATTTCGATTGAGGAAATCAATACGGTATTTAAGAAATAAGTCTATTCCCCTAAATTTAATCAACCATGCAAACCACGTAGTGGTTCAACATGAATAACCCCCGGTGAAGTTTGCGGAACCGGGGGTAGGCGAAAAACTAAGACTTTAGCCCCGAAGTAGGCAGAACAAGTATAGTAAAAACTCATTTTAAAAAATATAAGTAAACGCTGTTTAATTATATTGCACTGAACTAACTTATCTCTTAAGTACCATGTCCAGGAAACTACCCGATTTCAGTTTTAAACCACGACTTATTATTACAATTCTTATTCTTATTGCAGGAGTAAATCTGTTGGAATTAAATGCCCAATCTACGAATAAGAAGCAAAGCAATTCAGATGCAACTCTCATTAATTCAATAAATTCGAATTGGCTACCTGGAATAGGGGATCAAATCTCTTCTTTTTCACCTTTGGTGGATCAATTTCTCATTTCACTGAATGGCAAAATCAGGGTTCTCGATTGTGAATATGATGGTTCCAGACTGAAAAAAACAGCCTTAATCGAAAATGGCAAAATGAATCCTGCTGATCCAAATTGGAGCTGTGATCTTGGCTTATCCAAAGTTCCCGGTAATAAAGAGGCCATGGATTTAGCTTTTACATTCGTACTCAAAAAGGAGAATTTAAAATCATCGGGTATTGCAGTAGCATTTGACTTTGCAAGCTGGAGTTCCGAAAACTACATCCTCGCCCCGGCTTCGGTTTATAATGCGAATCGCTTCAGGATACTTCCGGTCCAATATCCCCCTTACATCTACAAACCAGAAGACAAGCCGTTGGATATGCCTGTAACAATAACCAATGTTTTACATCTTAATAAGGATGGAAGTCCCGGCAAAATTGAGATGCTCACCGGAAGTTGCTCAACACCACTGCTAAGCTTTTATAACCCTAAGGAAAAAAGAGGTTGGATCATGCTAACCACTCAAACCACCCAATTTGGAAATTCAGGGTTAATTATACAGGAGGATCTGTCAAGGAAAAGGGCAACCTTTGTTTTAAGTTCACCCGGGGTACGGGAGAACCGCTACGTAATGACCGGATTCACCAAAAGTACAGATCAGCCTGCAGACTTTAAAACCAACGATAAGGTCGAATTAAAAATGAGGGTTTACAATTTCCAGGCCAGCGATTTACAGGCATTCTATGAGAAAGTATTTACAATTCGCAAGGATTTATCAGGACCTACCGTTTATCGGAATGTAGCCCCTTTTAGTGCAATCAATGAGATCATACTTGACCATCATGATAAAACCAAATTTTATGAGGATGGCAAATACGCCTATATCTGCTCGGAGCCAAAGGGCGATCAGCCTTATTGGCATCTACAGGCCGGCTGGGGCGGCGTACCTGCATTTTCATATCCTCAGGTAATTCAGTCTACACCAGAACGGCTAAGACGAATCACCAGAAGTTTTGATGTTTTAAAGCTCATGCAGGGGAAGACTGGTCTGACTCATGGCATATTTATGAAAGGTGAATTCTTTGGGGACAACTTCAACGAGAAAGAGAAAAACTGCAATATTGCGATGGTTCGCCGCAATGGTGAGATGCTCTTCTTTGGGATCCAATCGCTCGAATTACTCAAAATCCAGGGGAAAGCTTCCGCAATTAACCCTGAATGGGTTGAGATGTTCAGAAAACAGGCTGACGGGATTGCGCAGATCTGGAAGGATTACGGGCAGTTCGGACAATTTATCAATGTCGAAACCGGGAAAATGGATGTAAACGGATCTACCGCCGGAGCTGTTTGCATCTCAGGTCTTGTGCTCGCTTCTGAATATTTCAATAATCCCGGATACCTTATAATTGCTGAAGCAGCCGGCAGGTATTATTACACTCGGGATTTGGTTAAAGGATATGCAGGCGGAGGACCTGCAGAAATATTACAAGGTCAGGACAGTGAAGCAGCTTACGATATTACCGAGGCTTATACAACCCTTTTCGAGAAAACCGGAAACCAGGATTGGCTGAAATATGCCACGGATGCTGCAGCCCTGTTCTCTACATGGACAGTCTCTTATGATTATAAATTCCCCAATGGAAGTGTTATGCACCGAATTGATGCAAGGTCTACAGGAGCCGTTTGGGCAAGCATCCAAAATGCACATGGCGCTCCCGGAATGTATATCCTCTCGGGAAACTTCCTGCTCCGACTCTACCGTGCCACCGGGGACAAGAGATATATGGAGCTATTGAAAGACATTGCTCACAACGTGGTACAATACACTACAACAGAAAAAAATCCGGTAGTGCCGAAGGCTGTCCCAGGATCGGTATCAGAACGTGTCAATTTAAGCGATTGGGAAGGTGCTGAAAATATCGGAGGAAGCATTCCTGACGGAGACTCAAATATGGCCTGGGGGATTGTTACCTCACTTACAATCACCCAAAATCCGGGAATCTATCTGCGATTCGATACGGGGGAACTCTTTGTTTTTGATAATGTTAAAGCTACAATCATAAAACGTGACACAAAAAATATAACCCTTCGAATTACAAATCCCACCCCTTATGAC
>Ga0118677_10016292_pt1 | contig 10204 bp, 8 predicted proteins | sample AliMusrvi5mmetaG_FD_86154 | JGI IMG/M metagenome (GOLD analysis project Ga0118677, IMG submission 86154)
CGCTTGGATTCATGAGTTTTTTTATCAGGGCCTGCATTGCCGCATTGAAAGAAGTTCCAGAAATAAATGCCTATATAGATGGAAAAGATATCATTTATCATGACTATTATCATATCGGGGTTGCAGTCGGCAGCCAGCGGGGGCTGGTTGTGCCCGTCATCCGCCATGCAGACCGCCTGGGCTTTGCGGGTATCGAAAAGGCCATAGAAGAGGCTCTGGGAAAAATCAATTCAGGGAACCTGAAGCTTTCCGATCTGGAAGGCGGAACATTTACGATCAGCAACGGCGGCGTTTATGGCTCTCTTCTCAGCACCCCCATTTTAAATCCTCCGCAAAGCGGTATTCTGGGTATGCACAAGATAGAAAAACGCCCTGTGGTGGTTCAGGATGCGATAGTCATCCGTCCCATGATGTATGTGGCGTTAAGCTACGATCACCGCATCGTTGACGGCAAGGGCGCAGTTACCTGTCTGAAACGGATCAAAGAATGCATAGAGGAGCCTGAACGGCTATTGATGGAGATTTAACTATGACAGAAGAAAAAACCTATGATGTCGTTGTCATTGGCAGCGGCCCTGGCGGATATACAGCGGCTGCCAAAGCGTCTGAACTGGGAATGGCCGTAGCCTGTGTGGAGAAATTTCCACGGCTGGGCGGGGTATGCTTGAATGTAGGGTGTATCCCCAGCAAGGCGCTGCTCGATTCCAGCGAATATTTCTTCATGGCGGGGCACCAGTTTCCCGGCCATGGAATTTTAATCAATGATCTGAAACTGGATCTGATGGCCATGATGACCCGTAAAGACCGCGTGATAGAAGATCTAACTGGACAGGTGCGAAAATTACTGCAGGCAGGGCATGTGGATATTATAGAGGGAACAGCCAGGATTGGGGATGCCCATCATGTTGAAGTTATGGGCGGCGACGTGACGCCGATAGTCCTGAACGCCCGGTTCATCCTGATTGCAACGGGGAGCGCTCCAGTCGGAATTCAGGGAGTTGAATTCGACGGATTCCGGATTGTCAGTTCAACCGGTGCATTACATTTTTCTGAAGTTCCCAGACAACTGGGTATTATCGGCGGCGGTTATATCGGCCTGGAACTGGGTTCAGTCTGGCAGCGGTTAGGCTCTCAGGTTACAGTCATCGAAGCCCAGCCGCAGATTGCAGGAAGCCTGGATGGCCAGATCGGTCGTACCCTCAAGCGTATCCTCAGCAAACAGGGGATGTTATTCCGTCTGAAAACGAATGTCATTCATGCAGATGTCTCCGAGGAACTCGTCACGTTAACGATGGAATCCGGCGGAAAGGAAGATCGCCAAGGTTTTGACCGGGTACTGGTTGCGGTGGGAAGAAAGCCCCATACCGACGGACTGGGGCTTAAATCAGTCGGAGTGGAGAGAGATGACAGGGGTTTCATCCGAATCAACGCCGGATTTCAGACCCGTATCCCTTCAATCTATGCTGCAGGAGATGTGGTTCCCGGTCCGATGCTCGCACACAAGGCGTCTGCTGAAGGGATAGCCGCTATTGAAAACATGTGCGGAATTCCGTCTGAAGTCAATTATGACACCATGCCGTCCGTTATTTATACATCCCCGGAAGTAGCCTCTGCCGGCCTGACCGAAGAACAGGCCAGACAGCGCGATATACCCTGCGTTATCGGCACATACCCTTTTACAGGAAATGGCCGGGCGCGGTGCATGGGGGAAAACGAAGGGCTGGTCAAGATTATTTCCCACGCCCGAACGGACCGGATACTGGGGATACACATCATCGGTCAGCGGGCATCCGAAATGATTGCTGAAGGAGTAATGGCTATGGAGACGGGTGCCAGTTCGGAAGATATTGCCCGCATCGTTCACAGTCATCCGACGTTTTCCGAAGCCGTGATGGACGCTGCCTCTGCTGTTCAGCGGCAAATCAATCACAAGTGATTCAATAACCCCTGAACTGCCATGAAACGGAGAGCTTTCACACCCGTTTCATGGCCGCTCCTATGCCTGGATGCCCATGGAACCGTTTTATCTGCCCTCCGGTAATGAAATCCCGCTGTTCGAAGCAGCTTGCCATGCCAAACTGCCGGTCATGCTAAAAGGCCCGACCGGATGCGGCAAAACCCGTTTTGTAGAGTTTATGGCGCATAGGCTGAATCGCCCTCTGATTACCGTCGCCTGCCATGAAGATTTATTCGCATCGGATTTGATTGGACGGTATCTGCTGATGAACGATCAGACGGTATGGATGGATGGCCCCCTTACCCAGGCGGTCAGGATAGGAGCAATATGTTACCTGGATGAAATTGTCGAGGCTAGAAAAGACACGACAGTGGTGATTCATCCATTGACCGACAACCGCAGAATGCTTCACATCGATAAAAAAGGGGAAAGCATTCTGGCACATCCGGACTTTTTAATAGTGGTTTCCTACAATCCCGGATACCAGTCCGTGCTGAAGGATCTCAAACAGAGCACCCGCCAGCGGTTCGTATCCTTGGAATTCCGTTATCCGGAACCCCGGAATGAAGCAGCCATTGTCTCTCAGGAAAGCGGTTTGCCCATGGATTTATCTTTAAGACTGGTTGATTTTGCAGGAAAAATTCGAAATATCCGGGAGCACGGACTTACCGAAGGCGCCAGCACCCGTCTGCTGATTTATGCCGGACGGTTGGTCCAGTGCGGTATTCCTGTTATTGAAGCCTGCCGTGCGGCCATTTGTCTGCCGCTGTCTGACGACCAGCGTCTTCAGGAAACATTGGTGGATGTTATGAATGATCTATTCGGCGAAGCGTGATGGCAAAGCAAAAAACTCAATATCTGCATCAGGGTTCTGATTCCAAAAAATAGCTCCAGATCACCCGATCACGACCTTCTTTCTTTGCCCGGTAGAGATTATCGTCTGCTGTTTTCAGCAGATGTTCCCATGACGGCGGGGCCGTCCGATTAGCCGCAGCATGATTGAAACCGGAGACGCCAAAACTGGCTGTAATACTTATCCGACCCTGTTCGCAGTCCATTGGGTGGCTTTTTACAGACTTCCCCAGCTTTTCCGCCACAATTCCGGCATTGGATACGGTTGTCTCGGGCAGGACAATGACAAATTCTTCTCCGCCGTACCTGGCAATCCAGTCCACTCCGTTCCGAATAACACGATTCATGGTTTCGACCATATGGACCAGAACCATATCCCCTGCCTGATGACCATATGTATCATTGGTTTTCTTGAAAAAATCAATATCCGCCAGAATAATCGAAAGTGACTTGTCATATCGGACAGATCGACGGATTTCCATTTCAATCTGACGGGTTAAATAGCCACGGTTATAACACCCGGTAAGCGGATCATGAACTGATAGCTTTTCAATTTTCTCATTGGCTTCTTTAAGAAGGCTGATGGTCTTCCGAAGTTCCCGGTTGATCCGGTTTCTTTCGATATGGACATTGATTCTGGCCAGCAGCTCCTCCTTGGCAAAAGGTTTAACCAGATAATCTGATGCACCGGCCTTGAAGACTTCCAGTATGTCTGAAAGTTCTGACATGGCCGTCAGCACGATAATCGGCAGGTCTCTGTTCAGAAGTTCTTCCCGGATATATCGACACAATTGCAGTCCGTTCATTTGAGGCATCACCCAGTCCGTAATGACAATATCAATTGCATCTCCGGCAGAGCGAATCATTTCACAGGCCTGTTCGCCATCTTCAGCTTCCAGCACCTTGATCCCTTCACGTTTCAGACAGAGTGATGCAATTTTCCGGGCGACACCGCTGTCGTCAGCGACAATCGCCTGAATCTCCTCATGTATCACTGACGGGAGCAGAATGGTATTGACCAGCGAGAGGACTTCCCCTTTAAGGAATGGTTTGACGATGAATTCAACCGCCCCCAGATCGAATCCTTTCTGCCGGTCCGCAATAGTATCATTAGCCGTGATGAAAATAACCGGTATGCGCTGATCCTCACTTTTGTTGAAGAAACGTGCATAATGCGGAGTTCTGAGCTTTCTGCAGGTTTCGAATCCATCCTGTTTAGGCATTTCAATATCAAGTGTAATCAAATCCGGAACCGGCATTGAAGCTGCATGGATCAATGCCTCAAGTCCATTGCGGGCTTCAATGACTTCATATCCGCCAGACTCGAGCTCCTCACGAATCTGCATTCGAACAGACCGGCTGTCATCAACCACCAATATCCGTTTAGGCAAATCGGTCATGCGCATCCCTTTTCACCATAAGTCTTTCTCGTCCCCCCTGACGGATCAGGGAGTTTTGGCATGTTGCAAAGCCATCAGTATGGCTTCAACTGATAAAACACCGATCTGAGATGCCGTCTGGACTCAAACTGCGGAGCAACTCCAGAAAGCGATTCGGTGGAACCCATAATCAGAACGCCATCTTTTGCCAGGACTTTTTCAATATTGCAGAAAAGTTTTTTCCGATTTTCCGGGGTAAAATAAATAGCCACGTTCCGGCAGAATATCACATCAAACATCCCTGTTCCGGTAAAAGGCTGCATGAGGTTCATGGTTTTAAATGTTGCCATGGCGCGGATTTCATCCCTGATTTTCCAGTTATCCCCTTCGCGGGTAAAATACTGCAAGAGGCGTTCAGATGACAGTCCACGCTCAACTTCCAGTGAATTGTATTTGCCGGAACTGGCTCTGGCGACGGCTGATCCGGAAATATCGGTGCCCATCAGCATGATCTTGTAGTCCGCGGAATCTTCCAGCACTTCCTTCAGTGCAATGGCAATGCTGTACACTTCCTGTCCGGTTGAGCAGCCGGCGCTCCAGATGCGGATACTGACCGGAAGCTTGAAAAAGGGTTTGCAGGTTTTCCGGTCAATCATGTCCGGCAGAATCTTGTACTTGAACATTTCAAACGGATAATTGTCCCGGAAAAAAAATGTTTCATTGGTCGAAATCTGATCGATGATTCTTTTCTCGATCGTGCGGGATATATCCAGCCTCGACTTATGATACAGGTCACTGAATGTCCTGCATTCACATTCTTTCAGAAGTGGCCCCAGTCTGGAGCCGATCAGGTAGTTCTTTGCCGGATCCAGTACAATACCCGATATCTCATGGATGTATCTGGCCCACATCTTGAATTCGATCTGATCAATATTCTGCATGGCTCCTTCATCTGCTTTTCATGACCGATCTATCGAACTGTCCGGCAAATTTCTTCAGCCATCTGTTCCAGCGGTGTAATGACGTCCACTATTCCCAATTCAACCGGTTTTCTGGGCATTCCGTACACAGCGCACGAAGTTTCATCCTGGGCAATAATTACGGCACCGCATTCTTTCATGCATTTCAGCCCTTCACTGCCGTCATATCCCATACCGGTCATGATGACTCCGGTTGCCCATCGCCCGTAGCAGTACGCAATAGAACGAAACAGATAATCAGCAGAGGGCTTGCAGTTGTTTTCGGGCGAATCGTCAGTGAGCCGGATAATGAGCCGGCCACTTCCTGCTGACTGCTCTACCTTCATCTGTCTGCCGCCGGGTGCAATATAGGCTGTATTGACATAAATCTCTTCACCATCAACCGCTTCCCGTACCCAAATCTGACTAATGGCATTCAGCTTGACTGCCAGCGCTTCGGTAAACATGGCCGGCATATGCTGGACTATAAACAACGGGATGCCGATATCGGCAGGAATTTTCGGCAGCAGTTTTGACAGCGCCACCGGACCGCCGGTTGAAATACCTATCGCCACTGCCCTGGATTTTTCATGATGTGTTGACTGAGGAACAAAAATGGGGCTGGTTTGTATTCTGTTTCTGTGAAGAAACGGGATTTCCTTTACCGCTGTCCTGACGGTTTTTTGTCGAAGGAGCGCGTCAATCATGGGCTCAATTCCGGATTTGAATAATTTCATATTCTCTTCCAGATTCCCTGATCGGGGTTTGGAGATAAAATCAAAAGCTCCCAGTTCCAACGCTCTTAATGTAATTCTGGCCCCTTCGGTGGTATAGGTGCTGAACACTATGGCGGCTGTATCCGATGATTCCCGCCTCAGGTATTCGAGAACTTCCAGACCGTCCATTTCGGGCATTTCGATATCCAGTATTACCAGATCAGGCTTTACTGAGCGGATTTTAGTCAGGGCTATTTTCCCGTTGTCAGCGTTTCCGACAATCTCCACTCCGGGGCAGACTTCCAGAACACTCTGAATGATTTTGCGGTACATCGCACTGTCATCAACGATAAGCACTTTCAGTGTCACGGTATTCATCTGCCCCTGTTATCCGAGTACTTCACCCAGATTTAAAATACTGATCAGTTGTTTTTCAGTTTTCAGAATCGCTTCCACATATTGTCCCTGAAGCGCATTCATATTCAGCGGAGGTTTTTCCATGTGATCCCTTTCCGCACTCACCACATCATCAATAGAATCGACCAGCAGGCCTATGAATTCATTCTCACAACAGACAATGATGTTTTTCCTGAACTTCATCTTCTGTTCTGACGGCAGTCCCAGCCTTTTCCCCAGATCAATCACGGTAGTGATCTGTCCGCGAAGATTTATAATTCCTTTTACATATTCAGGAGCCAAGGGAACACACGTCACCTCGACAAGCCTGTTGATTTCCTGAACCTGCAGAATATCAATACCGCAGCAGGCATCGCCAATATAAAATGTCACCAGATCAAGATAGCCATCCGGTTTGCCGGGCAGGTTCTGCATGGAATTTTTGTCCTTTAGCTGTATCAGCGGTATGCGGTTCACATTTTGAATTGATCCACCATATCTTTCAAATCTCTCGCCAGTTTTCTCAGATCTTCGGCACTCATGTTCACCTGGGTGCTGTTGACCGATATTTCTTCGGCTGCATGATTTACGCCTGTAATATCCTTGGCAATTGTCTGGGCAACCTGCGAACTTTCTGCCACGTTCTGAGTCACTTCATGAATTCCCTGCGCCGCATGAAGCACGCTTCCTGCTATATCATTGGTCGTGATGGACTGTTCTTCCACAGCAGCAGCAATGGAGGAGACTATTTCATTGATATCATTGATAACGCATGAAATCTGCTGAATTCGGGCGACCGTTCCGGATGTTGTCTCCTGAATCCCGTCAATCTTGTTCTTGATTTCCTGGGTGGCTCCAGCGGTTTGTTTGGCCAGATCCTTGATTTCATTGGCTACAACAGCAAACCCTCTTCCCGCATCACCGGCACGGGCAGCTTCGATGGTAGCGTTCAGTGCCAGGAGATTGGTCTGGTCAGAAATATCAGCTATGGTTTCGGTCACTTTTCCGATTTCATGGGCGGCTTTGCCTAAATTGTGAACCGTTTCCGATGCGCCCTGAGCGTCTGAAACAGCCCGATTGGTCATCACCCTTGCTTTTTCAGCACTTTTTGCAATTTCATTAATGGTTGCCGTCATCTCTTCCGATGCTGCAGCAACCATATTCACATTGCCGGATGCCTGTTCGGCTGCTGCTGCAATAGATGCCATGCTGACACTCATCTGTTCTGCAGACACAGCCACATTGCTGGATTGATCATACGTAAGCGATGCGTTGGCAGACATCTGGCGGGATATGGCGGAGAGCTCTGTAGAGGAAGCTGAAAGCGTTTCCACGCCTTCAGCGATCTGACCGATCATTTTTTTCAGATTGGTTACCATGAGATTCAGTGCCCTGGAAAGAATCCCGATCTCGTCATCCTGATTCATGTCCAGCAGCTCCGTGAAATCATATTCCGATATGCGCTGGGCAAACCGGGTGCTTTTATTGACCGGGTATGTTATCGATCGGGTAATCATGAATGCCAGGAGGGTAATCACAAGGATGACCAGCACCGTTACAATGACCATCATCCAGTCGAGTGAATCCAGAACGCCGTATGCCTCATTCTTTTCTGTTTCTGAAAGAATCGTCCAGTTAAGTTCATCAATCCTCATCGGTGCATACGCTGACAGCACCTGACGGCCGTCATAACTGGTGATCTGCTTTTCTCCGGAATGACCGGACAGTGCTTCCCGAACGGCCTCGGTATCCACTTTTCCGGTATCCGGGTTGGCAAATGATCCTTTTACCGAAGCCCGCCCGGGATTCAGAAAAGAATCTGAGCGCATAAGCCTGTCCGGGCCTACCAGATAAGTTTCTTCTGTCTTGTTCATACCGTCTCGCTCGTTCATGATGGCATTGATCGGATCTACCGTAATTTCGAAAGCAAAGACACCGGTTACTGCATCATTATTCCCGAAAACCGGATATCCGGCAAACATCACCGGTTTGTTGTTCAATGGCGGGTAAGGTTCAAAATCGACAACGGCCGGCTTGCCAGTTTTCACAATTTTTTTCCATAATCTGGCCAGCCCGCTGTCTTTGTAGGGGCCAAAGTTCAGACTGGTTCCCAGATCCGGCTGTCTGGAACAGGAGAACATGACATGGCCATGGGTGGCACATATCATGTAGACATCCGAAAAACCGCTGTCCTCACAGAAATTTATGACATTTTTCCCCAGCTGCTGAGTGATTTTCTGATATTCCGGCGCAACTGTGTCATAGGGGGTGTCAGGCTGGCTGATGGATGAATCCAGAGAGAGAAGCTGATTGAAAAGCTCCAGTATGCCGTTTCTGCGGGAAAAAATTTTCATCTCCTTGGTCACGTCATCAAAATAGGTCTGGATTTCTTTTTTCTTCATCTCCCTTACGGTAATCAGTTGACGGTGTACCTGGGCATCCAGGGCATTTCTGGTGAACACTTTCGAGATGAACCCGATTGCCAGAAAAGGGATAATACCCACAGCCAGAAACACTATCATGATTTTGGTTCTCATTTTAATATTTCCCAACATCCGCATTCTGCCCTCCCCCGACTGTTTGTCCTGTTGACGTTCTGCTGTTAAGAACCAGATTATGGATACAGTGAATCAGTCTTTCCTTGTTCAGTTTGATCTGATATTCATTGATTCCGGCCTGCCTTGCGCGTTCCATTGTATCTGTGAAGCAGGAAGGTGCGGTGCATCTTCCACCATTAAACCCTCCGGATGCATGTGCCGAACCAGCTCCAGAACATCGACGAGCAGGGTCGTTTTATGGTTGAGGATAACCGATCCCATGATTCCTGGCTGTTTCAGTGCGCTGTCATCAATCCTGGCATCTGTCATGACTGCGTCCACAGGCCCTGTGGCCAGAAGTCCGAACTCCCGGCCGGCAGTCACGAAAACAATGACCAGAAGACTGTCACGATCAGCCAGCGGCTGGACACGGGCAATGTTGTCCATGCTGAACACCAGAATGTTGCCGCCGTGGTATTGGATGGTTCGTGTATTGCCAAAAACCTGAATGTCTTTCCGTCGAATTTTCTCAACATGCAGCACCTGGCTCATGGGCAAGGCAAACTGCTCATCCGGAGCATTTCTGAAAATCAGCAAATTCAGATGATCCGATCCCTTGTGAACAGCCGTCTTCGCTTCTCTGGCCACTTCGGCGGCCCTGCGGGTTCCATCGACGGAATACATGCCCGCCATTTCGGAAAGGCTGTTCACGTCCAGAATCAAGGCGACTTTTCCATCGCCCATAAGGGTGGCGCCAGCGTATCCCCTGCAGGTTTTCAAATGACGTCCCAGAGGTTTGACCACTATTTCCTCAGAGTCATCAAAGGCATCCACGATCAATCCATACCGGATCTGCCCTGTGGAAACAACGACAATGTTGAGTGCACTGGAGGCATGATACCTGCGATCCATCTTTTTCCGTTTAACGGCAGCAGCATACGCTGCTTCTTCCCTTCTGCCATTACTGGTCTCTGAACAATCTTTTCCATCGGGTTTCAACAGGAAGTCATCTGCAATCAAAGGCGCTTTTTTTGAACGGCGGTCCGCTATGGATACCCGCCGGCTGGGAACCCGCTGCTGACTGATAGGATCAAGATATGTACGGTTAATATTCAGAATATCCGTTACCCGCACCAGTGGAAGCAGACTTCCCCGCAGCCGGACCACTTCTGCGCTGCCCACCAGCTCAACGCGCTCCTGAACTTTGGCTGCCGGAATTCTGATAAGTTCTTCAAGGTTGATCTGGGGGATGGCAAACCGTTCATTTTCAACGGAAACGATCTGGCTGGGAATAATTGCCAGAGTCAGAGGCAGCTTGATTTTGATCCGGGTTCCCTTGTCCGGCTTTGAATCGATATCGATTATGCCCCACAGATTGTCGAGATTGGTCTTGACCACAGCCATTCCC
>Ga0118677_10016293_pt1 | contig 10204 bp, 2 predicted proteins | sample AliMusrvi5mmetaG_FD_86154 | JGI IMG/M metagenome (GOLD analysis project Ga0118677, IMG submission 86154)
TAAATCTTCCATGATATGCAAAAGAGTATCAAGACCGACTAAATCCGCCAGCGCCAGAGGTCCGATGGGATGATTACATCCCAGCATCATTCCCTTGTCGATATCCTCGGCGGAGGCCAGACCTTCATCCAATGCAAAGAATGCTTCATTGAGCATCAGGCAAAGTATGCGATTAACGACAAACGCCGGGGCTTCTTTTACGACAATGACTTCCTTGCCGATTTTCTTGCCCCATGCCTTGGCTGTTTCCAGCGTTTCAGCGGAGGTCTGATAACAGCAGATTATTTCCAGAAGTTTCATAACGGGAACAGGATTGAAAAAATGAGTGCCAATAACCTTATCGGGTCTCTTGGTCACGGATGCCATTTCCGTGATGCTGAGACCAGACGTGTTTGTGAAAAAGAGGCAATGTGCGGGAACGATGCCTTCCAGTTCCTCATAAACCTTTTTCTTCACAGCCATAACTTCGATAACAACTTCGACCACCACGTCCGCTCCTGTCCCGGCTTCTTTCATATCCAGAGTGGGCTTGATGCGCCCCAGAACCGCATCCATCTGTTCCTTGGTGATTTTGCCTTTATCCAGATCACGGCTCAGATTTTTCTTAATCGAATTCATTCCGCCGTCGATGAATCGCTGTTCGATATCGCGCATAGTCACTTCGAATCCCGCCTGCGCGCAAACCTGAGCGATTCCGCTGCCCATTAATCCGGCGCCCAACACACAAACTTTCTTGATTTCCATATTTACTTCCCCTTTAGTTTTATTTGATTGGATAATCAGATTATCCAGTTATATTTCCATAATCGTATCTCTTTGGGAAGCTAACAAACTATATGCGCCAAAGTCAAGTGAAAACCCCCGACAGAAAAAACAGCAGAATTTTATTGAACAAGCGGCCTGGATATGTCAGAATCACATTATGCTTATTTTAATTGACGGCTACAATTTGATTCGGCAATCCGATACCTTGCGGAATTATGAACGGCAAAGCCTCGAGGAAGGACGCCGGGCATTGATAGCTAAACTAATTGAATACGAAAAAAGACGGGGACACAAAATTACCGTGGTTTTTGATGGATGGAAAAGCGGTTCAGCGGATGAAGGACGCGATCGGGCCGGAAAAATTAATATCATTTATTCACGCCACGGTGAAAAAGCTGATGAGGTCATAAAACGGATAGCGGCTCATACCGCGGAAGATACCCTCGTTGTTTCTTCCGATCGCGAAATAGTATCCTATATCACCCGGTGCGGTAGAACCGCTCTGACATCCTTAGAATTTGAAGCAATTATGAATAAGGTTATTTCTCCATCACTTGGAAGCAACTTTGCGGCAGAAAAACAAGATGAGAATCCTGAACGTCAATCCAAAAAGAAAGGGCCTGCAAGAAGATTGCCGCGGGCTGAACGGCAGGCGCAAACGAAAATCAATAAACTATAGTGAGTCCCAAGTTTCAGAAGCGAAGTGCACTGAAATTTGTTGGACGAACTATCCCGTCAACGCAGTTGGCAGGGACGAGGGATAATCAGTAAAGCCGATGGGAGTATAAAAAGGTTGAAAACTAATAATATTTCTGGTAAAAATCCATATCCTGAAAAACATCGTCTGTCCCTCAGAAAAAGGAGAGTAAAATGGAAAAATCGACCAAGAAAAAATACTTGTCTTTTTTTAACCTTCTAATTCTTTTTGTTTTATTTTGCTGTCTTAGCGGATGTGGCAATAAAGAAGATACAACTACAACTGTTGTTAGTGGGCAGCAAATTGCCTCATTCACCGGGGCGCCATCATCATTGGCAGTGGGGCACAGCAGTATTCTCACAGTTAAGATAACCGACAGCACGGGCGCTGTCGTCAGCGACGCGACTGTAAGCTTCGCGTTTGTTACAAACAACAGCGACGGAATAGTCGTTGCACTAAACGGCGGAAAAACCGATGCCGGTGGCCAAGCTTTAGCAGTTTACACGGCAGGGGCAACTACACCAACTTTGAGTCTCGAAGATACTGTTCAGGCTACCTGCGGTAGCGCCACGGGAGTTCTTATTCTCACCAGAACGGCAAGCAATTCTTCTGGATACCAGATTACACTGTCGGCTGATGTAACCTCTCTGACAACGGGCAAGAGCAGCATCATAACAGTAACGGTGACTAACGCCTCGGGCATTCCAGCCTCAGGTCAGGCCGTAACATTCGCAAAACTTATTGATCAAAGCACAATGGGTTTAATAACTCTTGGTACAGGGACCACCGATGCCAGCGGAAAGGCCGTCGCTGTTTACACGGCAGGAACTAACAACCCCTCGACGGACGTGCAGGATACCATCGAAGCCAGCATATCCGCCGGCGCCTCATTCGGAGCTGTCATCATAACGAGAACGGGAACGACCGTAACGACACCGCCCGTTGGATATAAAATGGCTATAACTGCTGATACTACCTCTCTAGCGGCAGGACAGAGCAGTGTCATTACGGCGACGGTGACTGATGCCTCGGGCAATCCAGCCCAAGGCCTGACTGTATCATTCACACCTCTCATTAATAACAGTACAATGGGGGTGATAACCCTCAATAGTGGAAAGACCGATGCCAATGGCAAGGCTGTCGCGGTTTACACGGCAGGATCAAGCTTATCCGGCAGCGTACAGGACACCATCAAAGCCACGGTCTCTAACGGTGGTTACAGCTCCACTGGAGCTGTCATAATCACCAGAACAGCACCGGCCACTACAACTCCAGGAGTAAAGATGTTGTTGGATGTGACGCCGACTCTTCTAAATGCGGGGCAGAGCAGTATCATTACGGTGACGGTGACTGACGCCTTGGGCAATCCCGTCAATGGCCTAACTGTAAACTTTACAAAACTCATAGACCAAAGCACAATGAGTCTGACGCCCCTTGGAACGACCGATGCCAGTGGCAAGGCTGTCGCGGTTTACACGGCGGGAATAACCAATCCAACCGCGAACGTTCAGGATACCGTCCAGGCCAATGTCTCCAGTGGCGGCTACACTTCTTACGGAGCTGTCGTTATCACCAGAACAGGAACGGCAACCACTGTGACGCCGGGATACAAGATGACCTTAACGGCCAATATAACCTCTCTGGCAGCGGGAGAGCACAGCATCATTACTGCGACGGTGACGGATGGCTCTGGCAATACCGCCGGCGGCCTGCCTGTAAGCTTCTTATTCGTAAATAACAACAGCACTGCGCCGGTTTTGTCAGTGGTGAACGGGACTACCGATGCCGCCGGCAGGATATCCACAATCTACACGGCAGGGTCGGGGTCATCCGCAACAAGTGTTCAGGATGCCATCAGTGCCACTGTCTCCAGCGGTGGCTACACCTCCGCGGACGCTGTTATCATCACCAGATCAGCGTCAAGCACCGTCCTCACAGGCTATGGGATAACGGTAACACCGACACCGGCATCTCTGGCTGCCGGAGCAATGAGTGTTCTTATCGCTCAGGTTTACAACTTCGACTCAACTCCTGCGACAGGTCAGTCGGTAACTTTCGGGTTCGTAACTAATAACAGCGGCGCACCGGTTTTATCCGTTGTGAATGGAACGACCAACGCCAGCGGCCAGGCCATCGCTGTTTACACGGCGGGAAATAATTTCCCGGGTTTAAGCGTTTCGGACGCTGTTTCAGTTAGTCTGGCCAGTGGCGAAGCAAACGCGGCGATCATCACGCGCCTACCTGCGGTGGGCACGGGAAACAGGATTGTATCCTTCACCCAGAATCCTGCAAGCAACATTGGTACTCGAATTGGGCCACCGCCCACTGTATCATACGTCAAAATGTTAGCGAAGGTGACTACGGACAATTTAACAACACCAGTTAAAAACAAAGAAGTAACCTTCTCCGTAATCGCCGGAGATGGAACTATTACCACCCCTGATGGCACGACAACAGTAGGAATAGGAAATCGTCTGACGATCAATACGGATGACAACGGCGAGGCATACGTTCATTTTAATATCCCCGCAGCTGGTTTAGGTGACACCATTATCAGAGCGCAGATCGAGGGAACGACAAACGGCGGTGACGTAGCCAGCATTGTTTACTGGAAAGGTATTGTGCCGACCCTGACCTTAGCGGTCGATCCATCATCCGTGGTAGCAGGAGGGGCAAGCACCATAACGGCAACTGTTACCGATGGCTCCTCCGGCAATGCCATAATAAACCTGCCCGTAATCTTCACACTAGCGACGGGCGGCAGCGGTGGATCTCTATCAACCTATAACGGTACGACCGATGGTAGCGGCAAGGCCGTTACCATCTTAAAGGCGGGAACAACTGTCCCAGCCGTGGATTCTGTCAGCGCCAGCGCCTCCTATCTCGGCTTTGGTACCTCGGATGCTGTCAGTATCTCCGTATCTCCGTAACGGTGCCAACACCATAGGAAAAGATTCCTTTGGTTTAACACTATTGTAATTTCAGAAAAGCCGGCCCCAAGCCGGCTTTTCTTTTAATGAGACCCAGATCTTACAAATGTAGAGCAGTAATATCTGCTAGTCAAATTAATGACACTCGCTGAAAATGAGAGAAACGAAATAATGAGATTAAAACTTCAGGATCGAAGTAAACTGAATTTTATAAGTCGAATTACAATTGCGACACAGTCTCTAGCGGGATAATCAGCAAAGCCGGCTGGATAAAAAAGGTTGAAAACTTATAATATTTCTGGTAAATATGAGATATTAAAATAAAAATTAATCTGTCTCTAATGAAGAAGGAGAATAATAATGAAAAAATTAAACGAGAAAAGATTCTTGTCTTTATTAAAACTGATGATTATTTTTGTCCTGCTTAGTTTAATCAGCGCCTGCGGAGGGACTAAAGATGATGTTGCTAATGGTTCTACTTCCGGTAAAGGTGCACAGATATCTTCATTTACCGGATCACCGATTTCCCTGGAAGCAGGGCAAAGCAGTATCCTTACAGCCAGGGTCACGGACAGCGCCGGCATTGGTATCAGCGGCGCGACCGTAAGCTTTTCGTTTGTGACAGACCATAACAAAAGCGCAGGAACCGTTGTCGCGCTGAACGGCGGAATCACGGATGCCAGCGGACAGGCTGTCGCAGTTTATACGGCCGGAGTGACGACTCCCTCTATTGTCCTCTATGATACTGTTCAGGCAACCTATCTAGCCTCCGTGAATGCCCTCAATATAACCAGAGCGGCAAGCACAACTTCATCACCTCGAGTTAGCCTGTCAGCCGGTTTAACCTCTCTTACAGCCGGTCAGAGCAACATTATTACGGCAACGGTAACGAACGCCTCCGGCGTCCCCATCCAGGGCGAGACCGTTACATTCTCAAAACTAATAGATAAAAGCACAATGGGCCTGATAACACTTGGTACAGGAACCACCAATGCCAGTGGTCAGGCCATTGCGGTTTACACGGCAGGAAGTAGCGACGCTATAAAAGATGTTCAGGATACTGTCTCGGCCAGCGTCAGCAACGGCGCCTCCTTCGGCGCTGTTATCATTACCAGAATTGGAACGGCAAACTCTCCTGCTGCGGGATACATAATGACCGTAAAGGCTAGCGTAACATCTCTATCATCAGGAGATCACAGCGTCATCACGGCAACCGTGACGGACAGCTCGAACAGGGTCATCGGCGGATTACCCGTCACTTTCGCATTCGTAACGAATAACAGTGGCGCACCGGCTTTGTCCTCAGCAAACGGAACCACCGATGCCAGTGGTAGTGTTTCCACGGTCTACACTGCGGGGTCGGGCTCAAACGGTAGTGTTCAGGATACTGTTCAGGCTATCGTCAGCAGTGGTGGCTTCAATTCCTCGGGAGCTGTCATTATCACCAGAACATCCACACCCGTCACATCGGCAGGATTTAAGATGTCACTTATTGCAACTCCGTCCTCTCTGGCATCAGGACAAAACAGCATTCTCACGGCAACTGTAACGGATGGTTTAGGCGTTGCCGTCAAAGACCTGATTGTAAACTTCGCATTTGTAACGAATAACAGTGGTGCACCGGCTTTGTCCGCAGTAAGCGGAAGAACCGATGCCAGTGGCAGATTTTCCACTGTTTACACGGCAGGTTCAGCTTCATCCGGAGCAAGTATTCAGGACACCATCAGTGCCAGCGTAAGCAGCGGTGGTTACAGCGCGGCGGAAGCTGTCATCATTAACAGAACAGGAGGAGCACCGTCAGGCGTGCAGATAACTTCCTTTACAGGGTCACCTTCGGCGCTGGGAACAGGGCAGAACAGTATTCTGACCGTTAAGGTCACCGACAGCACGGGCGTTGCCCTCAGCGGCAAAACCGTAAACTTCGCATTCCTAACAAATAACAGTGGAGGAACCCTCCCCATGGCCGTTGCGACCACCGATGCCAGCGGCCAGGCCTTCGGGGTTTACACGGCGGGGTCGGCTACAACCGCGTTGAGCCTCGAAGACACTGTCCAGGCAACCTGCGACGGCACTACCAGGGTCCTCATTTTAACCAGAACGGCAGGCTCTCCTTTAAGCCTCAATATTAACCTGTCGGCTACTGTAAACTCTCTGACAGCCGGTAAGAGCAGCATTATTACAGCAATAGTAACGAACAGTTCGGGAGCTCCTGTAGCGGGCGAGACCGTTACATTCACAAAACTAATAGATAACAGCACAATGGGTCTGATAACACTTGGTACAATCCCACTAACCGCAACCACCGATGCCAGCGGCAAGGCCGTAGCGATCTACACCGGAGGGAACAACATTTCCACCTTGGACGTTCAGGATACTGTCCGGGCCAGCGTCAGCAGCGGTGCCTCCTATGGAGCTGTCGTCATCACCAGAATTGGAACGGCAAACTTGCTTGCTGCGGGATACATAATGAACGTAAAGGCCAGCGTAACGTCTCTGGCGGCAGGAGAGCACAGCGTCATCACGGCAACCGTGACAGACAGCTCAAACAGGGTCGTCGGCGGGTTACCCTTAACTTTCGCATTCGTAACGAATAACAGTGGCGCACCGGCTTTGTCCGTAGTAAGCGGAACCACCGATGCCAGCGGCAGCGTTTCCACGATCTACACTGCTGGATCTGGTTCAACAGGCAGTGTTCAGGATATCATCAGCGCCAATGTAACCAGCGGAGGATACAATTCATCGGGAGCTGTCGTCATCACCAGGACTGCAGCGAACACCGCATCGGCAGGATACAAGATACAATTTGTATCACGTTGCCCAACTGCCATCGTACCTGGTGGGGATCCCCTAGCGAACGGTAGTTGTTACGGACCGCCAGACCTGGTAGCAGGAGGGTACAGCAATCTCACTGCAACGGTAACGAACGGCCTGGGTGCTCCTGTCATGGGCATAACCGTAAACTTCACCTTCTTGGCAAACAATAGTGGCACGCCGACATTGATGCCAGTGAGCGGGACTACTGATGCCAATGGCAGGTTTTCCACTGTTTATAGGGCAGGCTTGGCTTCAGGAGAGGATGTTATCAGCGCCAGCGTTTCCAGCGGAGGCTACAGTGCCGCGGAAGCTTTAATCATGACCATATCAGGAGCACCATCGTCAGCCCTACAGATATCTTCATTTGCGGGGTCACCTACAGTACTGGGAGCAGGGCAGAACAGTATTCTTACCGTTAAGGTCACCGACAGCACGGGCGTTGCCATCAGCGGCAAAACCGTAAACTTCGCATTCGTCGGAACACCTGCCAGTGGAGGAACCCTCCCTGTGAGCGTTGCGACCACCGATGCCAGCGGACAGGCCTTCGGGGTTTACACGGCGGGATCGGCTACACCTACATTGAGTCTCGAAGACACTGTCCAGGCAACCTGTGACGGGACTACCAGAGTCCTCATTTTAACCAGAACGGCAGGCACTGCTACGGGATACAAAATTACCTTAGCAACTACGGCAACCTCTCTGACAGCCGGTAAGAGCAGCATTATTACAGCAACAGTAACGAACGCCGCCGGCGTCCCCATCCAGGGAGAGACCGTTACATTCTCAAAACTAATAGATAACAGCACAATGATACTTGCGGCCATTGGTGGCGGCCTTACCGCGACTACCGATGCCAGTGGCCAGGCCGTAGCGGTTTACACCGGAGGAGCCACTAATCCCACCGCGGACGTTCAGGATACTGTCCGGGCCAGCGTTTCCGGCGGCGCCTCCTATGGCGCTGTTATCATCTCCAGAATTGGAACGGCAAACTCTTCTGCTGCGGGATACATCATGACCGTAAAGGCCAGCGTAACGTCTCTGGCATCAGGAGATCACAGTATCATCACGGCAACCGTGACGGACAGCTCGAACAAAGTCGTCGGCGGGTTGCCCGTAACCTTCACATTCGTGCCGACCCCCAGCTCCATCGGATCGACATTGTCCGCGGCAAGCGGCACCACCGATGCCAGCGGCAGCGTTTCCATCAGTTACACGGCCGGATCTGGTTTGCCCGGCAGTGTTCAGGATATCATCAGCGCCGGCGTAACCAGTGGTGGATACAGTTCATCGGGAGCTGTCGTCATCACCAGAACAGCCACGCCCACCACATCGGCAGGATTAAAGATGTCATTTACTGCAACTCCGTCCTCTCTGGCATCAGGACAAAACAGCATTCTCACGGCAATAGTAACGAATGGTTTAGGCGTTGCCGTCAAAGACCTGATTGTAAACTTTACATTTGTAACGAATAACAGTGGCGCACCGGCTTTGTCCGCAGTAAGCGGAAGAACCGATGCCAGCGGCAGGTTTTCCAGTGTTTACACGGCAGGTTCGGCTTTATCCGGAGCAAGTGTTCAGGACACCATCAGCGCCAGCGTCACAGATGGCACTTACAGCGCGGCAGAAGCTGTCATCATTAACAGAACACCTTCAGGCGTGCAGATATCTTCCTTTGCGGGGTCACCTACGGCTCTGGGAGCAGGGCAGAGCAGTATTCTTACCGTTAAGGTCACCGATAGCGCAGGCGTTGCCCTCAGCGGTAAAACCGTAAACTTCGCATTCCTAACGAATAACAGTGGTGCACCGGCTTTATCCGTAGCAAGCGGAACCACCGATGCCAGCGGACAGGCCTTCGGGGTTTACACTGCGGGGTCGGCTACACTTGCATTGAGTCTCGAAGACACTGTTCAGGCAACCTGTGACGGAATTACCAGAGTCCTCATTTTAACCAGAACGGCAGGCTCTCCTTTAAGCCTCAATGTTAACCTGTCGGCTACTGTAAACTCTCTGACCGCCGGTAAGAGCAGCATTATTACAGCAATAGTAACGAACAGTTCGGGAGCTCCTGTAGCGGGCGAGACCGTTACATTCGGCAAATTAATTGACCAAAGCACAATGACCCTTGCGGCCATTGGTGGCGGGCTTACCGCAACCACCGATGCCAGCGGCAAGGCCGTTGCGGTTTACACCGCAGGAGCCACTAATCCCACCGCGGACGTTCAGGATACTGTCTCGGCCAGCGTCACCAGCGGCGCCTCCTATGGAGCTGTCGTCATCACCAGAGCTGGAACGGCAAGCTCTTCCACTGCAACTCCGGGATACATAATGACCGTAAAGGCTAGCACAATATCTCTGATAGCAGGAGAACACAGCATCATCACGGCAACCGTAACAGACAGTTCGAACAAAGTCGTCGGCGGATTGCCCGTAACCTTCACATTCGTGCCGACCCCCAGCTCCATCGGATCGACTTTGTCCGTAGCGAGCGGCACCACCGATGCCAGCGGCAGCGTTTCCATCAGTTACACTGCCGGATCTGGTTTACCCGGCAGTGTTCAGGATGTTGTCAGCGCCGGCGTAACCAGCGGTGGCTTCAGTTCCTCGGGAGCTGTCGTCATCACCAGGACAGCCACGCCCACCACGTCGGCAGGATTAAAGATGACATTTACTGCAACTCCGTCCTCTCTGGGAGCTGGACAGTTCAGCATTCTCACGGCAACAGTAACGGACGGTTTAGGAACAGCCGTCAATGGCCTTACTGTGAATATGGCATTTTTAACGAATAACAGTGGCGCCCCGGCTTTGTCCCCCGTAAGCGGAACAACCGATGCCAGCGGCAGGTTTTCCACTGTTTACACGGCAGGCTCGGCTTTTTCCGGAGCGAGTATTCAGGACACCATCAGCGCCAGCGTAAGCAGCGGCGGTTATAGCGCGGCAGAAGCCGTCATCATTACCGTAACAGCAGGCTCTGCGGCAACAACAGCGACATCGCTTGATC
>Ga0118677_10016294_pt1 | contig 10203 bp, 4 predicted proteins | sample AliMusrvi5mmetaG_FD_86154 | JGI IMG/M metagenome (GOLD analysis project Ga0118677, IMG submission 86154)
GTGTTTATATTAACAAAAATCTTTTCAGTGTGGACATTACATAAACTACAGTTGTATTTTTTCAGAAAGACATTGATATTTAAAGAAAAATCTTTCTCAGACAAAATATCGTTAACTATCTTTTTATTTATTAAAACGGGATGTCCTTTCCTTTTCTGAAAAACAGACACAACATAATTGTCATTATTCACCAATTGACTCATTGATGAAAGGATAGTTAATTCTGCGAAAGGACTATCCACATTATTAATAAAACAATTCCCTGCATCAGAAAGTGTTGACAATCCTAATTTCAGTGAGTAAAACCGCCCATAATCAATATGCTCATTGATAACAGTTATTATTCCTCTTCCAGAGAGGTTTAGGTTTTCAAATTGCAGTTTATCTCTTTCATTCAGCACTATAATTATTTCTTTACAACCAAACTTAGAATAACCCTCAACAATGTTTTCAATAAATGTTAAATTGTGCCATTTTAAAAACATTTTTGGCATACCCATTCTTTCCGAAAGCCCTGCAGCTAATATCACTACTGAAAAATTGTTTTTTTCTCTCATTTTATTAAGTCATTTCTGTATTTTTGCAATCCAAAAATAATATAAAATGACAGATAAATTCTCTACTATTTCAATTGAAAAGCTTTTCAAAATATTTGAAAGTTCAAGAAACCTTGAATCTTTTGGTCTTACAGACAATTTAAAATTCAAAGGCAATGAGCTTTTAGAAGGTGTATTTATGGGCAAAAAACTATCAACACCCTTTGGGGTTGCAGCAGGTCCCCATACTCAAATGGCACAGAACATTATAATGGCTTTTCTGAGTGGTGCAATGTATATTGAGCTGAAGACCATTCAGGTCCTTGATGAGCTTGAAATTCCGAAACCATGTATTGATATGGCTGATGAAGGTTACAATTGTGAATGGTCTCAAGAATTGAAAATTGAGGAATCGTTCAACGAGTATCTTAATGCCTGGATAATGCTCCATATTATCAACTATAGGCAAAATGGCAATAGTAAAAAACCAGGTTTTATTTTCAACATGAGCGTGGGATATAATTACGAAGGTATTTTAAATCCTAAGGTACAGTGGTTTTTAGATAAAATGAAAAACTGCAAAATTGAGAAAGAGCAGAAAATACAACTACTGCGTACATTATGTCCGGAAATTACCAATATTCAAATCCCTGACTGCATTTCAGACAATGTTACGCTTTCAACCATGCATGGGTGTCCTCCTGATGAAATCGAAAAAATTACACGTTATCTCATAGAAGTAAGAAAGCTCAATACAATTCTTAAACTTAACCCTACACTTTTAGGCAAAGAAGCTGTAAGAGAGATTCTGAACAAGACATTTTCGTATGATACAATTGTCCCTGATGAAGCTTTTGAACATGATCTCAAATACCCTCAAGCACTGGATATCATTAAAAAATTAATAGTTTCAGCACAACAGAATAATGTGTTTTTCGGCGTAAAACTTACAAATACTCTTGAGAGTCTCAATAATAGAGATGTCTTTTCAAAAGAACAACCCTCAATGTATATGAGCGGAAGGGCTTTACATCCAATAAGTATTAATGTGGCCCATAAGCTTCAGAAAGATTTTAATGGCTCATTAAATGTCTCTTTCTCAGCAGGCGCTGATTGCTTTAACATTGCTGATGTAATCTCTTGCGGCTTTTTTCCAGTTACCGTATCATCAGATATACTAAAGCCAGGTGGGTACTCCAGATTATTTCATTATGCCTCAGAAATAGAAAAAGCCTTTAATCAAATCAATGCTCAATCAATAGAAGATTTTATTATTAAAAAAACAAATAAAAACAACAACATTCAAGAGTCAGCATTAAATAATCTGGAGTCTTATGCTCAAAACGTTCTTAAAAATAAAATGTATAAGAAGGAGACTTTCTTTGATAAAAGCATCAAAACAAATAAAGAGTTAGGGGCTTTCGATTGCATCTCAGCCCCTTGTATGCATACATGTCCTACACATCAGGACATCCCTGAATATTTGTATTATGCTTCTGTGGGGAATTTTAATGAGGCATTTAAAACGATTCTTCGCACCAATCCATTTCCAAATGTATTAGGAATGGTCTGTGATCATAAATGTCAGACCAGATGCACCCGGATTAATTATGATGAAGATTTGCATATAAGAGATGTTAAATGGTTCATCAGCGAAAAAAATGATAATGGGTTTATTAATGAGGTGCTCCCTCTTAATGGGACTAAAGCGGCCATAATAGGTGCCGGACCTTCAGGCTTGTCCTGTGCCTATTTTTTAAGATTATCGGGGGTTGACGTTACTGTTTATGAAAGTAAAAATATACCAGGTGGTATGGTATCTGAAGCTATACCATTATTCAGGCTTAAAGAAAAAGCCCTGCAAATGGATATAGACAGAATAAAAAGACTCGGTGTTCATATTCATTATAATGTTAAAATTGACAATAAATCTTTTGATAAATTAAAGAAAGAATTCAATTTTATTTACATAGCTGTTGGTGCTCAAAATATTAAAAAATTGAATATTGAGGGAGAAAATGCTCAGGGAGTCCTGGACCCTATAGCGTTTTTATCTGCACTTAAAAAGAATACGCTGGAATTTAATGGTAAAAATATAGCTGTAATTGGTGGTGGTAATACTGCAATGGATGTTGCCCGAGCAGCTTCCAGACTTGTAAAAGGCAACGGGAAAGTGACACTAATTTACCGCCGTTCAATAAAAGAAATGCCTGCTGAAAAAGAAGAAATTGAAGCTCTGATGGCAGAAGGGATTCCTGTATTAGAACTTACTCAGCCTTTAAAGGTTAATACTGAAAACAATAAAATCACAGGAATTACATGTCTTAAAATGACTCTGGGAGAGAAAGATGAATCAGGAAGAGCTAAGACTATGGCTATCAGAGGATCTGAATTTGTACTTCCCTTTGATACTGTAATCCCTGCATTGGGACAGGATATTAACATCGATTTTATAGAGAAAAATGAATTAATGAAAATATTAGCTCATAATACCGCTTCTAACACTGTTTTTATTGGTGGTGAGGCGTTAAGAGGAGCTTCTACAATAGTGAATGCTATGGCAGACGGCAAAAACGCCGCATATAATATTTTAAAAAACATAAAGGGCACTTATCCTGTAAAAAAAGAATTACCCAAGGAAGTTTCTTATGATGAGCTCATGTATAAAAGGTCTGATAGAGCCTTTTCAAATTTAAATAAAATCACTTTAGGTAAATTTGAAACTATTGCTCCAGAAATTCCTTTTACTGAAAAAGAAATTATTGAAGAAGCAGGAAGATGTTTATTATGCAATCAGCTGTGTAACATTTGCGTTACAGTATGCCCCAATAAAGCCAACTATAGCTATGAGACCGGGCCTCTTTCATTCACATTGCCCGTAGTAAGCTTTAATGATGGAAAGGCTGTTTTTAAAAATGATAGAACTTTTTCTATAGCTCAAAAATATCAGGTGTTGAATATTGGTGATTTCTGTAATGAATGTGGCAATTGCAATACATTTTGCCCTACATCAGGCGCACCATATTTGAAAAAGCCCAAATTTTATTTAACTACTGAAAGCTTTAATGAAGCGCCACGAGGTTATTTTATAAGCCGTCAACAAGATAAAATTGCTATAGTTTATAAAAACGATAACCTATTTAATAGCCTCACACAAAAAAATGAAACCTTTGTTTATGAAACTGAGGAAATAACAGCAATTTTCAAAAAAGACGACTTTTCTTTAATTAATATTAATTCATTATTGCCCGAACTTAAAGAAATCTCTTTAGAAAATGCTGCTGAGATGCGCGTATTGCTGGATGCTGCTTTGGGATTGTATTAAAATGTTTTTCTAGGCTCATCAATATGGTATCTAATATTTTCTATTTAATATATTCTATTTGCTATTTTCTATATTTTAATATTTTCTAAAATGCCCCTACCCCTATTTTGGAATGTTATCATAAACCCCAATGCGCTTAATAATAAGAATACAAGCTTATGGGAGTTGGTTAAGCTAAAACTTTCAAATAAAGGGTATACTTTTAATGAGTTTTTTTCACCTTCGCAAAAGAAATGTGAAGAGATAGTTTCAAAACTTATAAAAGAAGGGCATACAAATTTTACAGTAGTTGGCGGTGATGGCACTTTAAATGAAGTGGTTAACGCCCTTTTGAAAAGTGCATCCTTTAGCGAAAACATATTACTTGCCCTGATACCCTCCGGAAACGGTAACGACTGGGCAAAGACTCATAATATATCAACTGGTACTTCTGCGCTTGTCGATATGTTTTTGTTTGGAGAAGTGAGACCTCACGATATAGGTAAAGTTATAGTCAATAAAAATGGTATTCTGAGTGAACGCTACTTCATTAATATAGCAGGCCTTGCTTTTGATGCAGAAGTAATAATTAGGGTCAACAAATCATTAAAATATAGCTTCGGAAATAAATTCATTTATCTAAAAAATCTTTTCTTAAGCTTATTAAGCAACAAGCCGATAGATTGCGGGTTTATTCTCAATGACACGACGTTTGAGATGCCTGTCTTTTCTATCGCTGTTGGTATTTGCAAGTACAACGGAGGGGGTATGATGCCAGTACCCATGGCTGATCCTCATGATGGCCTTCTGGATGTGGTTATCATAGAACCCATGAACCTGTTTGAAATACTTACACAACTTCCAAAACTTTATAAAGGGAAACATATTGGTTACAAGAAAATACACCACTATCGCACTTTTAATATTAGTATTGCACCCAAACAAACTATGTTTGCCGAAGTAGAAGGTGAAATTGTTGGTGATGGCACATTCGAAATTATGTCGGTTCCACAGAAAGTAAATGTTCTAGTTCCTTTCGATAATAAAACTATTTAAAATGATTATTTTTATATAAAAACATCTATCTTTGAAATAATCTCACAATTTATTTCAATAAATAATCAATAATTATGTTTTAATTTTGACACAGTTTTTTTGTCATTATAAAACAACCATCTTGAAACCAAAAGCCCCAAAACATATCATCCGCAAAATACTGAAATGGTTGTTTATATCATTATCAGCCCTTATTGTTTGCTTTATTATTTTTGCATTGATAGTAGGTTTTTTTTATCAGGATAAAGTAAAAAAGATTATTGTTGATGAGCTCAATAAAAACTTACGTACAGAGATAAAGGTTAAAGATATTGATTTCAGCCTTTTCAGAAAATTTCCATATGCAACGCTTACCTTTAATAATTTATCAGCTAAAGATGCAACAGAAGAAAAAAAAGACACGCTCTTAAAAGCTGAAAAACTTCTCCTTAACTTTAATATCATTGATATTTTCCAGGACAATTACAGAATAAAGGAAATTGATTTAGTAAATGCCCGTCTCAACTTAAAAATATACAACGACAATACTGATAACTATACCTTCTGGAAGAAAAGTACCGATACAACAAGCTCATCTTTTAAACTGGAGTTGAAAAAAATTAACTGCAATAATGTCCAAGTCAGATATACCCATGCACCATTAAAGCAACTCTATGATCTTAAAATTATCAAAGGCGTCCTCAGTGGTAAATTTTATGATAATATTTTTAAAGCCAATGTGGATGCTGATGCCTTTGTAAATGACATTCTTATTGATGATTTACACTTTCTGGAAAAACGAAAAGTAAACATCTCTCTTTCTCTCAAAGTCAATAATGAAGCAGCAACTTACAATATTTCAGAAGGGCAATTATGTGTCGGAAGAATGTGTTTTGGTATTTCAGGTATCGTTAATAATAAAAATGAGAAAACCAAATTAGACCTTTCCATCAAAGGTAAAGAAATTGATCTCCCCGCCTTTATTGAGGAATTACCTGAGCAATACAAATCTCATCTGACAGACTATAAAACTAACGGCATTATCCATTTCGATGCTTTAATAAAAGGAATGGTAGGCAAAGATGAACTTCCAAATATCAGTATCGTTTTTGGCATGAAGGATGGGTCGATCAATCAACAAAAAAATAATATTACCCTCAACGGGATTTCCTTTGATGCACATTTTAATAATGGTGAAAAACACAACCTAAGTACCTATAAGTTGCTTTTCGAGAATTTCAAAGCCAATATGACACAAGGCTCTGTAAATAGCAACTTTTCCGTTGAAGATTTTGACAATCCTTTGCTTAAAGTAGAGGCTAAAGCCAATATCAATCTCAGTGAAATGGTAAAGTTTCTAAACGTTAACATATTTGATGAAATTGCAGGCGATTTGACAATGAATTTCATGTTTAGCAGCAAAATAAATGACTTTTCAAAATTCAAACCTGAAGATTTTATCAACAGCAAATGCAATGGCAATGCACAATTAAGAAATGCTTCTTTTTCACTGAAAGAGCACAATAAAAAGTTTAAAAATATAAACGGGAATTTCCAATTTAACAACAATGATATTGTTATCGACAGTCTGAAAGCCGCTACTGAATTATCTGACTTCTGGCTTCATGGTTATTTCAGAAATGCTTTGTCATTTATTTTCATCCCGGCGCAGAAAATAAGTGTTGATGCCGGTTTAATTTCTAATAAAATAGTATTGGATGAACTGCTTTTCAGCAGTGTCAATAAAAATGATACGGTTTACAAAATGCAATTCTCTAAGTTTATTGACTATAACCTTGATGTAAAGATAAAACAATTACATTTCAGAAAATTTGAGGCTCAGAATTTAAAAGGCAAATTTCAATTAAAAAACAAAATCCTTACTGCTGAGAATTTTAATTTTGATGCTTTTGATGGGAATATTACTGCTTCTGCTAATATAGATGGCATACAAGAAAATGTGTTCATTACCCGGTGCAAAGCAAAATTACAGAAAACAGACATAAATAAAATGTTTTATCAATTAGAAAATTTCGGGCAGAACTCGCTTAGTGATAAGAATATCAAAGGCAAATTAACCGCAGATATCGATTTTTTAGCTAAAGTGAGCAGCGCTCTGAATATTGACATGAAAAGCATTTATTCATACGCCGATATCGCTATAGAAAATGGTGAACTTATTGATTATGCGCCTATAAAGAAATTATCGCAGTTTATAAAAGTCAATGACCTTTCTCATATAAAATTTCAAACTTTAAAGAATCATATCGAAATTAAAAACCAGACAATCAATATACCAAACATGAGTATTAAGTCCGACGCTATAAATATAGAGGCTATGGGTACTCATACTTTTGATAATAAGATTGATTATCGCCTGCGTATCTTGCTGTCTGATTTATTAGGCAAAAAGGTAAAAAAGCCAAGAAAAGAAGATAATGAATTTGGCACTGTTGAAGAAGATGGCTTAGGCCATACAACAATCTTCCTTAAAATCACAGGAACTGTAGATAATCCTATAACCAGTTATGATACAAAAGGTGTTTTTACTGAAAAAAAGGCTGCTGTAAAAGAAGATGTTAAAAACACCATAAAAAAAATTGGCGAAGAACTATTTAATAAAAGAGATACTGTTAAAGGCTTGGAAACTGAAAAGCAGAAAAAGAAAAAGAAAAAAAAGAAAGAAGATGAGATTCTTGATGATTTTAAAGTTGATTAAAATGTAGGGCAAATACCTACAAATTATTTCCAAAAGCCCTACATAAAAAAGAGCATTTTCCTTACGTTTATTTTCAATATTTTTACTAATATTGCTACGCCTGATTATTTATAATATTTTTATAAAAAATATTTAATTTGAGGAAGCACATTGGTGAAAAACAAAAGCGGGGCAATCCCCGCTTTTGTTTTATATGAGAGTATGTTTGTAGTAATTTTTAAGGTCCGATATTTCCCATTACATTATTAGAAAAAGTATTGCCACCTGCATTTACTAAACTTGCATTGGGTTGCACATAAATACCCCAGCTGGCACTCTTTGATATAGAGCAATTATTCATTCTTAATATGGCTTGCGGAAAACTTACTGAAGTTCCTACATAGATACTACCCATATAAGTAGGGCTGCCTCCTCCATAAGAAATATCAACGTAGCTTAAATTATTATTGTTACTTCGTGACTGATATAGCAAACAATGCCAATAACCCTGAATGGTATCTACCGATGAAATGACTATCTTATCCGAAGCAGTTCCTGTAGCATTTAAAGATCCTGTAGGAGTCACCTGAATCATAGAAGCATAATCCATCTTAATATGTACACCTTCAGTAATATTTACATCGGCTGAAACTGTAGTAATACCTTTATGGATAAAAGGCAATGGTTTTTTACTCCATGTTAGAGGTTCTTTAATATCTGAACCAATAATAGTTATAAAAGAACTGTCATTATTAAGAAACACATTATTGTTATTTATCTGTGGTATCTGGCTAGGCCGTATCTGCAATGGATGTTCATTATTCTCAAATTGATTATTAGTAAAGTTGCCCAGATTGGCATCATCGGCAGCAGCAACAATAGCATTATTTTTACTGTTACTTATTTTAGAATTATGAACATTTAAAAAACCGCCTGTATTAAGATAAATTGTACCATTATTAGAATTATCCCCTCCCCCATATTCTATATTTACATTCCCAAGCTCGTTTCTTGGATCATTTGAATTTATCATTATATATTTCCAAGAACCTCTTGCTTTTGTTCTTCCTGTAATTGTAATAGGATTAGCTGTATCTCCCCGGGCAATAATAGTTCCTGTAGTTTTTACAACAATGCTTGCGCCAGCTCCCATTTCAATAAAAACGCCTGAGTCTATTTTTAATACCGACTCTACATTAAGTACGCCTGTAATATAATAATCGGCAACATTAGGGTCCGCATTTCTATTAGAAAAAACTGTCGGTACTTTTAGCGTTCCTGAGATTGAACCATCACTGGGTGTTTTCTCTGGTGGCACGTCTACAGGAGCCTTCTTGCAGCTTATACCAACAAGCAATAAGAGTAGCATTATTGCCAAACCACATAATTGAGTTTTTTTAATAACCATGTTTTATAACTATTTTAAGTTAAAAGGGATAAAGGTATAAAGCTATAAAGGCAGACCTCTTTTCATTTCCTATTACAAACTATGGCCCTATTGGGCCAGGGGAATTACCGTTAAAGTTATTGAAACCGCCATTTACAAACTGATATACACCATTTCTGTATATGCCCCACCGTGCACTATTTGTAAGGGTACAATGGCTTATTTTGAAATAGGAATCCTGTAAATAAATAGTCGCATTCCAGTACCAATAACCACCACCATTCCTTAAGGATACATATTTAAACTCGTTATTAGGATTATTAGAAAGGAACAAAATACAATCCCAATAGCCAGCGATATTTTGCGCACCACTGAAATATATACTGTCTGTTTGTAGTCCTAAGGCATTAAGAGAACCTGTTCCATTAACCAATATCCTCCCCGCAGGTCCAAAAAGATAACGTGCTCCTGGCTCAATGTTTAATGCCGCATCAATAGTAGTTGCATTGGTAAGATAAAATGGAACATTTGTCTTATGCCAGGTTTGAGGGTACGAAATATCTGAACCAAGAACCTCTACGTAATTATAAGTATTTTGCAGATTTAAAACTGAGGTGCTGTCAATTGAACTCATCTGCGAACTAAAAATCTTCATAGGGGCCAAACCCGATTCCTGAATTGAGTTATTTTTAAATCCAATTAAACGTGAATCACTTTGCAAAACAGACAATCCATAGCTTTCGCTATATCTTATCTTAGAGTTTTGCATTTTAAACATGGCTATGTCATTAAGTATTATATTGGCATTCTGACTGGGATTACCTCCGCCATATTCAACAACGGTGTAATTCATCTGGTTAGTAGTGTCAGGGGAGCTAATCATAATATAGTCCCAGTAACCGGGGTTCTTTTGTTTGCCTGTAAAAACCACATTGCTATCCGAAGTACCTAAACAAATTACTCTCCCTTGAGGAGCAACAGTAAATTTAGCACCAGGCCCCATTTCAATCATTACACCGGGGTTTATAATCAAAGTTGTTGCTATAGTAACAGATGCCGGAACTTTATAATCAAGTACATTAGGATCGGTAAATCTGTTTGTTAATATCCGGGGCTGTGTAATCGTCCCCGACAAAGTTTCTATATCCGGGGGTATTACTTCTACGGGTTTCAATTCTCCATCCCCATTTTTTTTCTTACAGGAACTCATTAAAGATATTACTATCAACGCAAAGTAGAAGAT
>Ga0118677_10016296_pt1 | contig 10201 bp, 3 predicted proteins | sample AliMusrvi5mmetaG_FD_86154 | JGI IMG/M metagenome (GOLD analysis project Ga0118677, IMG submission 86154)
ATTTCAATCGCCGCCGAGACAAACCGGTTCACCGCCGCACCTTCGGGAACTGGCGCGGCATCACTCCGTCCCAACGGACCCTGCCACCCCGGAATCCCGGTTGGCCCACTTTCGCGCCGCCTGGCGGGACATCGACGCAGCAGTTGCGGCCCTGCCGGAAATCCGGTTTGAGACTCGGCAGCAAAGCAACCAAGGATTTCCAAGGCATCATGTGAGTCACTGATGGCGGCGTAGAATCTCACTTCCACCAACCACGTGTCGGCGGCCCCTACGTAGCGTCCCCAGTAGCGGGGTGATTTCTTCAATGACATGGGCCAAGACTAGCAAACCGCGCCCCCCGCGATAGGGGGGGCGATATTACCCCGTTCACATTATCGATTTATCGACTTCCTCCGTTCGTTCCACCGCCCCTGAAAACGCGCTTCTTATATGCCAGCCATAGAATCCAGATCGCAGCAACCATGATAGCCGCAATGCGCCATGAAATCAAACTGGTTACGCTCATACTGGCTGGTGCGTGGTCCTCCTTCAAACGTGACCTCTCCTCGCTTCGATCCGATACTGGGGATAATTTCTGCCGGTCTTTAGAGACCCGCAGGCCAGTACCTGCTTTCGGACGACCTTCAAAATCAACATCCGAGACCTTCAAATCATGAATGCCAAGTTTCCCCACGCGCTCTACCCACTGACCGAATGGCTCGGCAATCGAAAATGGCAGCGATGAATGAGGCGGGGGCACCGGAGGCGGCGGAGGCGGCGGAGGCGGCGGTATTGCGGATCTGGATTTTTCCCATGCAGTGTATGCGCTGGGTATTAACTGTTTGTCGTCAGGTAGCCAAGTAGCTTTCTCCGGACTTCCTGTCTGCATAGCGCTGATATTGTGAGTCCACCAGTCGATTACTGCCTTGCTTTGCTCGGGAACAAAAACTGTGTGCCTACTTCCCGTTCGCCGGAGGGATTCAAACCATTCAACAGTGTCGGCTGGTAATCCAGGAGTCCTTGCCAGTGCCTCCGTCACGATGGCTGTCGCCGCTACACGGACTTGTCCGATTGCCGGCTCTCCACTGGAATAGTAGCGTTCCATGCTTCCATGAGCGACATCTTCCAACAGATAGTTTACCATCGGCAGGGACGCAGTATCAAGCAAGATACTTTCGGCTAACGCGTTGCCTCTTCGAAGAGCATAGACAAGTCTGGCCACTGTCGCATCGTCAGCCCGGGAGATCAGCTCCTTGACTGCTTCTTCCTGACGCAAAAACCCTCCTCGTTCGGCGATGGCGCGAAGCTGGGGAACTGTGGCTTCAGCAATACCCTGGCCTTCCGCCACATCAGTCAACAATTCAGATGGATACGGCTCGATTGGCAACTCATCTGAGGCGACTGCCAAAATCGGAAACAACAAAAAACAACCGAACAATATCTGAGTAAGTAATTTCATGATTCAATGGTAGTTCTCTCCAGCATAGTCATTGGCTATCCGCCATTCCTCCTGTCGCAACCAATGGGATCGCGGCTTTCCAACGAGACGCACCCCCATGATCGGTGTGTTGCCTTGGGGATCAGGACCTGGGTCATGGTGATTGCCGCTGGGGTCCGTGCGACTTGAAAGATTCAGAGAATGTCCGGTTTCATGGGCAAAAGTTTGAATATTGGCATTTGCATCCACGAAAGGAAAGCGTATTCCTTCTCCCGTAATTCCATCAACATCCTTACGTGGATTATTGCGAATCACGTTGTTAACGATCACAATATTTAATAAATTTGCCACATTGATACCGAGTTCACGATCTTTTGCGTAAATCCTGGATACGATCCAATCCTCGACCAAAAGCGATCCGTGATTTCTGGCTGCGGACCCGTAATAGCAGGCTCCATCTGTGGCAAACGATCCATCGCAATTTGAGACAATCGTCGGATTGCTTACGAGGTTAGCAATAAACGAAATATTGGTTTGAGCAAGAAATGTTTCATTGAGTTCCGTCTGAATTGTTGCCGGAGAAGGTGCGTTTGCGGGAATCGCCGAGAGGGGAACCCGACCGGGCCCTTCATCACTGGCATGATTGACGGTGAAGTGGACGTTGCGTTCCGGCAGCACATGGACATGGAGAATCGCCAGCTTGTCAACGGTTCCTTTTTTGCGTAAAATAATTTTGGCTCCACCAGCACCAGCGTTCTTTGAGTCTGCAATACCTGTGATGTCGAAGCTCGTGTCGCCTTCGGTAACCGTTTCATTTGAGATCGAAAGATAACTCGTGCTCACCGGATCGACGACGAGTTCGTATTCACCGGTGCCTCCGATGAATTTGACGATACTGTTCGTCTTTCCTACGCCAACACTTGTCCACGGCTCTTTTCCGGTATCGTCCCATCCTTTGATGAAATCCGCATCATCTCGCAGCTTGAACTTAGCGAGACGTACATTATCCACCAAACAGCCGGTAGTGTCATCCACGCTGTTGACCGGAACAAGCGAGATCCATGTGGTGGGATTGCTGGCTGTGAATGGCACGGCGACGGTGTTCCATTCGCCGGGAGCAATGTATTTGGTGAGCTGATCCGAACCGGTTGAGTCGGTGAAACTGATTTTGCATTTGATTTCCGTGCCAATCACGACATTGAAATTGCTACAGGATGCAGCGACGTCTGCCCGGTCCCTGCAATCGAGCATCAGCAGGTAAGACGCTCCCACATGGGTGCCGACTTCCTGTTTGATGCCTCGGTGGCCTGCCGGATGGGCTTTCAGCTCGACGTATGGATTTCCGGTGTCCTTGGGTGTGATCTTCTGCAACTCGATATTCGTGCCGGCAACAGCGCTCCACCCCGGCACGCCTCCTGTCCCCCAATAATTCCAGGAGGGAGTGGTAACGCCGGTACGGAGCCCGGTGCTGAAGCCTGGTTGGGAGAAGTCACCGTTGACAATGGATCCCTGGCCAATGGGGCCGGTATTCGGGGTGTTTGAGGTGCTCGGGTCGAAGTTCTGGTATGCCTCTTGCACAATGGTGTACCCATCGTTGTTGGGATCGGCATTGGGATCGATCATATTGGGACCACCAGCCAGGAGAATGTTGGTGAAATACTTGGCAAGCCAGAAGTCGGTGATGTCAGCAATCGTTTGCCCGCTGTAGGGATCGGTGCCGAGCTTGTATTCCTCGGCGTCCGTTAGCCCGTCGCCATCGGAATCGATGTCTTCGATCTCGATGCGCCAGAACATCTTGTCTTCGGAGGTGGCGACAGGGAAATAGCTTGTCCTTGTGCCGTCAAAGGTGGCGGTGGCCTGTTGGACTAGGGTCCAACTTCCCTCGGACATGTCGGGCGAATGGAACAGGGTGTATTGTTTCCCGGCGACGATCGGCCATGAGATCGCGGCAACCTCAACATAAGACTCGGAAATCCCGTCATTGTCCAGATCGAGCGATACGTCATGAATGATGGCAACTTCCGGCCGCACCATGCCATCAGGTGAAGTCGAGCTGTTAGGATCGGTGCCGGCGACAGCCTCCTCGGCGTTGGTCCAGCCGTCAGAGTCCTCATCGTCTTGAGGGTGAAAACTTGAGGGGAACAGATTGCCGTAGTTGTAAATGCGTTCCGAGACGTCACTCATCCCATTATTGTTAGAATCTAGGATGGCGGATGCTGGCTGTGAGCAAAGCACCAAAAGCAGGGGGCAAAGGAAAAAGCGCTTCATTTCGAACCTCCTTTTTTCGCGGGTGCCGGGGTGTCGGTGGTCCAGAAGTTGACGACAAGGTTCTTGGGTTGCGGCGGGTGAGCCTTGAGATCGGCCTCGTGCAGGAGGCTGGCAAGCTCGCGGCCCTCATAGGCGGTCTTCAAACGCCAGAATTCCTTGTTGTAGATGTCGTGGAGCGATTGGATCGGGACAAGGATGGTTGGATCGGCAGGCGGTGTGCCGACAATTGAGAAGGAGGCAGGGCCGTCAGGGAAGTCCGGGACGTCCGGGGGAGTATATTCCCGGCCATGGGATGCCAGCAAAGCGGCAGTGCGTGAGGTGTCGATGTTGCCCCACGCCAGGAAAAGACTGTAGGTGCGGCCGTCGGTGCCAACGAAAGAGTGAATGCCGGAAATCAGGGAGAAATCCGCTGATGACCAGAATGTGAAAGGCTCGTCGCCGTGTTCCGGCCAATACCTGACCAGCGTGCGTGGCGAAGTATCCTTGAAGCGGTACACGGTGGCACCGAGCGAAAGCATGGACAGTTCAGGGTGGCTTGCGCGGTATTCCGCCAGGTGTTGTTTGAAGGCGGCATTGTCAATTTGGGCGGTCCGCGATTCCGGCTGCGGCATTGGCGGCTGGGGCAGCGCGATAGGCTTGATCTCTTGGATCGTGATCGTCCGGCCTCCCTGTTCGCGGACTTTGGAATCCAGGATGTCCGTCCCACGGGCAACGAATTGAGGCTTGGGTACCTGCGGCGGCGGCGGTGTGCCGTCCGGGATGGCTCCGATAATCCGGGCGGCGGAGGCTGAAACCGCGGCTGGGGTAGTGGCCGGTGTGGAGCCCGGCGTAACTGTGGAACCGCCGGAAACCGCCTTTGTTTGGTCCTGCGAACGGACCAAAGGCACCATAGACAAAACAGCAACAGCCAGGACTAACGTAAGCCTCTCCATAACAGCTATACCTTGGTAGAGTCCCAATGGGGCCTGTGGTCAACAAGAATAACAAATCTTGTAGTGACAAAAGCGTCACCCGAATCTCTTTCCCGCCACCAATTTATGCTCTTTAACTCATGCGCCAGTCATATCCGGATGTCAGGCATTTTTGCGCGCGGTGGGTGCCTTGGCTGTCTTCTTTGATTGCGCCACAAGTGGAGCGCTCAGGCTTCCCGAAGAATTGGTTCCAAAAGGTCTGGCGCCCGGATTACTCCGAGGTCGTTCCTTTCCAATCACGGGAGAACCCGATGGCGCGGTGGCGGAGTGCGTTTGAACAGATCGGATATCTCGCGCAATTCACCGGTCGGATTGTTTGGCAGACGGTGTCGCAACCGTCACTCTATAAATGTTGGAATGATGAGTTGTCCGGCAATGGTTGCGCCGAAATCACTTTGCCATGAGCCTTCCGACATTCATTCATCGAGTCATCACCGCCGTTCTCTTCACATATCTCTTCCTTACAGGAGTTGTGCCTGCCGCCACCTTGCGTGGCTATTGGGAGTTCGCCAGCGCCGCATCGGGTGGCGCGTTTCCGGGCATGGCGGTCAACGGGGTGGTTGCGCCGAACCTGATGATCGAGGGCACGGCGCCCACTTACAGCGCATCGTTGGCGGACGACGCCACGCCCACGCCGGTCACCACGCTCAATGGAGTGATCACCACGAAGCAGGGTGCGGGCAACCGTTTGAGACTCACCCATGGGATGGCGCCCAATGGCGGCAGTTCGACCTTGGTCAACAAATACACACTGATGTTCGATGTGTTCTCGCCCAGTGGCAGCCGCGGCAAATGGCGTTGTTTCTATCAGGCCGATCCCACCAACGCCGATGATGGGGAGTTCTTCATCCGCAATTCAGGCACGGCCGAAACCATCGGCATTGCGGAGATCGGCTATTCCGCCACTGCGATGACACCGGGCAAGTGGCACCGGGTGGTGATTTCCGTGAATCTCGGGACCAGTATTGTGAGTTATGTGGATGGAGCGTTGTTCAAGACCCACAGCGCAAGCACGTTGAACAGCCACTTCGCGCTGCAATCGCAGGTCCTGCTGTTTGGGGACAACAACGGCGAGAACTATGGGCTGAATGTGGGTGCGGTAGCGATCTGGGACGACGCATTGAGCGCAACCGAGGCGGCGACGCTGGGTAAGGCCGGCGTGGCGGTATCCACCGCCCCGCCGCCAAATCATGCGCCGGTCATCACCCAAGGTGCGATGACAGCACTCGACGCGGTGAAGAATGGGGCAGCCGCGAACGGCACGCTCTATGCGACTGATGCGGATGGCGATGCCATTTCCTGGAGCGTCACCACGCCCGCCGCTCACGGCACCGCTCAGGTCAGTGGCGCCAACACGAGTTGTCCGATCAGTTACGCGCCAGTGGCCGGCTATGCCGGGACCGATTCGTTCGTGGTGCGCGCCACGGATGGAACGGACAGTACGTCGATCACGGTGAATGTGGTGGTGACCGAATCGGCGGACCCAATGCGGTTGGTCGGCCTGTGGGAATTCAACAACGCGGTTAACAGGAACCAGGCGACCGTGGGTTTTGATCTGGAGCCTTCGGGCTCCGGCTTTGCGGTGGTTCCCGGTATGGACGGAACGGATGGCGCGATGGAGGTGGGTGTCGGGAGTTATTACAAGGTGACTCACGGTGTGCAACCTAACGGCGGGACCGGTGCAACCCGGGCGAATCGCTACGCGTTGGTTTGGGACGTCAAGGTTCCGGCGGCAAGCGCCACGGTTTTCAAATGCCTGCTGCAAACCACTACCGCCAACAATGATGATGGCGATCTGTTCATCAATGCAACCAACAACATCGGCACGACTGCGGGCCTTGGCGGCTATTCGGTCATGGCATTTGCGAGTGACACCTGGTATCGCGTGGTGCTCAATGTGAACAACGGCACGGCGAGGGATGTTTGGGTGAATGGAATCAAAGCGTACACCGGCACAGTGGTCGGGACGGTGGATGAGACGCGTTACGGACTGGGCGGGCAAATCCTGGCCTTGGCCGATGACAACGGCGAGGACGGACTGATCGACATATCCACCATGGCGATTTACAATGGCACGCTTTCCGACAGCCAGATTGTCCAGTTGGGTGGACCCGGCACGGCGTTCGTGAAGACCAACCAGACCATCACCTTTGGCGCTCTGGGTGACAAAACCCAGGGCGATCCGCCATTCACCTTGAACGCGACTGCCAGTTCTGGGTTGCCCGTAAGTTATAGTGTGGTGAGCGGTCCGGCGACGGTGGCTGGCGATTTGGTCACGCTGACCGGTGCCGGCACGGTGACGATTCGGGCTTCACAATCTGGCGACGCGAATTATTATCCGGCTCCCGATGTGCTTCAATCTTTCACGGTGATTAGAGCGAACCAGGCACCGGTGATCGGCTCCGTGGATCTCAGCAGCGCGGCATTGTTGCGCAATGGCATGCTGCGTATCGGGATTCATGCGTCGGACCCGGACGCCGGGGATACGCTGACATATTTCTGTGACTTCGAAGCAACCGGGAATCCGGAAGTCTTGGCAGGACCCGTAGCGGGCCATGTGTATGCGAATCCGGGCAACTACAATCTCACGGTCCGGGCGCTGGACAACCACGGCCTCGCATCAAGCAATTGTGTGTTGAATGTGCAGGTGGATCAGGCGCAGACCGGGCCCGCCGGCGGATTCGGCCCGAACCTTTCGTCGCTGGTCGCCGCGGGCGCAACCTTCGGCGGCTTGTCCTCTATCAACGATTCATCAGGCATCACCGCTGCGGTGTCAGGAGGGGTCAACAATCTGGCGGAACTAGCGGTGAGCATGGCCTGGCGTGACCGTACGACCGCGGAAAACGGCCTGCTTTACACTCCTGTCGTCCGGTTCGGCGGGTTTTCCGACACCGGTGCGAATGTTTATGTCATTCAGATGACATATGATCCGGCGCTGGCCGGGGCCAATCCGGTGTGCCTTGGCCGCTACGATGACGCCGCCTGGGTGAAGGCGGTCGATGGCAATGCCGGCGTTGTGACGAATGATCTGGGTCCAAACCATCCATATAATTCCGGGACCGATTTCGTTCTCGGGAATTATGGTGCCGACACAGCCTCGCATACGGTATGGGCGGTGGTCAACCAATCGGGGGATTTCTCGGCGATGCGCCTGAATCTCGCGCCGACAAGGACTCTAACAGTCGTATCGGATCACGGAACCGCCGTTCCGGCCGCAGGCAATCATTCCTATCCCGAGGGAACATCAATCACATGCCAGGTTGCCAATCCAGTGCTTGTCACCGGTTCCACCAAATACATCTGCCAAGGGTGGCAACTGTCAGGCAGTTCGCCGTCATCCGGCACCAACACGCCGTTCTCATTTCCTCTCGCCGGCGATGTCACCCTGACTTGGCTGTGGGCCACCAACTACTGGCTGGATCTGGCGGTTGTCGGCGGCGGTTCCCTAACCAAATCTTCCGGCTGGAACCCGGCGGGCACCCCGGTGGTGGTGGATGCCCAGTCGAGTTATACGACCGGCCTGTTCCAGAATTGGAGTGGGGACACCGATGGCTGCACGATCTCCGGCACGCGGATCACCATTCCCATGGACCGGGCACGCGGCACGATCACCGCGCAATTCAAACGCTCGAACGCTCAATTGACCGTGGTTTCCGATCATGCGTCGTGCGTGCCCGCCCCGGGAAGTTATACCAATCCCCAAGGCACGGCGCTGTCGCTGAGCGCCTCCTCAGTGACCGCTGGCAAGACCCAATATGTGCCCGTCGGCTGGACCATGTCGGGCGACTCGCCCCATGTGGGAAGCGGCGCGACCTTCAGCATGACCTTGACGCGCGATTCGGTGCTCACCTGGAACTGGACTACGAACTACTGGCTGGACACTGCGGTTACAGGCAGCGGAACGGTGAGCGTGGCGGCAGCGGCGGGTATCACAGTCAATGGACCGGCGAGCACCGGTGCTGATGGGCATCTGCTCGATGGGCCGGCTGGTAGCAACAGCTACGGGCTGGTGAATTGCCGCTTTGCGCCCACGCCGATGGGCGATCTTGGTTTCGTGCCAGATGCCATTGACGGTTCGCAAGCGGTCTATATCGGCGGATCCGGCAGCATGTCGCAAACCATCAATTTCACCAAAACCGGCGAGTTCGCGTTGGCTTTTGGCGCGGCTCTCAAGCAAGGCGCCGATATGGCGAATAGCGTCAAGTTTACGCTGGATGGACAGTCCATCACTCCGCAAGGGGGCATCGACCCCGATTTTACTCCCAGTGCCGCAGCATGGATGCCGGGGGGTTGGGGGCGTCCCGGAAAAGATATGACCGTGCTCGCCTGGGGTTCGGCAGCATTTGCCATTACGACCCCCGGACCGCATACCCTCACCATGACCGGCGTGGGCGCAGCACAACAGTATATCTACTTTGATCGTCTCATCCTGCAAAGCGAAGATGGGCTTTACGGTCCGAATTGCGCCTATTTCCCCGGCGGTGGGCAGGCGAATGGGCAGGATTCCAGCGGCAATTTCATCGGCTGGCTGAAGGCGCAGTCAGACTGGACTTCGGTCTGGGGTCTGCATTACCTGGCCTACGAGGGGGCCTGGTCCGTCGGCGGCGATTTCGATCAAAAGCCGTTCTACAACTGGTGCAAATTCCTCGGAGCACGCACTATCACCGCGAACGGCAAGGCGTTACACGTCTTCCAGCGTCTGGGCGGCGTCACTGCCCTATACTATTACAACCAGTGGCCGCCCAATCAGACGGCGAACGCTATGAACTATTCGCTGGTGAAATCCGTCGTGCAATTGAATGATCGTTTGCCGGTGGAAGCAGACTACGGACAAAGCGTGCCGGCCACACTCACCCCGGTGATGGTGATCGCGTATGACCAAACCCGTGCCGCCAACGACGGCAAAATCAATGCTGCCGGCGGATGGTTAAGCTGGAATATTATTGCCCCGGTCAGTGGCCAGTATCAGCTCACCTTAAAGACCAGCGGCGTGGGCGGCACGTTGCTGCTGTTGGCGGACGATCGCTCGACGGTAGCGACCGGGACGACCGGAGCCGATATCAGCGGCATCATCACCTTGACGAAAGGCCTGCACGCCATTAAAGTGCGCAGCACGTCCACCACCGCCTTCGCCGTGGAACGGCTCATTGTGACTATGCCGGGCGCGCCGGCCGTCTCCACCCTCACACGCGCGACCTTCGATGCAGACGGTTCGCTACAATTGAAGTGGCTGCCGCTCGCCGGTGCGAGTGGGTATATCGTCGGCTACGGCAACGCCCCCGGCGCGTATTCTACCACGGTCATTGCCGGTAATGTGACCGACTTTACCCTGACTGGACTAGACACGAACAGCGTCTATTTCGTCGCTGTTTGCGCTTACAACGCGAAAAACAGTCGTGGGTTTTACACCAATGAAATGCGCTTAGCGCACCGCGCATCGGATCCGGCAACGGTTCTCGACTTCGAAGAGTTGCCGCTAACACCTGGCAACGGCACTGCGAAATTAACCAGCAATGCCTTCTCCTTTTCCGCCCTTGCATGGGGG
>Ga0118677_10012432_pt1 | contig 10200 bp, 12 predicted proteins | sample AliMusrvi5mmetaG_FD_86154 | JGI IMG/M metagenome (GOLD analysis project Ga0118677, IMG submission 86154)
CCACAGGTCCCAATGGAACCCGTCCGGCGGAGTGCCTTTCGCGGGCAGGTAACTCGGCTTGGGTATCTTGCGATTGCCCCAGGCACTGACTTCCTCCAACTTCCCAATCGCCCCATCGAGAACGAGCTCCCGCACGCGGTTGAAGTTCTCGTACTGGTGGCGTTGCGTGCCGACCTGCGTGGCCAGCTTGTCCTTGTTCTTGAGGTAATTCGCCCGCACCACGCGCACTTCCTCAACGCAGTTGCCCAACGGTTTCTCACAGTAAATGTGCTTGGCACGGTTTATCGACCAGTTGGCCACGAAGGCATGCGTGTGATCCGCCGTGCAGCAGATCACCGCGTCGATGTCCTTTTGCTCAAGGCACTTCCTCCAGTCCACATACTTCTGGGCCTTGGGGAATTTTCGCGCCCCGAAGTTCAGGTGATCTTCGTTGATGTCGCAGAGGGCCACCACATTCTCGGTGGACATCCCGCCGAAATGGGCCTCACCTCGGCCCCAAGTGCCGATGAGAGCGATGTTGAGTTTGTTGCTAGGGGCGTCCGCTCCGAAGAGCCGAATTTCCGGGAGGATAAGGCCGGCCGCCCCGCTGAAGGCCACGCTTTTGAGAAACTGGCGTCGTTTCATTGCGCGATAGTTGACCACTACTCCAAGGATGTAAAGCACGCGTTCGTGTTATGAACGCGGAGACTCCGATCAACCAAGCTGATTGCCACGACGAGCCTGCTCCTGCCGCAGTTCGCGCAACTCAAGCAGTTGAGCGGCCAGATCGTCGACCTGGCCAGTTCCTACCGGCAGGCGGGCGACACCGCCTCGAAGCAGGCCGTGCTCCAAACGGCGCTCCACGTGGGCCAACAACTGGACGCCGGCGCCAATGGAGGCAAGTTCCTCATCAACAACCTCGTCGGGATCGCGATCCAACTCAACGCGCTGAAGGTAATGAACCCTGCCAGCCCCTACGGCGACCAGGGCCAAACCGTTCAGGACTATATGGACCAAATCAGCCAGCACAAAGCGGCCCTCAAACAAATCGCCCAGCAGAATGAGAAGTTGTTGCCGAGCATGCCGCCGGAAGACCTCACCAGCTTCTTGGACCGCGAGAAACTCTATGGAGAACCGGCCGCCATGCAATGGTATCTCAACAAGAGCGGCCAGCCCTCAGGCGCTGGGTCGAATTGATTGAATATCGATCAAACTATGGCTGTCAAACAGACGCCGGCGCTTGATCGATCTGCCAGGGCACTCCCCGCGCCCGGCGGGGATTAGACGAGCAGAATAAGAGGAGAATAAGAGGAGAACAAGAGCAACACGAGAGGAACACAAGAGAGCATATCCCATGCTCCTGCCTTGCAACCGGCTTGCGTCTGCCTCTGAGATAGCTGTGGGCTGGCTGTCCCGTAGGAAGGCCGCACGGATGGCACGTGGTTCCATAGAAGAGCGGAAGAACTCGCCGGGAGCATTGACATACGCCATGAAACCGGCTGAGTATCGAACATGATGTCCGTGGCCTTCTTGAGATGAAAACAGCCAGACTGTTCCTCTTCCTATTCCTTCTTACATTCCATTACAACATACCCGCAGCGGTGCCCAGGTCCGGCCAGATCCTCTTCTCGAGCAACCGCTCCGGCGCCTGGCGCCTGTGGATGATCAAGGCCGACGGGTCGGGATTGAAGCAGTTGACGTTGCAGGATTCGGACGACCAGGACGTCGATCCCATGTTCAGCCCTGATGGCAAGTCGGTCCTGTTCACCTCGACGCGCGGCGGCAAAGCGGGGGTCTGGCGGTTATCGCTCGAAGGCTCCAAGCCGGAGCGGATTTGCGATGGCGACCAGGCGGAGTGGTCGCCTGACGGTAAGAAAATCGCGCTGCGCCGCAACGAGCGAATCCTCACCCTCGACCTCGCCTCCGGCACCGCCAAGGTCCTCAGCCCCGAAGATTGGCCTCACTGTTCAGGTCCGGCTTGGAGTCCTGACGGCAAGTCACTCGCGTTCGCCGCCCGCTGGGACGGGGGCAATGGGATCTTTGTCGTCCCGGTCGAAGGCGGCAAGCCGGCGAAGGTTTATGACCAACAGGGCGCCTGTGAACCCCACTGGTCTCCGGATGGGACACGCCTGGTCTATGAGACCGAGACCCACATCTGTACGATTAATCCGGACGGTACGAAGAACCGGGTGATCACCTATTTCGGCGGGGTGCAGCGTTATGCCCGTTATAGCCCTGACGGCAAATCCCTCATCTTCTGCCAGGGGGTATCCGAGCAAGGTCCCTGGGAGCTATACATTATCCCTGCCGCCGGAGGCACACCCGTCAAACTCACCGAAGGCGGCTCGGATATGTACCCGGATTGGAAATGAACCAACCGATAAATGAGACGTTGCCTCTCCGTCAGGCTCGGCGGCGAGGTCCTTGTTTGGCTATTTGTCTGTTCATTCTGGCGGCCGGTCCTGCACCCCAGTCCGCGTTGGGAGAGGACGACGCCCCGTTTGCAAGGCTGTTTGACACGGGTGTCTCGCTGGCTGAGCCGCTGACGGAAGAGCAGCTCGTCCGCCCAAGCGCTTGGCTCCAGGTGCCGGAGGAGGATGTCAGCCACTCATTCACCGGCGATGCCGTCGTGCTCAATGATAAACTCGTCGTCCTCTTGAAAAAGCAGGGCCCCGGTCCGCAGATCTATTCGAAGATGACCGGCCGGCTCAAGCATCGTGCCACGCTGGGCTATGCGGGCGCAGTTTCCTCCCCTCTCAGCTCGCCCGATGGGTTCAGGGTCATCCAGAACATGACCGCCGGCGTCGTGGTGGAAGCAGGCTTCAAGAGCAGCCCGCCGGATGCCCTGCGCCTCCGACTAACCACAGGTGAATCCATCCTCGAGATCCAATCCAAGCAAGGGTCCGGCTTCGTCGAGGTGCGGTCGGAGACCCGTTATCTGGTCGTGCCGGATTATTTCGGCGATGACATGGTCTATGAAGCCGAGGCCGCGCGCGGCCTCTTTCTCCCCGCGGAAAACTTCTGCCTCCACCTCTTGGAGGGCGGGGATGCGATGCTCATGAGCGTCCGGCAATCCAGCGAGCAAGACGAGTGGATCGCCGCCGGGGGCAGCAAAGCTGAAGGTGGGTCCTCTGTGAGCCGGATTCGTTGCTCAAAGGACAAGAGCGTCTGGCTGGCTTTCCTTGAATCCCCTGCCATTTGGCACGCCCAGAGTGGCTTGGCCAGCGATGACTGGAAACCCCCGTTCCCTGCCAAATGGCGCCGCAGCTTCGTTCGGGAGAATTGCGTCGCCGATTCCTGGGACATCGAAGCGGGACCCGCCCCAGCGCAGAGCGTCGGCAAGCACCAAGGGCCGTTGATCTCTTATCTGCTTGACCGAAGCACCGCCACCCCGCTCGTGGCTACATGTCCGACCGATGTCATGAGGAACACGCTGGGCGTTGGGCCTTGCCAATACATTCTCGCCTGCGAGGGCCTTGGCGCCCAGGGCGATCCCACCCCGAATAGCGTGATGACCTGGGTGGAAAAGCAGTTTGAGCAGAAGAAGGACAGAAAGGCGGCCGATGACATCAAGGAACGGCTGGAGCAGACGGTGAAACACACCGATGACGCCAACTCGAGGATCCAGCGCTACGCCGAATTCGCCATCCGTCTCCGAAATTCCCCCGCCGGTAAGCAGGACCAATTCCTTGCGATCGCCGCCGACCTGGATCGGTTCACCGCCGCCGGCTTGGCCCCAGCGGCCTCCCCGCAGCGCACCCGGCAGCTGGCCGGCGAAGTCGCAGGCCTCATCGGCAAGGAAAACGCCTTCGCACCATGCTGCCAACTCGGCCGGGGGCTCCGGTCCATCGGGGCCGCCCAGGATCATGCGCTGGCGAAATGCCGCATGGCAGTTCGGCGTGTGAGGCAAGAGGCTCTATCACTCGCCATCAACCAACCGCCAGCCGCCGCCCACGTCCTCGAGGTCCAACGCCTGGCGGAACAGTTCCTTCGAACCAAATAAAATGAGAGTCCTCAAGCTCACCTTGTTCGCATTCGTTACACTCCTTCAGAGCCTCCGGATCGGCGCGTCGGAACCGCCGAAGAATCTTTTCGCCAATCCCAGCTTCGAACTCGGCCAGGAAGGATGGAGGCTGGACAAGGCCGGGAAGACCGAGTGCCAGTTCTCGGTGGACGATACCGATGCTGCCGAAGGCCGGTACAGCGCGAAGCTGCAGCTTTCTTCGGTTGAAGACTGGGGCATGCAGTTCGGCCAGAGTTTTGCCGCCGGCGAAAAAGGCAAGACCTTCACCCTCTCCGCCTTTGCCCGGAGCGCAGGGGAACCCGTTGAAGTGGGTCTCCAAATCGAGCGCAGCGCCCAACCCTGGGACCGCGCCTGCGGCGGACACTTCAAACTCACCAAGGACTGGCAGGAGCTGCACTTGACCTTCAGCGTCGAAAAGGAGTTTCCTCAGGGCTGGTTCGCCTACTTGAGTTGCACCCAACCCAAGGCCCAAATCCGGGCTGACATGTTCCGCCTCTATGAAGGCCCATACGTTCCCTACAAGGAAGTCGCGCAACAGGAATTAGCGTCCGTGGCAGTCCGCGTATTCGACGCCAATACCACTTCCACCGTCCCGTTGACCGGTGAGGCGTTGTCGAAAAGGACAGGGTGGACCGAGATCGCCGAGGACGACCTGACGCACCGCTTCAAAGGGGACGCCGTCTTCATGAACGACCGGATTGGCTTCGTGCTCCGTCACGGGGCTCGTGGTGCTGAGGTCTATTCCCTCGCCTCCGAAGGCTCCGCGCTGCGCAGCGTTTTGGCCCCTTTGGGGAGCGTAGAGGCGGCGACACTCTCATCATTGGCTCTCGTGCAGAATAACCCGGGTGCGGGCGCTGCCGACGTCGTGTTCACCGCGCCTGGGGGTAAGGCCCTCAAGTTGCGTTACGAACTCAAGGCCGGCGAACCCATCCTCCTCACCTCGGCGCAAGACGGGGTGACCAGCCTGCGCGTCGAGGCCCCTTGCCGCTTTGCGGTGATGCCGGACTTCTTCGCGGACGACATCGTCATCGATGCCTCCGAACTCCCGGTTCAGGAAGCCGAATTGCCCGGCGACAACCTGCTCTTTCACCTACTGCCAGACGGCAACGCCATCTTGATGACCGTAGTCAAATCCAGTGAAGAGGATGTCCGGGTGACCCTCTCCGGCCAAAACGAGAAGCGCTTGATTGACAGCTCCCAACTCCGCTATGGAAAAGATGGCAAGATCTGGGTGGCAATTCTGGCCCGGCCGGCCATCTGGCACATGCAAGAGATTGCCCGGGAACAGGCCGGCCAAATCATTCACGCTCCGTGGAAAGCCCCATTTCCCGCGCAATGGCGAATGGACTGGCGTCGGGACAAGAACCTGACCGATAGCTGGGAGATGCTCATCGAAAGGCCTGACGGCCAATTCATCAAGTATGGCCTTTTCGGAGGGCCGGATGTGGTTCCCGCTGACCGGAAACGGTGGACGACCGTCCTGGGCACGTTCAACTACCCTTGTTGGCTGGACCAGGACAGCCAAGCCTGTCTCCAACCGCTCTGGCATCCGGCCCTGCGGTTCGAAGGGCCGGCCATCATCTACCCGCTCAGCCGCGCGCCCTCAACCGCGCTCGACACCTTCACGGTGATTGATGTGATGCGTAACACCTTGGGCGTCGGGCCGTGCGAGTACGTCCTCGACGTCGAGGGCCAGAAATCGCAGTACAAAGGCCGAGCGACCTGCTCGGTACGCGACACCCTTAACCCAATCTATTCCCGCAACGAACAAAAGCAGCGCCGGGCCGAGATCGAGCGAACGCTCCAGGACCTGATGGTTTTCATCCGCCACATCCGCGGGCGGATCGAAAGCTATGTCGCCTTCGGGCATGAAACTCTGGACTACCTCGCCCAACAGAAGAACGCGCACCCGGAGTTGGCCAAACCTCTGAGCGAATTGGAAACGGTCGCACGGATACCGGACGCCAAATTCGCCGCCCGCAAGGACGCGATCAAGACTCCCGATGACGCCGCCAAAATGGTCGAGGAGTTCAAAAGCACAGTGTTGGACTACGACGGGGACGATGCGCTGGCCAGGTGCAAGCGCTTCACCGAAGGCTGGGTAGAGATCGGCGGCAACCAGGACGAACTCGCCGGCGAGTGCCGCTGGGCTGTGAAAATGCTCCGGCAAACAGCCGGGTTATTGATGGCCACAGATCCCCACATGGCCGAGATCGGCAAAGAACTCCGGCGCCGCAGTCAGGTCGTCCTGCGCAGCCCCGCCATTCATGAAGGAGCAAGACATTAAGTGTGAGATCTGAACTTCTCGCCGGCCTCGCCATGGCTTTGACCGCGTTGCTCAGCGCCGGTTGCAGCGAGAAGGCCACACAATCACCGGCCGATCAACCCCCTGCTCCGGCCCCGAAGACCATCACCCTCTCAAATGGCCTCACCATGGTTCTCATCCCCGCCGGCGAGTTCATCATGGGCGACAATGACGGCGATACCGACGAAAAGCCCGCCCATCAAGTGCAGGTAGGCGCTTTCTACATGGATACCCATGAACTCACCCAGAAGGCCTACGAGACCCTCATGGAAACGAACCCATCCAAGTCAAAGGGACCTGACAAACCGGTGGAACAGGTGGACTGGTACCACGCCGTGTTGTACTGCAACATGCGTTCCCTCAAACAGGGCCTCAAGCCGTGCTACGACCCCAAGACCCTGGCCTGTGATTTCACCGCCGGGGGCTACCGGCTTCCGACCGAAGCCGAATGGGAATATGCCTGCCGGGCAGGAACACGAGGCAAATACTCTTTTGGCGATGCCCCGGACAAGCTCAGGACCTACGCCTGGTTCAAAGAAAATGCCGCTCAAACGACCCATCCGGCTGGTCAGAAGGCCCCCAATGCCTGGGGCCTGTATGATATGCACGGCAATGTGGCCGAGTGGTGCCACGACTTCTATGGCGAAACCTATTACCAGAAGAACGACAGCCCAAACCCGCGTGGACCATCCGCCGGTGACAAATGCGTTCTGCGCGGCGGAAGTTGGCGAACCGGCGCTGATGGCTGCCGGTCTTCAGCCCGCAACAGTGAAACTCCTCGTTTCGCTGATGCCTGTTTCGGTTCCGATTCCTATGGTTTTCGCTGTGTCCGTAACGCCAAATGAGGCAGAGATGAATACCCGCCAAACCTAGGCAGTCAAACACAAGCGGGCGCTCTGTGGAACCGCTGGGATGCCCCTGGGACCCGGCGGGGGTTAGACGAGCAGAACAAGAGGAGAATAATAGGAGAACAAGAGCAAAACGAGAGGAACACAAGAGTGCAGATGCCATGCCGCCGTCTTGCAACCGGCATGCACCCGCCTTGATGCCCTCTCTAAGGATGGAGGCCTGAATCCGGTTGACTAACAAGGGGTGCCGGGAACATGCTGCTGGCGTTCGGTGGAACTGGACCAGAGATTGGGAAGGTCCATTTGACGCCGAACGAGCCTGGAGAGGGTCTGGCGGAGATCATTCAGGCACTCCGAAGTCCGGGATTGACGGCACTAGATGAACGGTCATCTTTTCCAAATTGAATACGGCGCTTTGGCGCTGGAGGACCTCGACGGCCTGCCGGCCCGCGAACGCGCACAGGTGCTGCGCAAGATCGAGCGCCTCCAGCTAGGCTTGCATGGCGACATCAAACGGCTGCACGAAACCGAGGCTATGTATCGCCTGCGGATGGGCGACTATCGCGTCTTGTTTGATGTAGAGGGTGGTGTTATTGTGATCCGCAGAATCGGCAACCGGAAGGATGTCTATGACTAAGACCGCAGAGAGAACCGTGGTCCGCGCAATCCATCAGAAGCGCGAGCAAATCGCCACGCTGCGCGAGGAGTTGGAGGACTTGAACGACTATCTTGACCTGACCGAAGCCCGCGTGCGCGACGAAGGCAAACCGCGGCTCACCCACGCCGAAGTCAAGAAGCGCTACGGCATCAAATAAAGCTGATTCACTTTTTGGCGCCTCCGCTTGTACTTGGCGCTGCGCGGGTGAGGCTCTTGCCGGACCAATCTCCAGTCTGACCCGGTTCCTTTGAGGCTGCTCTCGCCGCTGGAAGTGGAAGATGAAAGCCAAACCTGAATCCAAAGAACCGTTCGTGGCCAGCGCGCTCCGACAGGTGTGGGAATGGAAAGACGCGATTTACCAGGAAACCAAACACCTGCCCGCACGTGAAGCCCTGCATGAAATCCTCCGGCAGGCGCACGAAGCCGCCGTGGCGCACGGGTTCGTCAAAAAGAACCCCGCGGTTCTGGCCGAAACACCGCCGCCCTATGGCGGAAAGAAACCATGAATTCATGGTTCCGGCCCGGGACCCACTGCGGGCATTCCCGCAGGATGACGCACTGCCACCAGAGCAACCGCAGGAATTAATGCTCTTTCTCGCGGCACCGGCGACTTACCGATCAGCGATGGGCTCTTTCCTTTTTTCAGTTATAAGGGCGGCGGCGTCCCCTACCGCCCGCTGACACCGCCGTGGCCCCACCGGACACTCGCCGGAGCCTCGCCGTAGCACCCTCGTTGGCTGACGAGGGTGCTACGGCGAGTCTCCGGCGAGTGTCCGGCGAGCGTATCGCCCAAAGGGCCAGATCCCCGCGCTTCGGAGGGACGAGTTACACAAGTCCCTGACTTCCACTTCGAACCGGCCTAACTTGGGGACTCGCAGAGCTCGTCCCTCCGATCCGCACCTACGGCGGCGCGTCCAAATATAGGACAACCCTCCTCCGCGCAGCATAAAACGCCTTCAGCAGGGCCCCTTTCCTGGGTTGCCAGAAGTGGACTAACTCCGTCTAAGCGCATGCACAACGGAAAGCGCCCAGAAGGTTCCTCTTTTCCCAAGCGACCAACCAGTCGTCAGGCGCAGGGTAGCAAGATCAGCAAGGCGGCCATCACGGAAGCCGTGCGTCTGGCTCGCATCGCTCTGCTCGACGAGCAAGGACGCCTGACCTCTTTGTCCGCTGCGGCGTGAACATACTGGACGAGAACGTCTCGCAAGAGCAACGCGACCTGCTGCGGGCGTGGGGCATCCACTGCTGCTAATGGAATACGACCTCAGTGCCGAGGGTCTGCTCCGGCGCGAACCGGAGGCAGCGGGCATACAGCGGGCGAAGAAGGCAGCCAGTTATCCTCCGCACAAACCCGGCAAAGCCGGTGTGTTGGCTGGGGAAACTGACCGTTCCGCTGCTCAGCCCGGCGGGACAGGCGGGCGGCCCTCCGGTAATGCCAAGAAGCCTTGAATCAACGCAAAAACGCAAAGGTGCAGAGAGGCGACAATCTCCGCTGCTGGGAGAGCTCAGACACCAAGTCATTTCCTCGCCATCTCTCAGTCCCTTGCGGCTTCGCCTCTTGGCGTGCACCCTCCGCAGTTCTGCTACGGAGGACGGGTCTTCGCGTTAACTTCGGCTGTTGGAATGAACCCTTTTGCGGGCTGCTCGTGTTCAAGCCCGGTGTTTTTCTGGAGCGAGAACGGGCGGCTGGACGGCTGAAGTGCTCCAGTTCCGCGCCGGCCACGCAGGCGCCACCGCTAGGAACGAGGAAAAGAAGTCTGGTATGAGACCGCAGCAATCACGTATGCTTCGTCTGGCCCAGGGGCTAGCGGTACGAGGGCCTGGACGAACCGTTCTCCAGAGCGCGTGCTCGAAGGCGGGCTCACTCGGCTGCTGTATTTGCACGGCAAAGCGAATAGAAAAGTGTGACGATACGAACACCCGTATTCCTGGCATTGGAGAGGAACACTGGACATGAACCCACTTGAGGAGGGCAGAGTCTTCATTCTTGGCGCGGGGTGTTCGGTCGACAGCGGCTATCCTCCTGGAGCTGGCCTTGCTGCCGAATTCGACAAGTTCCTCGGGGAAATTCAGGAGGTGCCCGACCAGAAGTGTGGCCGCATCAGGCACAGCTTAGTCTGCACGCTCAAGTTGCTCCGCGAAACCCCTGGAGTGGAAACGTTAGACCAACTGGCTGCACGCATCGAACAAGACCTGAATGACTGGAAGCGCCAAAGGGGCAGCCCATTTGCCGACTCCGATTACTTGGAGAGGGAAAGCATCGCCGCCCGGCAGATTCTGGACGCCAAGATCGCCACGTCTGCGATGTTCCTCGCCGGAGAAGACAAAGCACGACAGACAGGCTTGCGTAGCTACAAGAGCTTCATCACGCAGATTCTCGGCGGGC
>Ga0118677_10013157_pt1 | contig 10200 bp, 10 predicted proteins | sample AliMusrvi5mmetaG_FD_86154 | JGI IMG/M metagenome (GOLD analysis project Ga0118677, IMG submission 86154)
TCGCTCACCACATCCCCGTCCACCACAACGTGCCCCTCGTCCGGGGTCATGAGCCGCACCATGTGTTTGAGCGTGACGCTCTTGCCGGTGCCGGATGGCCCGACAATCACAAGCGTTTCCCCGCGCTTGACCTCCAGGTCCACGCCGTCCAGCACGCGGCGGGTGCCCAGCATCTTGGTGACATGTTCGAGCCGGATCATACGTAGAAAAGCCTCGTGATGAAGTAACCCACGATCAGGATCGACAGGAACGACATGATGACCGTGCGGCGCGTCGCATTCCCCACGCCCACCGCTCCCTGGGTGGTGGCAAACCCCTGGTGACACGCCGTGATGACGATGATCACGCCGAACAGGAACGCCTTGAGCATCCCGACAAACAAGTCCTTGTTCATGGCATACCGCGTGGCGTTGTCAATATAGGCCGACCACGGCACCCCAAGTTGCGTCAGGCCGACGATACCGCCGCCCACGACGCCCATGACGCAACTGTAAAACGACAGCAACGGCGTCATGACCGCCATGGCGACCAGTCGCGGCATCACGAGGAACCGGACGGGATTGATCGACATCAGTTCCAGCGCCGCGATCTCCTCGGATACCACCATCGTGCCCATCTGGGCCGCCACGGCCGATCCCACGCTGGCGGCCAGGATCAAGCCCGTCATGAACGGTCCCATCTCGCGCAGCATCGAGACCATGACGGCGGCGCCGATGAACACCTCCTGGCCGAAGCGCCGCATTTCGATTCCGGTCTGGAGGGCAAGGATCATGCCGGTGAACATCGACACCACCGTTATGACGGGCAGGCTCTGTATCCCGCCTACAAACATCTGGTGGATCACTTCGCGCCTTGCGCGAGGCTTCACGATATGCGGAATAAAACACACTGCCCCTGCAAAAAGGGTGAGCGCCCTGCCCATTTCCACACAGGCTTCCATGACCTTTCGCCCGACAGCCCCGATTGCATTCGAAGGCGGAGGGTGAAACTTGATCTCACGGGTAATTATGATGTCCGTTCTCCCAAAAACTGCGATTGTACGCCCTGTGGCCTGGTCAATTTTGCGCCGGCAATCCTGCGTTCACACCTTCCAGATCTGCTGACCTGAAACCCCCGACGTTCATGAACAACAGCCGTAGATTACCATGATTTCCCGACTTGCGATATCCAATAAGTCCCAGAAGAAAAGACCATTCCTGCGTCTCGCCTTGCGCGGCATCGGATCGATTCCAGGAGACAAGCGGAAAAATCGAGCTGGACGCGCTGGTAGGTCCTTTGCGACGACGAATCAATCCCCATAGCAACTCACTATCTGACGAATCAGGGGTATCGACCCTTGAGAACAACGTCCAGATCGGTGCATATGTGTTTGAAATCGGTTCAATATCCCTTGCAGGCCAAAGTGCCGGAACATGCAATATGCTTGTCCTGCCTTCAGATCGGCGTGACCACAGAGGCCACAGTTTCAGGGACTTGCTGATTGTATCCGTCCCGTCGGCCTTCTTGCCGTCAACGATCTTCTTTCGAACATCGTACTGAAGGAATGGCAGGATCGAGAGGTGCCCTCTCATCTCACCCTTGATCTCCCGTTCCTGGCACCGCACAAACGGCCACATTACGAATCCGTCCCTCATGCCTGGTTCAGATTTGGCGCCCACGAGCGGCCATAAATAGAACTTGTTGATCCTGCCGCTGCTGGTCTGTGCAAAGGGCCACGGAAAGTTAGCCTCCTTGAACTTCGCCCCCTCTGTCCACCTGAAGAAAGGCGGGAAGAGAAGCCACGACTTCGAGTTCGGCGAGTAGATCCGCCCTATGAGTGGAAACAGGACAAACCCACCACCCTCCTGCCCTGGCTTGACACATCTTGACCACGAAAGAATCGGCCAGAGCAGGAACATCGATCTGGATACTCCCTCCTGCACCGACTGACCGTAGAAGGGAAACACCCGCATACGGGACCTTCCTTCACCCGTTGACCTGGATATCAACGGCCATACAACGTCGGTTGTCGTCTCGTGGCCTCGAACAGTCCGAAGATAGAGAGGAAACAAGAAGAAGTCGGCCCTGTCAAAGAGCAGCAGATCACTGGCCTTCCCGCCAATGGGAAACACGCCGAAGTAGTTGCCGCCGTTGCTGCCCCGCCCCATGAGAAGAACAGGAAGCACCCAGAGACGCCAGCTCGACATAGGATTAGTCTTGTCAAAATCTGTGTAGAAAGTCAGGCCGAAGCGGGTGGAGACTTCATTGCCGGTCGTCTTGGCAGTTGCCAGGGGCCATAGCAGGTAAGTGCAATTATCCCGGCCGTCAGCCTCAATGCTGCGCGTGAACAAGGGCCTGACGGAGCAAACCGTGCGGCCGTCCGCCGAAACACGTTCCTCGAAAAGCGGACCCAATATCCTCACCCGCTTCTCGCCAAGCAGGGTCGTGTCGCGCGTAAAGATGGGGCCGAGATTGATGTCTTCAGCAAAAGCAGGAAGAATGGTGCCAGCCAGAAGGATTGCGGCGACGACAGCTCCTATCCTTTGCGGCACGCGACCGCAACTGCGGCTGGAGTTCATCTTTCACCGGACAATTTGTTGAAGTAGTCCAGAATCGCCCCGTCTTTTCCGAACATACCGGCAATGAGTGCCACCCTCACCCACATCCCATTTCTCATCTGCCGCCAGTAGACCGAACGGGGATCGCGATCAACATCCGGTGATATCTCGCCTGTCCTAGGGAATGGATGCATCAGCACCGCACCGGCTCTGAGCATTGAGAGATGACGAACACCAAACGAATAGTCCGCAAGATTCATCGGCGTGGATTCAGCGCCCTGGTCCCATTCGCGCTGTATTCTCGTCATGTATATCGCGTCGGCCATCGGGATGCACGCTTCGAAGTCTGCGCACATTTCATAGCGGGTGCCGGCCGCACGCAATTCAGCCAGGACATCCTCCCCGATCTGCAGGTGCGACGGTGCCACGAAACACTGCTTCACGTCCCTGTATCGCGTCAACAGGGACGAGAGTGACCTGACGGTCCGTCCCCTTGCCAGGTCTCCAACAAAAAGTATGTTCTTGCCATCTATGCCACCACGCGCCTCAAAACTTCGCTGAAGAGTATAAATGTCCAGAAGCGCCTGCGTGGGATGCTGATCCTTGGCGGATCCGGCGTTGATTATTGACACCGGGCGTTCAGAGTTGGACAGAAGCCAGGCCATCTTCTCCACAAAGCCGGCGAGCTCGGTGCGCATGATTATCAGGTCAAAGTACGAACTGAAGGTCCGGACGGAATCCTCCCTGGTCTCACCCTTGAACTCGCTCGAAACCGACGCGTCCCTGACTTCTCCAATCTTCATCCCGAGAATCTGGCAGGCTGCGCAGAAGGAAAGAAACGTCCGGCTGCTCGGCTGTGTGAAGAAGAGCATCGCACGCTTGTGAGAAAGCTGCTGCTGGAGGAACGACATGCCCTCTTCGCTCTTCGCAATGCGCCGGATGCAGGTGGCTAGATGCCCTATCTCATCCAACCGCGCACGGTTGAATTGCTGGGCAAGCAGGACATGGATCTCACGTTTGCCGTCGCAGAGGTATTCAACTTTCTCGGCTGGCGACAGCCCTTTGAACATCTCCCACGGGATACTGGTGAGACTCTTGATTTCTTTCATGACCTTCGACTCTTTGTGGCTTTCTTCAGAAGATCACCGGGCGAGTCACCCAAGGTTGCAACCATGAGTGCCTTAAGCGTGTGGACCTTGTTCTCTGTCTGGTCGAACACCTTGGAGAACGGAGCTTCGAAAACGTCATCGGTAACCTCCAAGGCCCCGCAGTCCCTGGTGAAGTCGGTATTGGAGTCGTGGAAAGCGGGCAGGCAGTGCAGAAAGATGACCTCACCGGTCTCGATCAGGCCGGTCTTGCGCATGAGCGCCATGTTCACCTGGAAAGGACGCAGAAGCTCAACCCTCTCGCTGAAACACGCCTCTTCCCCCATGGAGACCCATGTGTCGGTGTAGACCACGTTGGCCCCCTTCACGGCTGCGTCCGGCGAACTGGATACTGTGACTCCAGTCCCCTTCTGTGCAGCTATTGCCTGAGAGTGCTTCACGAGTTCCATTCGTGGCAGCAATTCCCGAGGCGTGCAATTGACGAAGTTGATACCCACCTTGGCACAACCCACCATTAGCGAAGTTGCCACATTGTTGCGGCCATCACCGATGTATACCAGCTTGAGAGGCGAGCGCCCTTTGAATGCTTCGCGCACAGTCATCAGGTCAGCCAGAATCTGCGTAGGATGGCAATCATCGGTCAAACCATTCCAGACCGGAATGCCTGCATGTCTGGCAAGAAGTTCAGCAGTCTCCTGCTTATATCCGCGGAATAGAATGCCGTCCAGCATTCGCCCAAGCGCGCGAGCAGTATCCACAACTGATTCCTTCTTCCCGAGATGTATGTTGTGAACATCCAGGTACTCGGCGCTTCCCCCTTCATCAACCACGGCCACTGTGGCAGCGCACCGGGTTCTGGTCGAAGGCTTCTCGAACACCAGCCCTATGTTCTTCTGCCTGAGCAGGTTCCCGAAGACACCGGCCTTCTTCCTCTTCTTCAACTCTTCAGCAAGGTCAATCAGGAACGTTATCTCGATTTCTGACAACGCCTCCAACGCCAGGAGAGATCTGCCCTTCATATCAACAAGCTTCGCCATATTTCCACTATCCTTCCAGCCAGCAATTACAGTGCGGCTTTTCAACTTGTATATTGGTGATACGACAAAACTGTCTCTGTTTCCAGACAATTTTGACAATGTTCGCCCACTGACGCCCCCTGATGTCCCCGGTTAGACGGGGACAAACGCGGCAGGCCGCGTTCGTTTTGCCGAACATGCTCGCCCTGGTTTGTGAAGAAAGAGCAAGGTGGTGCTTGATCCCATGCCGATTATGTGGAAAATGCAGTCTTGGGTTCGGGTATCTGAAGTCAATGTACAACACTCTGAAAGTCGGGAGGATACGACATATGAAGCGGATCGCCTCAGCCCTGCTGATCAGCGGACTGGCCACTGCTCTTTTCTGCGGATGCGAAACCATGCAGACCCAAGCTAAGCCGCCTCCATACATGACAGAGGCGGTTATACGCACTCTCACTGATATTTTCGACGGTAGTTGGGGCGGCGTTTCCGTCTATGTGGAAAAATCCGCCTGGCTCCCAGACGACCTGAAGTCAGCCGGTAAGGTTCCTGTAACTATCACAACCATCAAAGAACTCATCAAGATGCACGAATCTGCGGACACTGCCCCTGCAATCGCGATCGTGGACGCGAACCAGGAGAAGGATGGGCAGATCAAAGTTACCGTCAAGTACACCCCCGTCCGCATCAAAGGGTTGGAGTCTTCGACAAAGGGTGGATCTTTTGAGTATGTTTACAAAATGATTAACGAAAAGCTGATCATGGTCAGCCGCCTGAAGCCGATCATCTGAGATTCAAGATTCAGCTCTCAGCGGGGGTGGCACCGGCCCACGCATTTCATTGACGCTGGTCAGCCCTTCATGACCGCAATAGGGCAGAGGCGCGCCACTACGTTTCCTATCCCTGCCCGCCGACAGACGCTGACAACCTCATCGATGTCTTTGTAGACCTCCGGGGCTTCTTCGACCAGGCCCTTCCGTGACTCCGCCCACACTTCTATCCCACGGCTTTCCAGTTTCCGCCTCACTTGATCGCCCGTCAGTCTTCCTCTGGCTTTCGTGCGACTCTCGATGCGCCCCGCACCGTGTGCTGTGCTACCAAAGGTCTTCTCCTCAGCGATCTTCGTGCCTACGAGCACGTAAGACGCGGTGCCCATGCTGCCAGGCATCAGTACCGGCTGGCCGACGTCACGATACCGCTCCGGAATCTCTCGTCTGCCAGGACCGAAACTGCGAGTTGCGCCTTTGCGGTGCACGCAGAGCCTCATCCGTTCCCCGCGCACCACGTGGTCCTCGACCTTGGCAATATTGTGGCAGACATCGTAAACCATTGACGCCTGCCCACCCGGGAAGAACTTGTGAAGGCACTTCCGCACATGGTCCATGATCATTTGCCTGTTGCAGAATGCAAAGTTCACCGCGCAATTCATTGCACTGAGATATTGCCTGCCCAGGTCTGATTTCAGCGGCGCGTTGACTAACTCCCGGTCGGCAAGCCCGGAAAAGCCATGCTTGTTCCCCATGCTCCTGATGTAGTCCCCCGCAACCTGATGACCGAGTCCGCGTGAGCCGCAGTGAATCATCACGGTCACATTAGCGCTGTTCAGACCGAATCGGGCTGCAATCACTGGATCAATGATTTGGTCAACACGCTGAATCTCAAGAAAATGGTTGCCGGACCCGAGTGTTCCCAATTGCGGCAATCCTCTCTCTATGGCGCGTTCAGAGACATCCGCCGGGTCGGCATTCTCCATGCCGCCGCCTTCTTCAGTACGTTCCAGATCCTCAATCGTCCCCATCCCCTCCTGCACAGCCCACCTGGCGCCGATTCTCAACACCTTCCTGATCTCACCAGCGCCATACTCATCACCGCCCTTTCCGACCCCGGATGGTATGGCTCCGGCGAGGTCACGCAACACCATAGAGCGGCACTTCAGGAACTCTCCCACGGGTATGTTTGTCGCCAACAGACGCACACCACAGTTGATGTCATAGCCGACGCCGCCCGGACTGATGATTCCTTCATCCATGGAGAACGCGGCGACACCTCCGATCGGGAAACCATAGCCCTGGTGAGCATCGCTGAGAGCTACGACATGGTCTACGACACCGCTCAGTGTCGCCATGTCCATGGTCTGCTTCAGACACATGTCGCCCTTCATGCCGTCCAGAAGCTTCTCGGAAGCAATGATCCTTGCCGGCACATGCATCGCCCCGGACGCCCTGATTTCCCACTCAACTTCCGACATTCTTGTAAGATTCATGCCGCCGGCCATGATCACAACTCCTCGTTACTCCCCGCTCGACAGGGCCATCATCACGCTATTGCATGATTCTTATTCAAAGTTTCGGTTAGCATGTGTCTATTTCCAGGGCAAGAAAGAAAGTCTGCGACTGAAGCTGCGAAATATGGTTCGGTCGATCACATGAACGCGTTGCACGGTGTTGAAAATGTCTCGCAATTCTTTGCACATTCGCCTATCCTCTCGTCTCACTTTGAGAATCCGTTGCTTACGCATATGTCCGGTGGGTAACGGGTGAACGAAAGGTTGCGAAATGAACAAGAAGAAAGTGGCGAGACTCATTCACGACCTGCTTGTGGAGCTTGGCGAAGATCCTCAGCGAGAAGGCCTGTTGAAGACGCCAGATCGCGTTGCTGGTGTATTTGAGCTCCTTACATCCGGGTACCTTGCTGATCAGGGAGCCATCACCAGGAACGCAAAGTTCCTGGCCGAAGCCAACAACATGGTCATCCTGAAGGATATAGAAGTCTACAGTCTCTGCGAACATCACATGCTTCCGTTCTTCGGCAAGTGCCATATCGGGTACATCCCGACAAAGCACGTAATCGGCGTTAGCAAACTGGCACGGCTTGTTGACTGCTTTGCACGCCGGCTGCAGATCCAGGAACGCCTGACTTCGCAAATAGCGCAGGCTATTCTCAAGACCATCGATGCGGAGGGTGTGGGCGTCGTAATGGAATGCCGTCACCTCTGCATGATGATGCGCGGGGTGGAGAAGCAGAACTCCGTTATGACAACGTCTTCGGTGCTCGGGAGCTTTCTGTCCTCGGCCACTACGCGACAGGAGTTTCTGAGTCTGATCGCTCAGAAATAGAGTTGCGGGATCGCCCTGCTGCCTCGACACCTTTCTGTGCCTGACTCTCAAGCTGGACAATTAACAGTGGCCCGGAAGGAAGATGACGGATGACAACTGAGACAACTGCACGAAGCGTCCTCTCCAGCAGATTTCGCCGATCGCTCCGCATAGCAGCAGTTCTGTTTGTCGTCGCGGCAATAGCCTTTGGTGCCGCCTTTGCCCATTGGGATTATGTAGAGTGCCGCTTCAACACCATTACGCCCGGCTCTGTCTATTGTTCTGCCGCGATGCCACCGGAGCGACTCGTGAAGACGGTTCGAAAATATGGCATCAAGACTGTTGTCGACTTCCGCAATCCAGGGAAAGAAGAATCCGATTCGGTCGACGCGGTCCTTCTGGAAGACAAGGCCCTTGCTGCCATCGGCGTTCGGCACGTCCGCGTGCCTTCCGACCAGATTCCTTCGGACGAGACTGTTCAGCTATTCCTGAAAGTGATGTCGGATCCGACCACTCGCCCGGTGCTCATGCACTGCCACCATGGAGAGGGGCGTGCAGTTCTCTTCTCGGCTCTTTATCGCATTGAGTTCGAACACTGGAGCCCGGACCATGCACGACGTGCTACAAAGATGATGATCTTCCCAGGCAGCACCTTTGCGACTGATGGTGCAAAAGGACAGTATCTTCTCAGCTACAAATCACGAATGCTGTCAGCCACAAATGCGCCACTCCAACATGACAAGAGCAACTGAGTTGGATTGAGTTCAACTCTTTATGGCGTCGCTGGAATCGTCTTGTTGTGAGAGAGCAGGAACTTGGCCCAGTTGTGGAACCCCTCTGCCAGGGCCTTCATGTGTGCGGTGCGCTCTGGATCCACCTTGGCAAGATCCGGGGGATTTGCATTGTCCAGACGATAAAGGGCCGGACGGCCATCGGGCTCCAGATTCAGGTAGAAATCACCCTGAATCAAGCCCACCCGCGGCGGACGCCTGAAAGTTGTGAACGTGAAAGCAGCGGCCTTATCCTTCCACGCAGGATCAAGCAGATCTTTTCCAAGCGTCTGGTGGACGTAGGGGCGCCCGAGCAGCGACATCAGTGTGGGCATGATATCCACCTGAGATCCAATCGTGTGAATCCTCTGTGGGGTCTTCACCAGACCGGGCGAGTAGATCACAAATGGAATATGATGCACATCCAGGCTCAGATCACCGAAGCGCGGGTCCCTGCTGCCTCTGGGTACTCCATGATCAGCCCATAAGACGAAGATGGTGTTCTGGAAATATGGTGCCTTCTCCGCTGCCTCGAAGAATCTCTTAAGGCTGTAGTCCATGAGCCGCACAGCATTGTATTCCTCACATGAAACAAACCCGGCCGCCGTCAGCTCGGAGTCTGTCCTGGTCTCCACATGGAAATCCAACAGGTGACTGGGAATCGTAAATGGCGGGTGGTTGCCGCTCGTCTGAACGTATATCCAAAACGGCGATGACTTGGCTGCCATTGCGGCATGAGCAGCCAGCAGCAGATCAGCGTCACAAACGCCCCATACGTCCACCACTGGCATACCTGGAAACGAGCCTTCCTCATGTATCTCGATCCCCTTGAAGTTGTTCTTCAACATGGCGCGGATCTGGGCCCAGTTGGCACTGCCTCCCAGCCAATAGCTCCGATCGCGACCCTCGAGCGCGTTCAACACTGTGTGCTGATCCACCAGCAGCGGATTTCTAGTCGCATTCAGCACGCTGCTCACATCCGGTATGCCGAAAAGTGTGGCGAAAATGGAACGGCTGGTGTTCTCCATCACCACATTGAACCGGTCGAAGTAGAGTCCGTTCCTGCACAGGTTATCAAGGAACGGCGTCGGTGACAGGGAATTGCCACCAATGCCGGTCTTGAAACTCGCAAGACTTTCAAGCTGGATAAAGACGATGTTGGGCTCGCCATCGATATGGCCAAGTGGACGTCCCTCACGGCGAAGAGTGGGCAGGCCATCCTGATCCAGCGCGACTGGTATTCCAAAATAATCGGCCATAACCTTGTGGGTGTCACGGACCTTCGCGATATCGAACCCGCCGTCCATCTCGGCACGGGTCTCGAGAAAAAACAGAAGGGGATTCAGAGCAAGCTGGACATTGAAGGAGTGTTTCAACTCAAAAGCCTCAGCCCATCGCAAGGGGTACCGGCTCCACTTCCCGTATATACACGCTATCAGCAGAAGCATGCCGACGGCGGCGGTGGTCCGTTGAACCCATGGCGCTGAGGAGGAGACGGCCATGCCGCCGGCAAGGCGACGAAGTCCGAACATCGCACCTGCGAGCAGCGCAATCATAAGCAGCAGAAGCCACACCACCGGGTAGCTCTCCCAGACCATATGGAGGCTGGTGCCGGCATTCTCAGCAAACATCAGCAGACTGCCACAGAGTCGAGTGTGATTATAGCTATACGAGCC
>Ga0118677_10016298_pt1 | contig 10200 bp, 13 predicted proteins | sample AliMusrvi5mmetaG_FD_86154 | JGI IMG/M metagenome (GOLD analysis project Ga0118677, IMG submission 86154)
AGACGTAGCCATTGCGCCGGACCTGCCCACCTATGGCCTGGCCTCGCCTTTGCGCCAATACATTTTGAAATCGGCGGCGACCAATTCCTCGGGCTCAAGCAATGCCATTATTGCCGAGCTGAGCTTTGGGACGAACCAGGCGGACAAAGTCTTCGCCCGGCGCGCGGACGAACCGGGCTTCGTTTATGCGGTGCGGCTCGCCGACTTTCAGCGTTTGCCGGCGGCCGGTTGGCAATAGGTTTCGCTGCCCGTCGCCACCGCGTCCTCGACCATCCCGCCCTGGGCCTCGAAGCCGTCGCTGAGGCTGATGACGCGGCTGGCCAGACCCATGCCGGCGCCCAGCAGCGGGATGAAGACGTAATCCCAAAAGGGTTGGCTGCCCTGCAGGAAGGCCAGCACGACGGCGAAGGCGGCGTAGTCGCGGCCGGCCGTCTTCATGACGCGCAGCCGGGTGCGCCCCTCCCCGCCGCGGTAGCAGCGTGCCTCCATCGCGACGGCGAGCTCGTCGGCGCGGCGGAAGGAGCCGATGAACAGGGGCACGAGGACGGAGACCAGACCGCGGGCCCGCCGCAGGATTCCGCCCGTGTCGTAGTCGGCGCCGCGCGAGGACTGCGCCTTCATGATCTTGTCGGTCTCCTCGACGAGGGTCGGGACGAAGCGGAGCGCGATGGACATCATCATGGCCATCTCGTGCGCCGGGAACCCGATCTTCTGCAGGGGCTTCATCATGCGCTCCATCGCGTCGGCGACGAGGATCGGCGTGGTCGTCAGCGTGAGCAGCGAGGAGGTCGTGATCAGCAGGATGAGGCGCGCGGCCATCCGGAGACCGGTCCAGAGCCCTTCCCACGTCGCCGAGACGGGGCCGATCGTGAAGATCGCGTCGCCCTTGCCACTGAAGACGTTGAGCAGGAAGGCGAAGACGATCAGGAACAGGATCGGCTTGAGGCTCTTGAAGACGTGGATCGGCGGGACGCGCGACAGGGCGATGCAGAAGGCGCTGAAGAGGCCGTAGGCGACGAACGACCAGACGTTGTTCGCGAGGAAGACGAGGACCATCAGCACGAGGGTCGCCAGGATCTTCGCGCGCGGGTCCATGCGGTGCAGCGGCGACTCCGCCGGGTAGAAACGGCCGAGACTGATGTCCTTCAGCATGCGGCGCCTCCGTTCCCGTTCGCGGGGGCGGCCCCTGCGGCGGCGAGCACCGCCGTGGCGGCCGCGGCGGCCGTGAAGCGCGCCGTGTCGAGTCCCGGCAGGTGGAGGGCCAGGCGCTTCAGGAACGCCGTCGACGCCGGCAGCGACAGGCCGGCGCGTTCGAGCGTGGCCTCGTCGGAGAAGACGTCGCGGGTGTCGCCGAAGGCGGCGACGCGGCCGTGGTCGAGCATGAGGACGCGGTCGGCGAGGCGCGCGACGTCCTCCATGCTGTGGGAGACGAGGACGAGCGTCGCGCCGTGGTCGCGCAGGGAGGACACGTAGGAGAGGATCTCGTCGCGACCCGCCGGGTCGAGGCCGGCAGCGGGCTCGTCGAGGATCAGGACCTCGGGCCGCATCGACAGGATGCCGGCGATCGCGGCGCGGCGCTTCTGCCCGCCGGACAGCTCGAACGGCGACCGGTCGAGGTCGGCCTCGGCGATGCCCACGATCTTCGCGGCCTCGAGGACGCGCGCCTCGACCTCCTCTTCGGGAAGGCCCATCCGGCGGGGACCGAACGCGATGTCGCCGCGGACGGTCTCCTCGAAGAGCTGGTGCTCCGGATACTGGAACAGGAGCCCGACCTTCTGCCGGATCGCCCGGATGTCGCCGCCGCGGGAGGCATCGAGGCCCAGGACGGTCACGACCCCGGGCGCGGAGCGCAGTAGTCCGTTCAGGTGCTGGACCAGCGTCGATTTGCCGGAGCCGCTGTGCCCGACGATGCCGAGGATTTCGCCGCGCCGGACCTGGAAGGACACTTCTTCCAGGGCTCGGTTGGAAAACGGCGTGCCCTTGAGGTAGGTGAAGGCGAGCTTCTGCACGGCGCTCAGGATATGGGTCGCGTCGATCGTGACGGCCGCCGCCGAGGCCGCGGTCTCGGACGAGAAGCGCTCCGACCGGTCGGCCTTCGACTCCGCGAGCACGCGGATAACGGCATCCACGGCCTTCGCGGGCGTCTCGGTCTCGCCGTGGACCAGCGTCGCGCCCAGGGATTCGGCCAGGCGGTGCGCGATCTCCATGTGGGCGGGCACGTCGAGCCCTTCGGCGCGGATCTCCGCGACGGCTTCGAAGACATCGGCAGGCGTTCCGTGGGCGACGACGCGTCCCTGCGACAGCACCACGACATCTTCGGCGAGGACGGCCTCCTCCATGTGGTGGGTGATGTTGACCAGCGTGATGCCGTCCCTGCGGACGCGGTCGATGACCATGTCCATGAAGTCCCGCCGGCTGACCGGGTCGAGCATCGAAGTCGCCTCGTCGAGCAGGATGCAGCGCGGCTTCATGGCGAGGATGCCGGCGATCGCGAGCTTCTGTTTCTGCCCGCCCGACAGCAGGTGCGGCGGCCGCACGGCGTATTCGGAGAGGCCGACCGCGGCGAGCGCCTCATCGACCGCGCGCCGGATCTCCGGCTGCGGGACGCCGAGGTTCTCGGGCCCGAAGGCCACGTCCTCCTCGACGGTCGTCCCGACGATCTGGTTGTCGGGGTTCTGGAAGACCATGCCGCAGCGCTGCCGGATCTCCCAGGCGCTTCCTTCGGCCTGCGAATCGAATCCGGCCACGACGACGGTGCCTTCGAGTGGCAACTCCAAGGCGTTGATCAGGCGGGCCAGCGTCGACTTGCCGCTGCCGTTGCGGCCGAGCACGGCGACGTGGCTGCCCTGCGCGACGGACAGGTCGACGTGGTCGACCGCACGCACCGGCGTGCTCTCCGGGCGGAGATATTCGAAGACGGCATCCTGGACGGTGATGAAATCTGGCATGGATCTCCTTACGGTCGAACGCCTGTCGGGAGGGACGGAAAAAGGGGACGGGCCGAAACGCCCATCCCCTTGATTCTCGGGTCGTCCGGCGCGTTGGGCCGGGAACCGCACCGCCGTCGCGGGTCGGTCGGATCAGATCAGTTCGATAAGGGCCATCTCCGAGGCGTCGCCGCGGCGTGCGCCGAGCTTGACGATCCGGGTGTAGCCGCCGGTGCGTCCGACGTACTTCGGGGCGATCTCGTCGAACAGCTTGTCGACCGGGTTCAGGGATGCGCCCTGCGCGTCGTGGCTCTTCATGAGCCACTTCATCGCGGTGCGGCGCACGGCCAGACGGGCCGGCGAATCGACCTGCACGATGTCGGTCTTGACCTCGCGGTCGACCACGTCGTACTTGTTCCCGTTCTTCGAAGTCTTGCTCTTCAGGATCTTCTTCCCCTTCGAGTCGATCTTCGCGGCGGAGATCTTGATCTGCTTCGTGGTGAAGGCGTCCTTCTGCTTGACGGCGTCGGTGATCAGCTTCTCGGCGATGCGCGAGACTTCCTTGGCGCGGGCCTCGGTGGTCTCGATCTTGCCGTTCAGGATCAGCGCCGTGACCAGGTTCCTCAGAATCGACGTCCGCTGGTCGGTGGCACGTCCCAGTTTTCTCTGCCAAGGCATGACGATTTCCTCCTTGTTCGGTTCGGCATCGAGGCCAGGTCGGTCCTACTCGGCGCTCGGCGCGAGAGACAGGCTCATCTCCTCGAGTTTGACGATGACTTCTTCCAGGGACTTCTTCCCGAGGTTCCTGACTTTCATCATATCGTCCTCGGAACGGGCCACGAGGTCGCCGACGCTGTTGATGCCGGCTCTCTTGAGGCAGTTGTAGGTGCGGACCGAGAAATCGAGGTCTTCGATCGTCGTGTCCAGGACGTGGTTGTGGCGGCCGTCGGGATCCTTGTTTCCGAACCCGGGAACCGGCACGGTGTCGGTCAGGGCGGCGAAGAGATAGAGGTGGTCGATCAGGATGTTCGACCCGTTGCTCAGCGCTTCGCTCGCTTCCAGGGTGGCGTCGGTCCAGACTTCGATCGTGAGCTTGTCGTAGTCCGTGAACTGTCCGACGCGCGTGTTCTCGATCGTGTAGTTGACCTTCTTCACGGGCGTGAAGATCGAGTCGATCGGAATGACGCCGATCGGCTGGTTCAGCCACTTGTTGCGCTCTGCGATGTTGTACCCGCGGCCCTTGTTCAGGGTCAGCTCCATGAAGAGACGGCCTTCGCCGTTCAGCGTCGCAATCGGGTGGTCGGGGTTCATGATCTCGACTTCCTCGTCGCGGACGATGTCGCCCGCGGTGACGACGCTGGTGCGGCCCTCGTCCGTGCTGATGTAGACGGTCTTGGGGCCGTCGACGTTCAGGCGGGCGCGGATGCCCTTGACGTTGAGGATGATCTCGGTCATGTCCTCGATCACGCCCTTGATGGTGGAGAACTCGTGAAGTACGCCTTCGACACGGATCGCGGTGACGGCGGCGCCCGGAAGCGAGGACAGCAGGACCCGGCGCAGGGAGTTCCCCAGCGTGATCCCGTACCCTCGCTCGAGCGGTCCGACGACGAACCGGCCAAAGGAGCCGTCTTCGTTCTTATCGACGCATTCGATGCTCGGCTTTTCAATATCGACCATATCCATCCTCCTTCGTGCGTGAACCGTTGCTTCCCTTGCGGAGTCGACGGCTCATCAACGGGAGTAGAGCTCGACGATCAGATGTTCCTTGACCTCGAGGTCCACGTCTTCGCGCGCAGGGAGCTGTACGATCCTGCCGGTCAGCGTCTCGCGGTTGAACGTCAGCCATTTCGGGATCGGGCGGGACACGCTCAGTTCCGTGAACTTCACGGAATCGCGGCGGTTCGGGCGGACGGCCACTTCGTCCCCTTCCTTGAGGGTCATCGAAGGGATGTTCGCCTTCTTGCCGTTGAGGTAGAAGTGGGCGTGCAGCACGAGCTGGCGGGCTTCCGGTCTCGAGGAGGCGAAGCCCATGCGGTAGACGACGCTGTCGAACCGCAGCTCGAGCAGGCGGAGCAGATTCTCGCCCGTCTTGCCCTTCATGCGGTCGGCGGTCTCGAACGTGTGGCGGAACTGGCTCTCGAGGACCCCGTAGAAACGACGGGTCTTCTGCTTCTCGCGAAGCTGGACGCCGTATTCGGAGACCTTCTTGCGGCCCTGGCCGTGCTGTCCGGGGGCGAACCCGCGGCGCATGACGGCGCACTTGCCGGTATAGCATCTCTGACCCTTGAGGAAGAGCTTCTCTCCCTCCCGGCGGCAGAGTCTGCAGGATGCATCGGTATATCTGGCCATTTGCTACTCCTCCGGAATCAGACTCTTCTTCTCTTGGGCGGTCTGCAGCCGTTGTGGGGAATCGGGGTGACGTCCTTGATCAGGGTGACATCCAGACCGGCCGCCTGCAGGGAGCGGATCGCGGACTCACGTCCGGCTCCGGGGCCCTTGACGAAGACCTCGACGGTTCTCATGCCATGCTCCATCGCGGCCTTGGCGGCGCTCTCGGCCGCCATCTGCGCGGCGAACGGAGTGCCCTTCCTCGAGCCCTTCATGCCCATGCCGCCGGCGCTCGCCCACGAGACGGCATTGCCGCCGTTGTCGGTGATCGTGACGATCGTGTTGTTGAAGGAGGCGTGGATATGCGCGGAACCGCGGTCGATGTTCTTGCGCTCTTTTCTCTTGGGTCTCGCGGTCGCCTTCTTGGTGGTGGTGGCTTTCGCCATGTCGCTGCCTCCTTACTTCTTGACGGCGGCCTTCTTGGCTGCTCCGACCGTCTTCTTGGGTCCCTTGCGGGTACGGGCGTTGGTCCGGGTCCGCTGTCCGCGGACCGGGAGGCCCGAGCGGTGGCGACGGCCGCGGTAGCAGCCGATTTCGGTCAGGCGCTTGATGTTGAGGGCGATTTCGCGACGGAGGTCGCCTTCGACCTTGTGCTCCTTGTCGATCATATCGCGAAGCTTCGCGATCTGGTCGTCGCCGAGGTTCTTGATGCGGGTGTCGGGAGAGATCCCGCACGCCGCCAGGATCTTGTTCGACTGGGTACGGCCGATGCCGTAGATATAGGTCAGTCCGATCTCGACCCGCTTTTCGTTCGGCAGGTCCACTCCGGCGATACGTGCCATGGGTCCGTTACCTCCAAGTTCAATTGCTTCTCGTCTTTATCGATCGAACACGCAGGGTTCCTCTTCGATCCGTTCTCCGGAAGGAGAGGCAGCCGCACCCCGCGTGGGTGCTCCTCGGGTCGTTCCGACCGTCCCGTAGCGCGGACGGCCGGGCATGAAAAAGGCGCGGAACCGGCTCTCGAAAGAGGGGCGGTCCGCAGCCTGCTCAGCCCTGCTTCTGCTTGTGCTTGGGATCCTCGCAGATCACCATGACGCGGCCCTTGCGGCGGATGATCTTGCATTTCTCGCACATGGGCTTCACGGACGGCTTGACCTTCATATCCAGACCTCCTGTGTTTTCTGCTTCTTCGGGTCGGCAACGCTCTAGCAGACGCCTTTGCGCGCACGCTCTAGCATTGTATCAAATCCTAGGACGAAATCAAGGTTTTTCTTGCATCCTGCGACTATTTCGCGCGCCAGGTGATCCGGCCCTTCGAAAGGTCGTACGGCGACAGCTCCACGGTGACGCGGTCGCCCTCCAGGATCTTGATATAGTTCTGGCGGAGCTTGCCCGACAGGTGGGCGATGATCTTGTGCCCGTTCGGGAGGCTGACGCGGAACACGGCGTTCGGCAACGCTTCCGTGACGACTCCCTCGACTTCGATGACATCTTCCTTCGGCATGGGGTTTGTCCTCCTTCCGGACCCGTCAGGTCCGTCGTTCGTCGTTGCGTTCGAAGAATCCGGCCAGCAGGCTGCGGACCGCCGCCTCCCGCTCCGGGCCATCCCGGATCGAGGCGACCCGGGCAAGTTCCCGGTCCGCGTCGTCGATCCGTCCGATCGGCCGGACATGGCTCAGGCGCTTGCGCTTCGGCTTCGCATAGAGCCGCAGCGCCCCGTCGGCCATCCGCGCGAACGGCGGGTCCACCGCCAGGACGAGGTGCGCCTTTCCGCTGTCGTGTCCCGCAAGGGACACCACGACGTCGCCGGCCGAGAGGCCGCGCGTGCGCATCGCGTCGTAGAGCGTCGGCGCCACGGCGGCGTCACTCCACGGTCAGCACGACGGGACCATCCTCGGTGACGGCCAGCGTGTGCTCGAAGTGGGAGGACGGCGAACCATCCCGGGTCACGATCGTCCATTCGTCGTCGAGGATCTCGACGTCGGCGCCGCCGGCGTTGATCATCGGCTCGACCGCGATCACGAGGCCATGTTCGATGCGGGGGCCGCGACCGCGCGAACCGAAGTTCGGCACGTCCGGGTCCTCGTGGAGCTGGTACCCGACGCCGTGGCCCGTGAGCTGGCGCACGACGCCGTACCCGAAGGATTCGGCGTGGGCCTGGACGGCGTTCGAGACGTCGCCGATGCGGTTGCCCGTGATGGCGGCGGCGAAGCCCTTCCAGAAACTCTCTTCGGTCACGCGGATGAGTTGCTCGGCCGCAGGGGACACCTTGCCGATCGCGAAGGTGCGCGCCGCATCGGCGTGGAAGCCGTCGAGGCAGGCCCCGACGTCGACGCTGAGCAGGCTGCCCTCGACGAGCCGGCGGTGGCCGGGAATGCCGTGGACGACCTCGTCGTCGATCGAGGTGCAGATCGCGGCCGGATACGGAGGGTTCCCGTAGCCCAGGAACGAGGGGACGGCGCCCGCCCGGACGATCATGGAGTGGGCGAGCCGGTCGAGCTCGATCGTCTCGACGCCGGGCCTCGCCTTCTCCCGCAGCGCGGCCAGCACCTCGGCGACGAGGCGGCCGGCTTTCCGGATCCGGAGGATGTCGTCCTTGCTCTTCAGGCGGATCATCAGGGCCTCGACGCTGCGCCGAGCGTCCCGAGGGCCTTCAGGATCGACTGGAGCGTGATTTCGGAGCCGACCTCGTTGTCGTACGCGTGGAGCAGGCCGCGGGCGGCGTAGTAGTCCTCGAGCGGACGGGTCTTCTCGTGGTATGCCATGAGGCGGACGGCGATCGTCTCGGGACGGTCGTCCTCGCGGTGTTCCAGCGCCGTGCCGCAGGTGTCGCAAATCCCGGGTTTTTTCGGCGGCCGGGCCGCCAGATTGTATGAACTGCCGCACGACGGGCAGACGCGGCGCCCGGAGAGGCGCTCCTGAATCGTCGCATCGGCGAGGCGGATGTCGAGCACGGCGTCGATCTTCTGGCCCACCCCCGTCAGGAACGCAGCGAGGGCATCGGCCTGGGCGATCGTGCGAGGGTACCCGTCGAGCAGGAACCCCTTGCGGCAGTCGTCGCGCTGCAGGCGCTCCTCGAGCATGCGGATGGTCAGGGAGTCGGGTACGAGTTCGCCGTGGGCGATGTAGCCGGATGCCTCCTTGCCGAGGGGCGTGCCATCCTTGATGTTGTGGCGGAACATGTCGCCGGTCGATACGTGCGCGATGCCGATCGCATTGCGGATGCCGGCCGCGAGCGTGCCTTTTCCCGTTCCAGGGGCTCCGAGAAGGATGAGGTTCATATCCGTACCTCCTTCGCGTTTCCGGATATGGCAAGGAGGGCACCCTGCAGGAACAGGACGCCCTCCCGTGCGATTCCCCGAGATTCAGTCAAGGAATCCCTTATAATGCCGCATCAGCATCTGCGATTCGAGCTGGTTGACCAGGTCGATGGCGACGCCCACGAGGATCAGGACGGCCGTGCCTCCGAACCAGAGGCCGCTCGCCTTGGTGACGCCGCCCAGGACGACCGGGAGGAGCGTGACCAGAGCGAGGAAGATGCCGTTGAACCAGGTGAGGCGGTTGCTCACGCGGGAGATGTATTCCGCCGTCGGCCGGCCCGGGCGGTATCCCGGGATGAAGCCGCCGTTCTTCTGGAGGTTGTTGGAGACCTCGACGGGGTTGAACTGGATCATCGAGTAGAAGAACGTGAACCCGAAGATCATGAGGGCGTAGATCACGTAGTAGCCGACGCTCTGCGACGTGGCGGCCTTCAGCCAGATGATGAAGGGGTTGGTGCTGCTGGTGAAGAAGAACGAGATGATCGTCGCGGGCAGGGTCATGATCGACATGGCGAAGATGATCGGGATGACGCCCGCCATGTTGACCTTGATCGGCAGATAGGTGCTCTGGCCGCCGTACATCTTGCGTCCGACCACGCGCTTGGCGTACTGGACGGTGATGCGGCGCTCGGCCAGCTGGACGAAGATGACGCCGCCGATGATCGCGACGAACGCGAGCACGACGAGGAGGATCAGAGCGACCGCGACCAGGACGTTGTAGGACAGCGTCCAGTTCTGGAAGTAGGCGATCAGGGCGTTGGCCCCTGCGGGACCGCGGGACACGATGCCGGCGAAGATCATCAGCGAGATGCCGTTGCCGATGCCGAATTCGTTGATCTGCTCGCCGAGCCACATGATGAAGGTCGTGCCGGCCGTGAAGCTGAAGATGACGACGATGGCGTTGAGGAATTCGGGCAGCACGCCGGACTGTGCGGAACGGGCGCCGTACCAGAGCGCGCCGGCCTCGAGGAGGCCGAGGACGATCGTGGCGTAGCGGACGTACTGCATGATCTTCTTGCGGCCCTCTTCGCCTTCCTTCTGGAGACGCTCCAGCGAAGGAATGACGACGGTGAGGAGCTGCATGATGATCGAGGCGTTGATGTAGGGCGTGATGCTCATCGAGAAGATGGACACCTGGCGCAGGGCGCCGCCGGAGATCGCGTCGAACAGGTTGCCGATGTTGCCGAGGCTGTCGACGAGGCTTCTGAAGGCGGCGATGTCGATGCCGGGTACCGGGACGGCGCAGCCGATCCGGAAGACCACGAGGAGACCCAGCGTGAGGAGGAGCTTCCTCCTCAGATCGGGGATCTTGAATGCATTCTTGATCGTGTCGATCATTCCTGGCATCGGATCATACCTCCTCGACGGTTCCCCCGGCCTTTTCGATCTTTTCGCGTGCGGTGGCGCTGAATCCGGTGACCTTGACCTTGAGCTTCTTCGTCAGTTCACCGAAACCGAGAATCCGAACGCCGTCGAGCTTCGCGGTCACGAGGCGCGCCTTGACGAGGACTTCCGTCGTCACGGTGGACCCGCTTCGGAACTGGTTGAGGTCGCCGACGTTGACGACGGCGTAGTTCGTCGCGAAGCGCTTGTTGTTGAATCCACGCTTCGGCAGGCGACGGTAC
>Ga0118677_10016299_pt1 | contig 10200 bp, 9 predicted proteins | sample AliMusrvi5mmetaG_FD_86154 | JGI IMG/M metagenome (GOLD analysis project Ga0118677, IMG submission 86154)
CTGTTGTATAAAAGGCCGTCGATCCAGTTTGAGTCTTGTGATTTAGCAAATCGGAATTTTCTAGGATAGATTTTGCAGCTTTAGCGCAGCTAAATGCCGGATCTATTAAGAGGCATTGCTCACCTAGATAATCTTGTATGACATTTTGGAGTAGTGGGTAGTGGGTGCAGGCGAGTAGTACTGTAGTTATATTTTGCTCTTTTAGAGGCTGAAGGTAATGCTTTATGCTTTCACGGGTCATAGGAGTTTCAATTAAGTCTTCCTCTACAAGTGGGACGAATAACGGGCATGCAATAGTAACTATGGATGAAGCAGGGTACTGTTCTTCCAGGGCATTTTGATAAATGCGGGAAGATACTGTGGCCTGCGTCCCAAGTATAGCTATCTTATTGGTTTTCAAAGACGACAAAAGATCTGGTAGGCATGGAATTACCATTCCAAGGATCGGTAGAGATAGCCGCTCAGTAAGAGCATCAAGAGCTATCGATGAGGCTGTATGGCAGGCTACAATGAGTAGTTTTATTTTTTTTTCTGATAGGAAGCGGCTACTTTCTATTGTATAGCGGATAATTGTTTCACGACTTTTATTACCGTAAGGAAGGCGTGCGCCATCTCCTAGGTAAATAATGTTTTCATTAGGAAGGAGCTTATTTATAGCTTTTAGAACAGTCAGTCCACCAGCGCCTGAATCAAATATTCCGATCGGTAAAGAGGAGCGATCAGATCTCTCCACTCGTAATCCTTATTTCCTGCCCTATCACAATCTTTGAGGATGAGAGGTTATTGGCTTTTTTTAGATTTTCTACAGAGGTGTTATGAAGCCTTGATATTTTTTCTAGGGAGTCTCCAGCCTTTACTTTATACGTAGAGGGGGATGTTTGCCCTTTGATAGCATGAGTGATAGACCTTAAGGTGCCTTTGAGCTCAGAGAGCTCTTGTAGCATCTTAGTTTGAGAGGAAAGTTCAGATTCCAGCTCAGTAATACGCACTTGATATTGGGTTAACGAAGAGGTAGTGTGATTGGCATGCGAACTTAGCTGCTTAAGCTCTGATGAGAGCTTATCTTGGATTTTTTCAATTTGTGTTATTTTCTTTTCAATGACAGCAAGTTTTTGTTCAGGAAGGGAAACTGCAGAAGCTTGGGTTTTACTTTTCTGCAGAGTCACATCTTGAGTCCGTACTTTTTCTTCAAGGATTTGCATCTCCACCTGCGTATTGCTCAGAGTATGCTTAACATCAGATAGCTCCATCCTCATTTCGTCGATTGCAATAGACGTATCATATTTGTCTCTTTGCAACATGGCAAGATGAGATGAACAACTAGTTAAGGTGAGACACAGCACGCAGATAGAGTATTTAAACATGGAGTAACACCTTATCTATCTTGGAATATTTTAAATTCTGCGCGTCTATTTTTAGCCCAAGCAGCAGGGGTATTTGCAGATTCAAGTAAGTGCTCTTTTCCATAAGATACAGTGTGAATTTGTTCTGGATTAGCCCCCTTTTGAACAAGCATGGAACGAACGGCGTTCGCTCTTCTTGTTCCTAGAGCTAGATTATAAGCTTCAGGTCCTCTTTGATCGCAGTTTCCACTAACGAAAATAGACGTTTTAGGGTGTTCTTTAAGGTATGCCGCCATTCTAGTTATAGCTTGAATGTCAGTTGCTTTCTTTACTACGTGCTCATCGGTATCAAAATGGACAGTCTGAAAAACTGCAGCAAGAGCTGCTGAGGGAATTTTAAATCCGTCAATACCAGGAAGGTAGCTTCCCTCTTCACCAGGAGAGTTTTTAGGTTGAGCTATAGCCATGTCGGTAAAATGCTGCTTTAAATCAGATTCCTTAAGAGGAATAAATTCTTCTGTTTCAGCAGAAAATGCTAAATCGTCTACTTGAGCAGTATCTTCAACGGTTGCTGTGGCTGTATCGCCCCACAGTACACGTTGTCCAGCACGTTTATAACTGCCCATGCTTGTATTATTATCGTCCCAGGTGTCGCCCTTTTTTTTATCACAGCCCGTAGTGAAAAGAAGAGTAGCTGATGTTACTGCGACCCATATGTATGATGTTTTCATGAAAAATTCCTCGTAGTTCTAAATTGTTTACCTAGGTCCCCATGTGGGGTAGTGTTTTTTTCCGGGGCCCTGGGTGATTCTTATAGCTTCTGGTTGTTCTAAATTTACTAAGTACAGATCGGATGAATTCTCATCGGTGGAATTAAACACCAGGTGCTGACTGTTTGCAGCCCAGCACGGGTTTTCTTTATTACCCCCACCAGCAGTTAGCTGAGATTCCTCCCCGGTTCGAAAGTCATAAATCCATATCTGCCTTATACCATCCGTTTTAGCACTATAGGCTAATTTTGTTCCATCAGGAGACCAGCTCGGGCATGAATTTTCTCGATTTTTTTTCGTTAGGAGCTGCGGGTCACCCCTTTTTTCAGATCTTTCGCTGGAAATGGTATAGATTCTGGTTGATCCGTCTTTATCTGAGGCAAAGGCTATTTTGCTTCCGTCCGGACTAAATGTGGGAGATGCTTGTGTGGATCTAGGGAAAGAAAATAGCTGTATAGGAGTTCCCATCTGTCCATTATCAGGCCGTATTGGCTGGATAAAGAGATCTGCTCTTCCGCTTGCATCACAAATAAAGGCGATTTTATCTCGTTGCTTAGAGATCGCAGGAAGTAACTGGTTACCACGAATATCAACGGCTTTTTTCCCTTTACCTTCATCAAGTGTTGAAATAAAAATCTTCGACTGGCCTGTCTTATAAGACGCATACAGAAACATGTCTTTGGTAAAATGGCCGCCCTTAGAGATCAGGACAGGCGAGATGCAATAAGTATTTTCTTTTGTGACCGGTCGAGCATTCCCCCCATCCCAATCACACTCCCAGATTTCTGATATGCTTTTTGCTGGGTCACTTGAATCTCTATTTTGGTAAGAAAATAAAATCCTAGAGTTAGCGATCCCCTCAGTGCCAAAAAGAGCTTTGTGTATTCCGTCGGAGAGTTTGTGGATTTGTCTTCTATCTTGAGATAAATTTCCAGTTAAAGGGATTTCAGGAAATACTTTTAGTGAGCCGGTCACCACATTACAGACAGATGCGATTAGCATTTTTCCAGTAACGGAAATTTTAATCACGTAAGGGATCCCTTGGGACTTCCAATTCTGCAAATTAAAGGCCACTTTGGTGTCTTTATTAGAGAGCAGTGTTTCTTTATCAGCGGTGTGTTGCAGAACTTTTGTTTTCCCATTATTATTTATATCATGATCAAAAACAGCACTAAGGTCATGTAAATAATTAATGGGAAAAGAGTTGTCCTCAGAGGTAAATCTTGAAGCATATAGTGGGGATAAAGAGCTTGTAGAGCTCAGCTGAATCCGAATTTCTTGAGGAGCATCTTTCGTGGCAGATGGTAAATGTACACAAAGTGCCATCGAAAGGCAAATTCCTGTCTTTAGAATACTTGTGATTTTCATAGAAAAATTCCTCTAAATTTCGTTGCAAAAAGTCAAAACAAAAGTTTCCTCAGACTTGCTAATCCCCTTTCCTCTAAACTCAGGGAAGCGCAAAGAGGTGAGCTTTTCTTCTAAATACTTTTTGTTTTTATCGCTTTCAGCTTTTACTACAGCATATCGCACGACAGATCCATCTTGGGCAACAGTAATCTGTACTTTCACTTCTCCAAAATCGGGAAGGTGGAGCATCTCTTGTAAATAGGTCGTTAAAAATTCACCATAATTACTTATTTGCTCAAAAGAAATACCCTCTTCTTCAAAATGCATAGGTTCTTTTGTAAATAAGGAATCTACAGATTTTGGGATGGAGATATCTCCTCTAGCAGGTATTTTATCCCTTTTTGCGTCTATTTTAGCAATCCTTTCTTCTAGCTCATTGATCAGTTCTTTAGAAATTTCGATATTTTTTTTCTCAGGTTTTTTTGGAGGAGCTTTTTCCGGTGTTTTTTTCGGGCTAGAAGTTATTGGCTTGGTGACTGTAGGTGTGACTTTGGGTTTTGCAGGAGTTTTTGGTTTTGCTATTTCTTTCTTGGGAGCAGGAGGCGTGGCTTTGGGTTTAGAAGGAGTGGGTAGAGCCGCCGGTAATGCTTTGGGCTTATCAGACTTTGGCTTTGTAGAAGCTGTGCTTGTTGCAGGTTTCGAAGCGGGTCGAGCGATCGCTTTCATAGTCGGAGCTGTATTAAATGTTTTTACGACCATTTTCTTAGAGGACTTAGCTTTATGCATGCTCGGATAAAAGCATAAGAAAAGGATAAATATTCCATGTGCCGATCCTATGAATATCGTGATCAAGGCCTTTACAGGATCTTTCCGTATCCAATTGGAGATGATCTTACGAAAAAAAGAGATCATCTAGATTACCCCGGTTGCAAGATTACATCGAGCTCATCAAAGCCGGAGAGTTCTGCGGCATTTTTTACCGTTTGGTAGGTTCCAAATTGGGCTTTTCTGTCATGGAATAGCTGCGGGATTTTGGTAGGATTCTGCTTCTTAGCTCTTTGTAAAAGAGGAAGGAGCTCTTCCGGTTTTATTTTTACCGAGTTGACCCAAATCGTATTATCTTCATGTACATGTATTGTGATCGCGCTTGCTTCTTGTACCATAACGGCTTGCTTTTGATCTCTTGTGGGAGCATCAGCAAGTTTTACCTTATCGATCTCAAGCATTGGAGCGATGATGATAAACATGATGAGCACCACAAAAACGACATCGATAAGAGGTGTTAAATTGGGGCTTGCTTCTTCAGCAAGTTCATGTTGGGTTAACGAAAGTCTTCTTTTAGCCATAGCTTACGAGATATCCACTTTTCTATATTGGAGCTCAATGGTGGAGAGGAGATTGTGCAAAAAGTCTTCCATATCTGAAGAGAAAGTCTTTAAGCTGTTCTTTAGATAGTTGTAAGCGATAAGTGCAGGTATTGCAATAACAAGGCCCAGAACCGTAGTAGATAGTGCTGTAGACAGGCCACCGATGATAGCCGAGTTAGAGCTTGCAGAGGCTCCGCCCTGCAATTCAGCAAAAGTTACCAAGATCCCCCATACAGTACCGAGCAGCCCGAGAAATGGAGCTAAGGTAACTATAGTAGACAGGATAAAAAGATCTTTTTCCAAAATCTTACTTTGGCAGGAGATCGTTGTATAAACATGTGATTCCAAAAGTTCAAGATCAGCTGTCGACAAATAAATAGGATGATCCTTTTTATTTTCTTTGGAGGTTTGTTCTAAGAAAAACATCTTTTTATTTAGTGTCTCGAGCGTTTTAGCTTTAAGAACACTAAAAATCATTCCGTAAGGATTCGGCACTCTATTATGTGTTGTGCGTGGCAGGTTTTCTAAATCTAGGTTAAGTAAATGATCCTTATTATTATCTAAGGCAGTCTGGAAAGCGATTGATAGTTCCTTTGCTTTCTTTGTTTGCCATACTTTAAAGGAAAGGACGATCCAGCAAAGAACAGAAAGAAATACAAGGGAGAGGATGATTAACTTTCCAAAGAGGTCCGATTCGGTATAAGCTGTTGTGAAGGCTTGAAGGGTAGCAAGTGTTGGTGTATACATAGGTTTTTTCTGGAGCTTGAGTAGATGTTATTATAGTTACTGATACTAGATGGAGGGGCTATTTGTCAAGGAAAGGAACTTATAGCTAGTTCTGGACTAATAATTGGCAAGGTCAATATGCTTTTAGTGATAGTTCATCTTTTTTCAGTTTATATTCCTTCGAGGATGTACGTTCAAATTGAGGCCATGTTCTAATCAGTTTAAAAAATTCCTGATCTAGTCTTTCTCTTGTAGTCAGTTCTTTAAGCAATTGTAAGGATTCTAAATATTCAGGATGGCTTTGCAGCTGAATTTTCTTGTTCATTCTTCTCAACTTAATGCATTGAACATACCACCATAAGAAGATCGAAGCATTAATGACATTCACTACTTTATTCCAGATGTTCCAAGGTTCTTGGAAAAGATTTAAAGCTAATAGCAAAGCGTCAATGGGGGCAAAAATCAAACAGGAAGTTAATAATTTTGTTCCGGGTTTTTTATAGCCACAGTGCCAGATTATCCAGAACGAAACAAGGCTGCCGAAAGTTGAAGCTGCTAGTTGGTACCAAATATTATTAAAGAGATCGGTATTTTCAGATAATTTTGGAAAGGATGTAATTGCAAGTAAGGGGCATAATCCAAAACTAGCAATTGTCGCTATGAGCCAAACCTTTCGCTGCTTTATTTCATTTTGGGTGATTTCAAAAAGTGCTGTCGTCATTGGGGCCCTGCCCTGGTTCTTAAAGAACATATAACTTTATGGTCATAAAAAATAAATTGCTATGGATTTTCTAGGAGGCCTAAGGAGAATATCCAAAATATAGGACGGTCTTTGTTGGCTTTCATTTTTTAAGTCAACGCCAGTTGTTGAAAAAATTTCGAGATGAATTTAGAATCTTTTCCGATGAAAATAATTGGCCAGCAGAATTCATCGACTCCCCAGAATGGGAAAAGATCATGAATTTAGCAAAAGAGGTGTTAGAAGCCTTTCAGTATCAAAAGAAGCAAGCCTAACACTCTATGGGTAATAATAAATCAGTTGAAGCCGAAGTTCATATATCTTAAGGACTAATATGCAATTTTCAGCTGAAGTTAAAAAGCAGATAGTTGAGGGATTTATTGATATTTTTACTCGAATTGCCAGTAAAGAATTTCAAAGAAGAATATGGATCAAAGGGGAAGGGCCTGAAGCGGATAGTTTTGATGATACCGTCTGCGATTTTTTTATTGGATCGGATTCTATTATTGAAGGTTATAAAGATCTCGGAATAACAGAAAGGCAATATGCTTTGTTAAAGCGGTTCCGAGATAAGTTTAGAGACTTTTCTGATAACAATGATTTTCCAGAAGAATTTAAAGATACTCTGGAATGGGAAGAAATCACAGAAATGGCAAAAGAGGTGTTAGAAGCCTTTGATTATCAAAAGAAGCAATCTTAAGACCTCTCAAATATTAAGGTAATGCAAAACATCCTATCTTTAAGAATTTGATTTCCTCGGCTTGCTCCTATATTTTCTGCAAGTAGAGGATCGAAATAGTCGGTAAGAGCAATGAGCTTGTCTCTAAAAATTACATACCCGTGCTTAAGCGATTGGATATTCCGCTAACTCCTGCATACAGTTTAAAGAGAAATAAAAATCTGATCCCAAAGGTGAAATGATTGTCAAAAAATCAAGATGTTATCAGAGCTGATAATGCTTCTTTATCAAGATTATATTTCGTAAGAAGTTCTGTAGTAGCAGGTTGATCTGTGAATGGAAGTAGGAATTTTGCCATACTCTTTAAAGATGCACTATCCACAAATTCAGAAAGATTAGAAATTTGATGAGCAACAGTAATAAAATGTTTTTCCTCTGGAGACCCACGCCTTATTGCCCATTCTTGCATGATCCAATCAGATAATTCTCGGATAGGGAAATAGCTGGAAATTACGTAACTAGTTGAATAAAGCACAGCGCTTGGTATTCGAAGATCTTCTCGAAGGTAATCTCTCGACATTTGTGTTGCTACTACGGATGCAAATAACGCATTAGCCATACAAAACCCTTTCACAGCAATAGAGGCCCTTGGATACAGCTCTTCAGAAAGAAGGGTTTTCTCAGGCTGTCTTTTTAATAATTGCCCTGCGCTAACAACAGTTTGCACGGAAGTGTTTACAAGAAGGAATTGGGTAAGAGCTAAACTACATAGGCCCACATAAACAGCCAAGGCCACGGCTGCATCAGAATTGCCTGATAGTTGATTCATCCCTATATAAGCCAAATATCCAGCCCAAGCTAGTTGGACAACTGTTAAAGACAACCCAACGGTTTGAGCGGAAACAGTGGCGCACTTATAGGCACGCGAACTTGGTGTAAGATCTGCTACTATGGGCAGAGGCTCTATTAAAAACTCCACTAATTGAGCCATTTTTTCATGTTCTTCTGCAGAAGAAGTACTTAAATCAGCAAGAAATCCATCCAGCTTAGTTCTTTCTTGGGCATTTCGAATATAGTCCATGTATTTCTTCTGCAACCTACTAGTTACTTCCCCTTTTACCCCAAATAGTTTCTTCTCCAAATCGGTAGAGAACCTAGGATTTTTTACAATTTGATTTTGTATGACCATATCCATGGAATAAATGGGTAGGATCTCATCGAAGATATTCAAGGCCATTATTGCAGGGTGCGCGCGATTATTATCGTATGCTAATACATATGCTGGAATTTGAGCTCCTGTACCAGCTATAACTGCGCCAAAAACCATCCCAACACGGGCACATCGGTGATGTTTATCACTGCCTATTCTTTCAGCTGACTGCAGGCTTACAGCAACTCGGTTGACCATTTTAATAGAAGCCCATACATAGTATGAACTAAAACAAACAAGATTCGTAGTAGCATAAAAAGTGCCTGCCGCAAGACTATCTCCACCAGCTCTTAAAGATAATGGTATGAAGGGGATTCTTCCAACAACTCCACCAAGAGCTAGAACCCCCTTAGATATCAATGTTGTAGGAGTTCTTTTCCAATTCTGTGAAATGCCTCTAACAAAATCATTTAGAATATATTGATAAATCTTTGAATCACTATGATTTAATTCAATTTCAATAGAGTATAACCTACCGCTAGGCCGATCTTGTATTAGATAGGGGACGGCAGAAACAGGAAGATGCGGAGAGGTAAATTCATTTGTTGCCAGTAAGGGTTCGGTAAATGATGCAGTTCTTGAAGACATAATACCCAGATTAAATTACCTGAATTATATCATTAATTGGCAATTAATCAAAACAGTAATATTCGCAAAGAAATCGCCAGTAATTCTATAATTTTAAATTTTGAAAATCGGTCTCATTTAAATATCAGAAAAAACGGATTTTCTTGGAAAGAATGTGCTTGCCAATTAGGACAAGCTCTAAGCAAGGATCTACTCTCTAAATTGTCTTTGTTCAAGATAGGGATATAATTTTATATCTTTATTATGATTAGGAACCTAGGATTGATTTTATCACCCAGATGCAAGGGTTTTTTCTGGGCTATATATTTTTTATTTAACGTTTAGATGTAGAATATGTAATATGTAAGGAATGGTTTTGTATAATGAAGATAGTCTGCTATTTGAGGAGAAAAAAAAGTTAATGCAATCTAAAAGTACCATCGAAAAAGGGCGAAGCATAAGAAATTTTTTACGCTATGCAAGAAATCATCGCATACCTATCCATCCGGAAACGAGGAAAATTGGAATAGCATGTACTTTGATTGGATGGGCATTCATTGCATTTATTGAGAAATCAGCCCCAATTCCTTCGTGTCATTTTTCTTTTTTCTTCAATTTTTTTATTCAGTTTCTGGCTGGTACCTTTTTGTTGTTAATCGCTTCTCTTTGTATGGGTAAGGATTTTCTCAAGGTCAAGGAATCTACTGAAATCAGGACAGAGGATCAGCAACAGCATATTGCTCATCTTAACGTTACTCAAAGAAAGGCTCTTATATTTTGGAGGGGTCTAATTGCAATCATTGGCTATATTCTATATAGCTGGGCTAAATCTAATACGCAAATTATTGACAATTCTGCTGCTTTTAGCTCTGATGCCATTATTTATGCTTTAATAATGGCTTGTTTTTTAAAACAAAAAATCAACAGATTGCAATGGATCACAGTTGCAACTGTTTTCATGGGTGTTTGCTTTATAGTTTCGTTCGATATTTTTGGAATTACTCATGGGATTCACGGGTTGTGGTCATTTTTAATTGCCATAGCTGCCGCAGGATCTTTAGCAGTAATAATTCTATTAAATAGTGTTATTATTCAACATGAGCCTCCGCTACGAGTCGCATTTATGCAGTGCTTAATAGGGCTTGCCTGTATGACTCTTTTGATTGGTGTTTGGCTTATTTTTAACCCTGCTAGTATTCATTTGGTGTCAATGAGCCAAGTTGTGCACTCATTTGTAACAGGAACAATCTATGCAATTTCGCTGATTCTATTTTTTAATGCATTTTTATATGTCGAGCCATTTATTATAGTAATGCTAGGCTATTCCATATTCCCTTTTGTAGTTTTCTTTTCCTGGTCTGCAGGAAACATCATCCCTATTCAGGACTTTATCGGATCTTTTATAATCACATTCGGTGGTTTATTATCAGTATTTTTACAATACAAAGAAGA
>Ga0118677_10015642_pt2 | contig 10199 bp, 6 predicted proteins | sample AliMusrvi5mmetaG_FD_86154 | JGI IMG/M metagenome (GOLD analysis project Ga0118677, IMG submission 86154)
AAAGCCCTGCAATGGATTTATAATACTGTTGTTAATAAAAATCCTTTGCAATTGAAATTCACCTTTGCCTTGTGGACAGCAAAAATGATCGGTGAAGTCATCTATCAGCGCTTTGGCATCAGGTTGAGCAAGGCCTCGGTGTGTCGTCTTTTGATACAATTGGGGCTGACTCCACAGAAGCCGATTTGGCGAGCCTATCAGCAAAAACCTGAAGAGGTCCAGAAGTGGCTTCAAGAAGCCTATCCCCGTATCAAAAGCATGGCGCGGCAGCTTAAGGCACAGATATACTTTGGTGATGAAGCCGGGGTACGCTCCGATCATCATGCTGGCACAACATGGGCTATCAAGGGCAAGACACCCGTTGTAAGCACGACGGGGGCGCGATTTAGTCTCAATATTGTTTCTGCCGTTAATGCTCAAGGAGAATTCCGTTTCATGACGGTTAAGGGGCGCGTGGGAGCCCCTACCTTTATTGATTTTATTAAACGTCTGCTCCACGGCACAGAACAAATGATTTTTCTAATTGTTGATGGACATCCGGCACACAAAGCCAAGAGCGTTATGAAATTTATTGAAAGCAAAGATATCAAAAAACGTTTTCGCTTGTTTTTTCTGCCGCCGTATTCTCCTGAACTAAATCCGGATGAGCGTGTATGGAATGATCTTAAAAACAATGCCGTCGGTAGACAAATAATAACAACACCCGATCAAATGCATAGTAGTATCATTAGTCATCTTCGGTTCATCCAAAAAACTCCTGATAGAGTTCGATCATATTATAATAATGCCACTACTCAATATGCAGCTTAATGAGAATTCTATTTTGAGACGATTAATAAGTCAAGGGAGAAATAGGAGATTTCTCCCAAAGTTAGGTTTTGGACGCACCTTTCCCGTACAACAGAGATACGCAGGTCTGCCCCGACACGCCGAAATGATTTCTCCTGCCAATTCCGCAATCGGAGATCAGCTGTCGGCGACCAGCAGTCAGCGTTAAAACCCGAACCTCGTACTTCTGACCTCAGACCTCTGCCCTCCGTACTTTTACCCCAGATATATTTTTATCCTGTTGACGGCATCGGTTGCGTACTGCCGGAGCGTGCCCGCTGATATGCAGGCAGCTCCTGTGCGATAGGGATTATCCTGGCGCGTAAAGGGCAGCTCGACGCCATTGAGCTGTATGGCCATGGGGCCGCAGCCTGCCTGTTGTATACAGTAGGTCACGTCAAAATTCCGGTCTCCCAGCCGCAGCTCTGCCCGAAGGCCATCAAGGGCCCGCGGGATGATTGGATCGATAACCAGCTGTGAAGTCTCCCAGCGCAAACCCAAAAAGTTTTGTATGATCAGCCGTACGCAGATGCCCGCGCCGCTTGAATACACGCGCCAGCCGCCGTCAAGCGGCACCGTGCCTTTTTTTACCCCGTCGTATTCGGCAAACGCCTCGTAGCGGTCGCTGAAGGCCGGGTCGGAGCTTGAATAATAACAATTCGCCTGCCGCAGGGTCGCCGACGGTACCAGCTCGTTCAACAAAACAGGATTTGCCTTGCAGAGGGCTTCGAAAAAGCCTTCGGCATCGCCGTAGCGCGCGAGAGCTTCGGCGTAGCGCAGATGGGCATGGGTGTACATGAGCCCGTTTTCCCGGCCGAAAAATGTGGTTGTTTCAGCGCGCTGGAAAAATGTCTGCAGCCCGCCGTGATACTCAAGGGGCCGGTCAAACAGCCTGGCGCCGTCAGGGCCGAGCAGATGCTCACGTATGATTTCCAGATGCGCGCGCGCCTGCGGCGGCGTTACCAGGCCGTTGATAATGGCATGTATCATCGGCAGGAGGCTGTAGGACAGGCCGGTATCATGGTCCCGCGGATGGATCAGATACTCTGTGGGGGCATTTTCCCTGAAATAGGCGAACCCGGCAATTGCTTCATCCACTATCAAAATGCGCTGGAAATCGGCAAGAACCAGGCTTGCTTTGCTTTCAAGCTCTGCCGCCAGCTTGCTGCGGCCCACTAGGCGCAGGGCTGCGGCAAAGGCGGTGAAGGTCTGATAGTTGAGCGTTACGGTCCAGGAACTGCACATATGCTCCCGCATTTCCGGCCGCACCGGCTGCAGCGAGTCATTCCAGTCGCCGCCCCCGAAGGCGGCAAGGCTGGTGCCGGGTATGACGCGCGCCTCCATGACGGCAAGGGCGCGTTCCACATGCTGCCACAGGGTTGCCTGCTCCGCGGCTGCGTCGCCATCGGGATGAAAAAACGGGGCCTGCTCCTCCAGCAGCCCGGCATCACCGGTTGCGATAAGATACTGCGAAAGCGCCAGCACGGGCCAAAACACGATGTCGCCATGTGAGTCGCCGGGCCGGATGCCCCGCTCCCGGTCAAAAAACATGAACCACTGCGGCCAGTCGCCGTCGGGGTTCTGCTGCCGGAAAACGCGCAGAAGAATGTCGCGCACCGGCTCGACATATCCCAGGGCCAGAAGCATCTCAACCGGCCCCTGCGACACGTCGCGCGTGCCCCAGCCGCCGCCGGAATACTGCTCCAGACCCCGCGGGGCAAGGTAGTGTATCAAAGCATTATGCACAAACCAAGGTAGTATTTCAGACATCCGGCCTGCAGCTTCGGCAAGCGGGCCGGCCGCGGGAGGCGTAAGCGCAAGCCCCGCCGTTATGCTGTTCCAAAAGGTTTTTGCATCAAGACCGGCCTGGGCCGGGCCGGGTATCAGGCAACCGGTTATGGTGAGCCCTATTGATGCTGCGGCTTCGGTGATCATGCAGAGAAACGGCTGCTCCCGCGTGGCGCCGTCGAAAAACAGCAGCTCATCGCGGCCGAGCTTCTCAAAAACCGTGCCGGGTGATGGCTGCAGGCGGAATGAGCCCTCGGGGAAGCGCCAGCCCACATCGCAGTCCGGCGCCGAGTGGACGACGACGGCACTTCCCTCGCGGCTGAACCGTACGGGCCGGGCCAGGCTGCCGTCATCGCCGTTCATGGCAATATGCCATGACAGAAAGAAGCGCACCGGCCCGCCCGACAGCACTTCAGCCGAGAAGCCGAGCTCATGGCGGCCCGCGGGCCCGGTGCTGCGCACCGCGATCAGGCCGTGCGCATACTTGTAGATCCAGCGGCAGCTGTCGGGGGCCATTTCAAAGGCCGACGGCTGGTCAAGCAGCTGCCAGGCGCCGCCCGTCTCCACAAAAACCCGAAGGCCATGGCTGCGGAACAGGCCGAGATAGCTGTGGCACGTCGACAGGAAGCGGTTGATGCTCACATGGCCCTGCGTCACCATGGAGTGAAAGACGCCCGCCATCCAGGCCGTTGACGTCAGGGCTGTTTCATCCGGGATCAGGCTGCAACCCGTGCGCAGCAGGTGCCCGTGGGGCCGCAGAACCTTCAGTTCCTTGGCTTTCAAAACCACATGTTTTCTAGCGCCGGTAAAAAAGGACAGGAGAGTTCCCTGCTCGCGCTCCGCACTGCGCCGTGTGGCGCCGAACAGGCTTGTTATTTCTTTTTCCGTTAATTCAAGGGCGGCAAACAGCGGCGCCGTGGTGAAAAGGTTTGCCGCGGCGGGCATGCCGGCTTGTGCGCATGCGGATGTGCCTGCGACAGCTTCAGGCAGGCCCAGGGCCTTGACGGCAAAGCTGCTGTCACCAGAGGACGTAGCAGTCTGTTTGTTTTTCTCAAACCAGCCGAAAAAACCCCGCTGCACGCTGGCCCCGGGTTCAAGCAGCACGGGAGCGTCTTGCAGCGCTGCCAGGGAATGCTCGTGCTGCAGCCGCTTTCCCGGCAGGCCTTGCTCAATTCCCTGCAGGGGCAGGCCTGCCCGGACGGCAAGCCCGTACAGCTGCAGCGCGTCGGTTGCGTAGCTCTCGCCCCTGCCAAGGCTGCCGATGAGCGTCCAGGGACAGGCTCCGGCCATGGACAGGTTCTGCCGCGAGGCGATCATGATGCCTTGTTGCGGGTGCTCAAGCGGGCTGTGATCGATATAGTGGCTGGTGTAATATTCGTTAAGACGGATCGCGCCGTAATGGGCAAGGCCCAGGTCCTGCGCGTAGATGAGATCGCAGGTGAGCCTGTCAGGCCCGGTGTTTTCAAGCGCCACATGCCAGAACCAGGCGGCTGCGGATTGCGCCAGCACCAGGCGCAGAGAAAATTTTATGCCCTGCCACTGACCCTCTGCGGTCATGCCCTGTTCTGTTATGGTAAAGGCTGTCGGGCTGCGCGGCCCAAGAAGCGGTATGGCCTCCACCGCCGTACCCGTGCGGCGCAGATAGATGTTTACAGGCCCGCCCTCCACCTCGTTGCCGAGAAAGAGGTTGAGCATGATATCGCCGCAGTCCATGCGCCGGATGGAGCCGTTGGCGTTTACTTCGACTTTCAGGCCTGAGGGACTTGCAATGCAGACAGGGAAGACGGGTGCAATATTTTGAGCAGCCATAGGCGCCCCCTTCTGATATAAGATATTATCTTTTGAAAACATAGAAGAAACAGGCGGGGGTGTCAATGCAAATGCAGGTTGAAAGATATTTGTAGATGGCCTGCCGGTGTGCTACTTTGATTATGTTTTTTTTCAAAAGAGGAAAAGATCATGTCATTTCCAAAAAATTTTATCTGGGGCGCGGCTACGTCGGCCTATCAGATCGAAGGCGCTGCCGCTGAGGATGGCAGAGGGCCGTCGATCTGGGACGATTTCTGCCGCAGGCCCGGCGCAATAACGGACGGCGCAAGCGGCGCCATTGCCTGCGATCATTATCACCGGTATGCCCATGATATAGCCCTGATGCGGGAGCTCGGCCTCGCGGCCTACCGCTTCTCGATTTCCTGGCCCCGGGTGCTGCCCTATGGCATGGGCCAAATAAATGACGCGGGCCTTGATTTTTACGACCGCCTGACCGACAGCCTCCTTGCCGCGGGCATCACGCCCTATGCCACGCTCTATCACTGGGACTATCCCCTGGCCCTGCACCGCTTCGGCGGCTGGCTGCACCCCGAGAGTTCCGACTGGTTCGCGCGGTACGCCGAAGTCATTGCCGACAGGCTTTCGGACCGCGTTACCAACTGGATTACCTTCAATGAGCCGCAGATTTTTGTCGGTATGGGCTATCAGGACGGCACACATGCCCCGGGAGAGGGACTGAAACTTTCACAGGTCCTCGCGATCGGCCATAATGTGCTGCTCGCTCATGGCAAGGCCGCGCAGGCACTACGCAGCCGCGCAAAAAGTAAGCCCGCGATCGGCTATGCCGTGGCTGTAAGTCCGGTGGCAATGCCGGCAACGGAAACAGATGAAGACATACAATCGGCGCGTCAGGTATTCTTCGCCAGCGACCGGCCCTTAAGCAGAAACAATTCCTGGTGGACCGACCCCGTGGTGCTGGGCCGTTATCCGGCGGATTGTATGGCGCTGTTTGAAAAGGATATGCCGCGCATTGCCAGCACTGATATGGCCATCATTTGCCAGCCCCTTGATTTCCTTGGGCTCAATGTCTATTTCGGGGAAACATATAAAGCCGGCCCGGAGGGCGTCCCTGAGGTGGTGACTTACCAGCCCGATCAGGAACTCTCAAGTTTCGGCTGGCCCGTGACTCCCGAGTCGCTTTACTGGGCCGCACGGTTTTATGCTGAGCGCTACAAACTGCCGCTGCTTATAACCGAAAACGGCATGGCCCTAGAGGACACCATCAGCCCCGACGGCACGGTGCATGACCGGCAGCGCATTGAGTTTGTGAAAGGCTATCTGCACGAGCTGCAGCGCGCCTGCAATGAAAACCTAGACGTCCGGGGCTATTTTCTGTGGTCGCTTCTTGATAATTTCGAATGGGCCGCCGGCTACACGCAGCGGTTCGGGATCGTGCATGTCGATTATGCCACGCAGCAGCGCACGGTGAAGGACTCGGGCCGCTGGTACAAAGACGTCATCGCTTCAAACGGCGCCATGCTGTAGGGAATGCGCAGGCGCGCCTTGGCGCCACTTCTTGATTGACATGTCCGCCCTTCCTTTATACAACTGGTGGGCGACAAAAACCTACAGGACTTTTACGATGTCAGGGCAACGCGAACACTCCCGCTCCGGAGCGTCCGGAAAAACAGAATACATCACCGCCGAGGGCTATCGCCGCCTTGAAGAGGAGGCCGATTATTTATGGGCGAAGAAGCGGCCGCAGGTGGTGAGCGCTCTGGCCGATGCCGCGGCCGAGGGCGACCGCTCGGAGAATGCCGAGTATATCTACCGCAAGCGCCAGGTCGCGGAAATAGACCGCAGGCTGCGGTTTCTTGCAAAGCGCATGGACGCGGTCACCATGGTAACGGAGAAGCCCAAAGCCGACGGCCGGGTGTATTTCGGCTGCTATGTAACGGTTGAAGATGCAGAGGGCGAGTCAAAGCGCTACCGCATAGTGGGCGCCGACGAGTGGGACACCAAGCGCTCCGAGATCAGCATGGACTCTCCCATGGGCAGAGCGCTTCTCGGGAAGCGCGTGGATGATGAAGTGCTGGTGCGCCGGCCCATAGGCGATATTTATCTGACCATAACCGGTATTTCCGTTGACGCATAAAGCGAAACGGCCTGCGGTTCAAATTATTTTATTGTAAATTGATGCTGCTCCGATACACCGGCAGTTAATCTTGTGAATCCCAATCCGAAAAAGGAGGCCCCATGCCCCAAGCAGTGCGACTATGGACGGAAACCTCATTCAATATCGTGTATCTGATTACGGTCTGGTGGATCGTGCTGCTCATGTGGCAGCGGCGCAGCCTGGTGGCTCGCAGCGATCGCAGTACCGCCTGGCTTATGATGCTCGCATTTTTCTTTCTGGGTTTTGGGGACATAGGCCATGTGGGATTCAGGCTCGTTGCTTTTGCCATGGGCGGACTTGAAACCAGTATTTCGTTATTCGGACAGCAGCTGAAGCTGGCCCCCATGGGCTCTCTGGCAACAGCGATCACCTTCACGTTTTTCTATATAGCCCTGCTGATGATCTGGAAAGCGCGGTTTAAAAAAAATTACGGGGGCATTGCATATATCGTGTTTGGTCTGGCGGCTGTCAGGCTGCTTATTATGACGCATCCGTCAAACGGGTGGAACAGCACGCAGGTGCAGTACACGTGGTCAATCTATCGCAATGTGCCGCTCATGCTCATGCAGCTGGGGGTTGCATATCTCCTCATGCGGGACGGGATTGCGCAGCATGACCGGACGTTTATCCGTGTGAGCGCCCTGATCCTTGTATCATTCGCCTGCTACGCGCCGGTTATTATTCTTCAGCAGCGAATGCCCCTTATAGCCATGCTGATGATACCAAAAACCATTGCCTATCTTGCCATAGCGATTATCGGCCTGAGGGCTCTTTTTCCGAAACAGTCGTATCAGGGGAAAACGGCCGTCTCCGTCTGATGCCGCAGAGCACATACCCCCGGGAAACGCTGTGTGCCCCTGGCGGAAGTTTTTTCATGAAAGACTGTATGCCGGACAGTAAATATTTCCCGAAACGGCGCTTTTTGTGGTATAGTAGTTCCGTTTTTATCACGGGCCGTTGAAATACACCTTTCTGTTCCGATCCGCTCGGAGCCGTGCACCTCAATCGCCGCTGCAACGTACAGTCTACCGGCTTTTCCCCTGCTTCGGATTTGTGCGCCCTGCATAAGGAGCTTTTGCTCCCGTATCTCTTTTTACGGTATGCCCGCCGCGCAGGCAGGTTTGACAGCAACACTATTTTTGGAGCACTGCTTTGATTTCCACATCCAATATTGCCATACAGTTCGGGGAAAAGCCCCTGTTTGAACACATTTCGGTCAAGTTCGGGGAAGGCAACCGCTACGGCCTCATCGGCGCCAATGGCTGCGGCAAGTCGACGCTCATGAAGATACTCGGCGGCGACATGGAGCCCACACTCGGCAACGTAACCGTGGACACCCATGAGCGGGTCGGGAAACTGCGCCAGGACCAGTTCGCGTTTGAGGACTTGACGGTGCTGGACACCGTTATCATGGGGCATGCCGAGCTGTGGCGCGTGAAACAGGAGCGCGACCGCATTTACAGCCTGCCTGAAATGAGCGTTGAGGACGGCATGAAGGTGGCCGAGCTTGAAGCCGAGTTTGCCGAGATGGGCGGCTATAATGCCGAGAGCGATGCCGGCGAGCTGCTGCTGGGCGTCGGCATTCCCCTTGAGCAGCACAGCGGACCGATGCGCGAGGTGGCGCCGGGCTGGAAGCTGCGGGTGCTCCTGGCGCAGGCCCTGTTTGCCGACCCGGATATCCTGCTACTGGACGAGCCGACCAATAACCTTGACATCAACACCATACGCTGGCTGGAGGGTGTGTTAAATGCGCGCAACAGCACGATGATCATCATTTCCCATGACCGGCACTTTTTAAACAGCGTCTGCACCCATATGGCGGACCTTGACTACGGCGAGCTGCGTGTCTATCCGGGCAATTACGACGAATACATGACCGCGGCCAGCCAGGCCCGGGAGCGCCTTGTCGCCAGCAATGCCAGGAAAAAAGCGCAAATCGCCGAGCTGCGCACCTTTGTGAGCCGCTTTTCCGCCAATGCCTCAAAGGCCCGGCAGGCGACCTCGCGGGCCCGGCAGATCGAGAAAATAAAGCTTGAAGACATAAAGCCGTCCAGCCGGGTCAGCCCGTTTATCCGCTTCGAGCAGGAGAAAAAGCTTTTTCGCCTTGTCCTTGAGGTAACGGGCCTGACTCAGGGCTACGGCGACGGGCCGCCGCTGTTTTCGGGTCTGAACCTCATGGTCAAGGCCGGTGAGCGCATCGCCGTGATCGGGCCCAACGGTATCGGCAAGACCACGCTGCTGAAGAGCCTCGTTGGAGAGCTCGACCCTGATGCGGGCGAGGTCAAATGGTCGGAAAACGCCAATATCGGTTATTTTGCCCAGGATCATGCAGCCGACTTTGTGTCCGATCTGCCGATTGTGGACTGGCTGAACCAGTGGAAGCCTGAAGGTCAGGAGGAGCAGGTGTTGCGCAGCACCCTCGGGCGCCTTTTGTTTTCAAAGGATGAGATTTACAAGCCCGCCAATGTCATATCAGGAGGTGAGCAGGGGCGCATGCTCTTCGGCAAGCTGATTTTGCAGCAGCCCAATATCATGGTCATGGACGAGCCCACCAATCACATGGACATGGAATCCATAGAAGCGCTTAATTACGCGCTGGAAAATTATCCCGGCACCCTGATTTTCGTGAGTCATGACCGCGAGTTCGTCTCGTCCGTGGCAACGCGCATCATCGAGCTGACGGCCCAGGGCGTCTCCGACTTCACCGGTTCTTACGACGACTACCTGCGCAGCCAGGGCGTGGAATAGAGTTTTGATGAATGATCCGGACCAGGAGTTCAAGCCTCCCGCTGCGCGCAGCAGCTCCCAGAGCAGGCGCATGTGTCTTAGCCTTGTGTTTTATGCTGCATGGGATATATTAATTGCAGTAAATCCACCAACAGCCAGACGGAAACATGAAAAAAAGTTTGCCCTCCCTACTACTGCTTCTGCTGGTTATAGCTCCCTGCACATACCTCTGCTACCATTATAATCTGAGCGTTTATCTGGCCAATGAAGAGCAGGCGATACGGTTCATAAAATCCTTTGGCCCCTGGTCAGTGCTCGCTTTTATCGTACTGCAGGCGCTTCAGGTCATCATCGCCCCGATTCCCGGGGATGTAACCGGCTTTATCGGCGGGTATCTGTTCGGCTCGGTTCTCGGTACTATCTATTCCACTATCGGCTTAACCCTGGGCTCCTGGCTGGCGTTTTATGCTGCCAGATTATACGGATTGCCGCTCGTTAAGAAAATCGCCCGGCCCGAGATCATACAAAAATATGATTTTTTTATGGAGCATAAAGGCCGCGCCATTTCATTAGTTTTTTTTCTCATTCCCGGATTTCCCAAGGATGCCCTGTGCTATATTATCGGCCTGAGTCATATGAAAACCCGGGTGTTTATGCTCATCTCCACGGCCGGCAGACTCCTGGGGACCATTCTGCTTTCTGTTGCCGGCAGCAGCCTCCGCACACATAACAACGGCGCTCTTGTTATCAGTGCCGGGGCCATTATTCTTCTGGTGCTCGCCGCCTTTGTGTATCGGAGCAGGTTGCACAGCTTATTGAAAAAAGGCCGGCAGCAGCACTAAGCCGGACAAGGGTACCTGGGCTCAGGGCTCAGGGCTCAGGGCTCAGGGCTCAGGGTTCGGGGTTCGGG
>Ga0118677_10016300_pt1 | contig 10198 bp, 1 predicted proteins | sample AliMusrvi5mmetaG_FD_86154 | JGI IMG/M metagenome (GOLD analysis project Ga0118677, IMG submission 86154)
ACTTGGCACGACAGCGGCACCACCGAGACCTGGCGGACCCTCGCGGTGCGGGAGTTCATCGATTCCTGGCTGACGACCCTGGCCGCCAGCGGCAAGACCCCCGCCATCATTGCGATGATGACCGGCACCAACGACATCAACGACAACAACGCGCCCGCGTCTGTTAGCAATGTCTCGGCCATCATCGACACGGTCCATGCCCGGACACCTGCGACCAAGTTGTTCGTGGCGAAGATCGTGCCCGTGTTCTCGCCCGACAATGCCTGGGTCGCCGCCTACAATGCGGGCCTCGCCACCTTGGTCGGTGCGAAGCAGGCGCTGGGCTACAACGTGGCCATGGTGGACCTGAACACCGGCTTCCCCTTTGCGACCGGAATGGATTCACCCCCCCCCAATTCAGTTCACCCCAATGCCGCCGGCTACGCCTGGTTGGCCCAGCAATGGCACACCGCGTTGACGGCGCCGGTGACCACCCTCAACTCTAACGGAAATGCGTTCGCTGGCGGCGGCTGGGACCACGGACTCCCCGCTCCGGGCACTGACGGCGTGATTGGCGGCAACGGCACCTGCGGCGCGTTTGATAGTTCGACGCCCTTCGACTTCGCCAGTGATGGGCTGGCCGTGACCGTGGCGCACACTGCGGGCGCCATCACCAGCGGCGGCGGCTTCGGTGACTGGGCCGCCAAAAACAGCGGCACCGCGTTTTACTACTGGCGCCAGTCCGGCGGCAGCCTGTCGGTACCGCGCAGCATCGCAATAGGCGACCATCTCCACTACACGCTTTCTAATACCGGCACGCTGGGCGCGACCCAGCAAACCGGCGGGTTTGTGGGGCCACAAGGTAGCGGCACGTTCACCCAGACGGGCGGCACGGTGTTGAATTTGGGGTATCGTGCGGGCAACGGCAGCACGCTGTCGCTGAGTGGCGGTGCGGGATCTAACATCGGCTGGGCGCGGGGGACAGCCTACGGACTGGCTAACAACGCCTCCGCCAGGATTGACATCAGCGGCAATTACGCCGCGACCATCGACACCTCGATCAATCCGGCAAGCGTGGTGAGTTTTGATAGTGCCGGCACCGGTGGTTTCGTGCTTGAATCCACCTGGACCGGTTCCTTGACGCGTGACAACTTCACCAAGGCCGATTGGATCGCGGCGTTGGCCAAAACCGGCGTCATGGTGGGAACCACCCAGGTGACCTCCGGCAACTTTGACCTCCTGCTGGTGGTCCAGAATGCCGGCGCGCCCGGTTCGAGGGTGAGCCTGGCGGGCCCGCCACCACCGGTCACTGTCACTTGGGACACCGCCCACAACATCACCGGCGACAGCGATGTGCTCAAGACCGGCACCTTGGTGTATGCCTACGCATTTGGCAACGCGGAGGCCACCGTCAACAGCGTGCCATTCTCCTTGGGAAATGTCTCGGGTGGCGGGACCGACGTCACTTTTGGCTACGCCACCGCCAGTTACTCGGGGGCTTATTTCGGCCCTGATGCCGGATTGAGTACTGCGTACAACACCATCCTCACCGGCGCCAATTGGACCTACACGGCCTTTCCGCTCACTCTCAACCACCTGACTCCCGGGATCAGTTACATGGTTCAAGTTTGGTCCAATAATAACAATCCCAATACCGGTTCAACCGACTATACTTCGCTCGACGGCGGTGTGCATTTGCTGGGGAAGATGGCCGCCAATGGTGATAGAGGCCAATACGCAACCGGCTCGTTCACCGCCAGCGGCACCTCGCAGGTCATTGCGGTGGGAGGCACCCCACAGGAACTCATCAACGCGATCCAGGTTCGGACCGTGCCCGACCCCGGCATTCCGACCATCTCCATCACCAGCCCGGCCGACGGCGCGACCGTGGCCGCGGGCGCCGACATCACGATCACCGCCGCGGCCGCTGACGACGGCACCATCACCCGCGTGTCTTTCTACGACGGTGTCACGCAACTCGGCGCCGACGTCACCACACCGCCATACACTTGTGTCTGGCACGGCGCGACGGCAGGTGCCCACGTGCTAACAGCCAAGGTGTGGGACAACACGGGCCTCTCTGCCACCTCGGCCGAGGTCACGGTCACTGTGACTGCGAACACCACTCCGCCCGGGGTCATCACCTGGGGCGCCGCCCAGAATGTCACCGCCGCCAGCGACGTGCTCAACACGGGAACTGCCGTGTATGCCTACGCATTCGGTACGGATGTGGGCGCACAAACCGTCAACACCGTGGCCTTTGCCGTGGGCAATGGCAGCGGCGGCGGGACCGATGTCACGGTGACTGGTGCTGCTGCCTGTGGTGCCTATTTCCCTTTATCCAGTCCATCCGGCTACAAGGGCATCCTCAAGGGCGCAGCGTTTGGCAATTCGGGCCCAGGCCTCACGGTCACTCTTAAGAATTTGGTTGAAGGCCAGAAATACGCCGTCCAAGTGTGGTCCGGTAACGTGGATTATGGCGGCACCGATACTACGTACGACGGAGCGGTAAGCTTGGCGATGCGGCCTTCGGGCCAGTACGCGATCGGCACGTTCACCGCCGCGGCGACCGGCACGCAGGCAATGATCCTTACGGGAGGCAATTACCAGATCAACGCGCTGCAGGTTCGGACCGTGCCCATCCCGGCAGGCTACGACGCATGGTCGGAGCAAATTCCATCCGGCCAACGCGGGCGCACCGCCGACCCGGATGGCGATGGCTTCACCAACCTCCAGGAGTTCCTCTTCGGCACCTCGCCAACCGCCGGCAACGGCGCGTTGGTCAACAGCGGAACAGTCGGCGGAACTCTCGTCCTGCACTGGCTGCAGCGTGAGACCGGCTCCACCTATCTGCTTGAGGAAAGCACCACCATGGACGCAGGCTTCTGGAGCGCCAGCGCCGTGGTTCCGGTACTCGACGATCAAACCGGAGCACCCGCAAACTATGATCGCTACAAGGCGACCATCCCCATCGGCCCGGAACGGAAGTTCTTCCGCGTGAAAGGCACGGAAAATTGAGCGCCTCGCGATGCCCCCGATCAATCCAACTCACAACTCACAACACACAAAAATGAGGATCTCCAATCCCACAGAAGGAATCGTGAAAGCCCCTGCGGGTCAACCGCGGGGTTCCCGCAGCCGCGGCTCAAGGGCATTGCCGCTGGTGTCACGGTGGGTTGCCGGCCTCGTGACCGGCACCGTGTTGGCTGCCGGCCAGACCCAGGCGGCGCAAGACCTCGGCGCGATCCTGCCCATCGGCGACTCGATCACCGCTGGCTACTCCGGTGACCTCAGCGTGGTGGACGCCGGGTGGCGCGGCCTGCTTTACAACAGCCTCACCGCCGCCGGCTATACTTTCCAGTATGTCGGGACCGCCAATGTCAACCCGGGACGCCTGCCCACCACGCCCATCGATCAGACCTGGCACGACAGCGGCACGGGCGAGACCTGGCGAACCCTCGCGGTCCGGGATTTCATCGGTTCCTGGCTGACGACCCTGGCCGCCAGCGGCAAGACGCCTGCCATCATCGCGATGATGACCGGCACCAACGACATCAGGGACAACAACGCGCCTGCCTCTGTTAGCAACGTCTCGGCCATCATCGACACGGTCCATGCCCGGACGCCCGCGACCAAGTTGTTCGTGGCGAAGATCGTGCCCGTGTTCTCACCCGACAATGCCTGGGTCGCCGCCTACAATGCGGGCCTCGCCACCTTGGTCGGAGAGAAGCAGGCGCTGGGTTACAACGTGGCCATGGTGGACCTCTACACCGGCTTTCCCTTTGCGGCTGGAATGACGGCCGACACCGTTCACCCCAATGCCGCCGGCTACGCCTGGCTGGCCCGGCAATGGCACACCGCGTTGACAGCGCCGGTGACCACCCTCAATTCTAACGGCAATGTGTTCGCCGGCGGCGGATGGGACCACGGCCTCCCCGCGCCGGGCACTGATGGCGTGATTGGCGGCAACGGCACCTGCGGCGCATTTGATATTTCGACGCCCTTCGACATCGCCAAGGATGGGCTGCCCGTGACCGTCGCGCACACTGCGGGCGCCATCACCAGCGGCGGCGGCCCCGGTGACTCTGTCGCCAAAAACAGCGGCACCGCGTTTTACTACTGGCACCAGTCGGGCGGCAGCCTGTCGGTGCCACGCAGCATCGTCATGGGCGACCATCTCCACTACACGCTTTCCAACACCGGAACGCTGGGCGCGACCCGGCAAACCGGCGGTGTTGTCACGCCTGTGGGTAGCGGCACGTTCACCCAGACCGGCGGCACGGTCACGAATTTGGGATATCGTGTCGGCAACGGCAGCACGCTGTCGCTGAGCGGAGGGGCCGGCACTAACATCGGCTTGGCCCGGGGGAAAGCCTACGCACTGGCTAACAACGCCGCCGCCAGGATTGACATCAGCGGCAATTACGCCGCGACCATCGACCCCTCCATCAAACCGGCAAGCGTGGTGGTTTTTGATAGTGCCGGCACCGGCGGTTTCGTGCTTGAATCCACCTGGACCGGTTCCTTGACGCGTGACAACTTCACCAAGGCCGATTGGATCACGGCGCTGGCAAAAACCGGCGTCATGGTGGGAACCACCCAGGTGACCTCGGGCAACTTTGACACCCTGTTGGTGGTCCGGAATGCCGGCGTGCCCGGCTCGAGGGTGAGCCTGGCGGGCCCACCACCACCGGCCACCATCACCTGGGCCGCGCACAACATCACCGGCGACAGCGACGTGCTCAAGACCGGCACCCTGGTGTATGCATACGCATTTGGCAACGCGGCGGCTACCGTCAACAGCGTGCCCTTCGCCTTGGGAAATGTCTCGGGTGGCGGGACCGACGTCACATTTGGCTACATCGACCCCGCGAAAGCTTACGCAGGACCTCATTTCGGCCCTGATGCCGGATTGAGCGCTGCATACAACACCATCCTCACCGGTGCCAATTGGGCCTACAAGGCCTTTCCGCTCACTCTCAACCACCTGACTCCCGGAACCAAGTATGCCGTCCAAGTGTGGTCTAACAGTAACCATGTCAATACCAGCGCAAGCGACCACACTTCGCTCGACGGTGGCCTGCATTTGCTGGGGAAGATGGCCGATAATGGCAATAGAGGCCAATACGCAACCGGCACGTTCACCGCCAGCGGAACCTCTCAGGTCATTGCGGTGGGGGGCGCCCCTCAGGAACTCATCAACGCGATCCAAGTTAGAACCACGCCCGACCCCGGCATTCCAACCATCTCCATCACCAGCCCGGCCGATGGCGCGACCGTGGCCGCGGGCGCCGACATCACGATCACTGCCGCAGCCGCTGACGACGGCACCATCACCCGCGTGTCCTTCTACGACGGTGCCACGCAACTCGGCTCCGACGACACCACAGAGCCTTACACTAATGTCTGGAGCGGAGCGGCGGCAGGTGACCATAAGCTAACAGCCAAGGTGTGGGACAACACGGGGCTCTCGGCCACCTCGGCCGAGGTCAAAGTCACGGTCACCGCCACCACCCCTCCGCCCGCCGGGGCCGCATCAGCGCGAGGCAAAGAAACGCCAAACCCGGCTTTCCTGAATTTGGAAACCCGCAGCCGTGTCGAGTCGCCGGCGGGCAGCGGCCGCTACGATGTCGCCACCAAGAACGTCTCCTGGGATCCCCAACAAACCATGATCGTCGTCATCGACATGTGGGACAATCACCACTGCAAGGGCGCCGCGCAACGCGTGACCGAAATGGCCCCGGCCATGAACGAGACGCTCAAGGCGGCGCGGGCGAAAGGGGTCATGATCGTCCACTCGCCGTCCGATTGCATGGACTTCTACAAAGACACAGCGCAGCGGAAGCGGGCCGCATCAGCCCCGGCGGTCCCAGCGCCCGCGCCCATCTCCGCGCAGCGGCGCGATCCCCGGATCGAGCCGACCTATCCCGACGAACTGACCCGCGACGGCGATCTCGAGGGCCAAGGGGCATGCAGCGGTTGCGAGCCACGTTGCCTGCTGCGCGTGCGGAATTGGACCCGCCAGATCGCCGCGATCGAGATCGCCGAGCCGGACGCCATCACCGACAACGGCCAGGAGTTATACAACCTGCTTCGGCAGCGCGCTATCCGACACGTGATCGTGATGGGCGTCCACACCAACCTTTGCGTGCTCGGCCGGCCCTTCGGCATCCGCCAACTGAAATGCCTGGACATGGACCAGGTGCTGTGCCGCGATCTAACAGATTCATTCCATGAACCGAAGACGCCCACCGCCAATCACTTTCGCGGCAATGAACTCATCATCGAGCATATCGAGAAGTACCTCTGCCCGACCATCACCAGCACGGCGCTGACGGGCAAAGCGCCGTTCCGCTTCGCGGCAGACGTTGCGCCGGAGGCGTCACCCGGGCAGACGCCCTCGCCCAAGGCTGCCAGCGTCCCGGCGGCCCATTGGAGCTTCGACGAGTCGGAAGGCAAGGCGGCCATCGAAAGCATAACAGGCCGCAAAGACCTGATCGGCGGCAATTTCCGGCGCATCGCCGGAGCGAGCGGCAGCGGGCTGAAATGCGACGGCTTCACCACCCGCCTCGTCATTCCGGTTGCTCAAGCACCCAAGTTGTCGGACGCTTTCACCATCGAGGCGTGGTTCGCCCCGCAGGCATTTCCGTGGGCCTGGTGCGCGATCGCCGCCCAGCAGGCCGACACGCCGGCCGGCTACTCGTTGCGCATCGACTCCGAAGGCCATCTCGGATTGATGGTGGCGGTGGACGGGAAATGGCAAAAGTGTCAGTCGGAGGTCAAGCTGCCGCTGATGCAGTGGTCGCACGTCGCGGCCACCTTCGATCCGGCGCGTGGGATCGCGTTATACATCAACGGCAAGCCGGCCGGGCAGTTGGCGCTCGCCGGCACTCTAACGCCAGCGACCACCGATCTCTGGATCGCGCGCAACCGCAAGCGGGAGCCGTGCTTGTTCGAATCGGAGGGGGTGCCGGTCTATTGCTCTCTGGACGGCATTCTGGATGAGGTGAAGATCCACAAGACTTGCTTGAGCGGCGCGGAAATCGAGCAGTCTTTCACGGCTAACAAGCCAGCGTCCGCGCCCGCATTGGTGGCGCGCCGCTTGCCCTCGGGGCCGGAGAATATCGGGAAGTTCGGCGCTTTCTACACGCCGCTGAAGTTCTGCGAGGAATGGGACGCCCAGTGGCGCGGCGATGGGCCGGACGTGGTGGTCGCCTTCGACCAGGCGCCGTTCCGCATGGTGTGCTGGCGGGGCACCTCCTACGCGCCCTGTTTCGTGACCGAAAAAGGCAACTGGATGAGCAACGAGTTCGTCGAGCGCGGGGCCGTCACCGGCATGGGCTGCTGCGAATCGATGTCCGACAAGCAGGCGCGCTTTTCCCACGTCAAAATCCTCGAAAACAGCGACGCCCGCGCGGTCGTCTTCTGGCGCAACTCGCCGGTGGGCGTGAACTACCAGCAGAAGTACGTCAACGAGGAGACCGGTTGGGGCGACTGGTCCGAGGAAACCTACACGGTGTATCCCGACGGGGTGGTGGTGCGCAAGGTCGTGCTGTGGAGCAACAACCTGACCGACTGGCACGAGTGGTGCCAGTCGCTGCAACCCCTCCATCCCGGCCAGCGACCGGAGGACATTTTGGACGCCAAACGCATTATGTCCGTGGCGAACATGGCCGGCCAGAGCAAGACCTTCGGCTGGGAATCGGGCGATGCCCGAATGGACTACCCCACGATTCCCCAGGCGAATATCCAGGTGACCTACCTCAAGTCCAAGTTCAACCCGTTCCTGGTGCTCGACGACCGCGACGGCGTAAACGACCGTGGAGGGCGCGGACCGGACATCGCGCGCCATGGCGGCGCCTGGTCGAAATACTCCGCGTTTCCCTGGCGCAACCATTGGCCGGTGACCCAAGTGCCGATCATCGGCCGCTTCGCCGTGGCACCGGATCACACCTCGCAGACATACACGGCCACCCAGTACAGCGCTCCGTATGAATTGACGGAGCATAAAATGACCAAAATCATGCTCTGCGGCCTAACCGACAAGGATGCCGGCGACCTGCTGCCGCTGGCCCGGTCATGGCTGCATGCGCCGCAGGCAAAGCTTGTCGGCGAGTCGTTTCACGACGACGGCTATGATCCAACGCAGCGGGCCTATGTGTTCCGGTGCAAGGACCCCGGCCGCCCGTCAAGACTTGATGTTATGTTAGATGCCAATGCCCAATCGCCGCTGAACAACCTGTGTCTTGTCGTTGCCAATTGGGGCACGGCCGACGCGCGTCTGGAGATCGACGGCCAATCCATTGCCCGCGGCAAGGGCGTGCGCATGGGCCACCGCGAGACCCTCGAATCCACTGATCTGATCGTCTGGATCGAACGCCAGGCGGTGGGACAAGTGCGGCTTGCACTCGTTCCGGCGGACGGCCTACCATCGGGAAAGAAACCAAACAACTGATTGAAAATCGAACGTCATCCAGTTAGCCGACTGCATTTTTCCCTAACAAGAAGTTGACCAAATGATTCGTATTGCATTCGTTCTGCCGCTAATCGTCCTGCATCTTGCGACCCTGGGCGCTGCCGCCGAGTCCCCCGCGAAGCCGCAAGCGACTTTGACGGTGGTGATGGGTGCCACCGACGCCAGCGCACAGGAATTGCTGGCGGCGCGGGAAATCCGCCGCTACATGTATCTGCGCACCGGCACATTGCCGCCGGTGGAGCAAACGGCGGCGTTGCCGCAAGAGGTCGATGTGGTGGTAGTGGCGACCAAAGACCGGGCGATCGTTGGCACGGTGGCCATGGCCGCCGACATCAAGCAAGCCATTGCCGCCCTTGGGCCGCAACAGTATCTTTTGCGCACCCTTGCGCAAAACAACCGCCGCGTTTTGCTGGTGGTCGGCGGCGATAGCGTGGGCACGCTCTACGGGGCATACCGCTTCGCCGAACATCTTGGCGTGAGGTTTTACCTGCATGGCGACGTAGTGCCCGATCAAAGGATCGCGTGGAAACTGCCGGAGCTGAACGACACGGGCAAGCCGCTATTCGCCCTGCGAGGGGTGAACCCATGGGGCTGCCATCCCTTCGGCATGGATGCGTGGAGTAGTGACGACTACAAGGTTGTCTTCTCGCAATTGGCCAAGATGCGCATGAACTTTCTGGGCGTCCATTGCTACCCGGAAGGTCTCCCATTTGCCGAACCGACGGTCTGGCACGGGTTGGCCGGCGATTTCGATGCGAGGGGACATGTGAAGTTCAGTTATCCGTCGCACTACTTCAACACGCTGACGGCCGGGTTTGGGCAGGCATACCAGACCAAAGAAACCGGCAAGTATCGCTTTGGCGGCGCATCGCTGTTCGAGCGCGACGACTGGGCACCGCCGGTGATGGTCGGTCATTGCCCGCAGCCCGCGACGCCCGAGGGCTGCAACGAGGTTTTCAACCGCATGGCGGTGCAGTTCCGGGATGCGTTCGCGTTTGCACGGCAATTGGGCGTGAAGACGTGCCTCGGCACCGAGACGCCCTTGACCATGCCGGGAGCCGTGCGCCAGCGCTTGCAGGCCCAAGGCAAGAACCCCGCCGATCCGGCCGCAGTGCGCGAGGTCTACCAAGGGACCTTCCGCCGCATCATGGCCAGCCATCCGTTAGACTACTATTGGCTATGGACGCCGGAAGGCTGGACATGGGGAGACAACAATCCGCAGCAATACAAAGCCACGGTTGCCGACATCAAACTGGCCATCGAGGCGTTGAAGAACGTCAATGCACCGTTCAAACTGGTCACCGCCGGCTGGGTGCTGGGGCCGGCGCACGACCGGGCCGCCTTCGACAACGATCTGCCCAAGGACGTGCCCATGAGCGCTATCAGCCGCAATACGGGTGCCGAGGCAGTGGATCCGGCCTTCGGGCGGATCACCGGCCGCGAGAAGTGGGCCATTCCATGGCTGGAGAGCGACGTCCACCAAGGCCTTGCCGGCATCCAGTTGTATGCCGGGCGGATGCGCCGCGACGCGGCCGACGCGGCGGAGTACGGTTGCACCGGCCTGATGGGCCTGCAATGGCGCACCGACATCCTCGCGCCTAACGCCTCCGCCCTGGCCCAGGCCGCGTGGGATCAGAACCCCGGCTTTTCTAGCAAGATCAACTGCGGCGGCGGGGCCTATATGGGCTGGCTGGCCGACGCTGGCGCGGTGTCCCGTGACCTGCCATGCGGCGACTTCTATGC
>Ga0118677_10016301_pt1 | contig 10198 bp, 6 predicted proteins | sample AliMusrvi5mmetaG_FD_86154 | JGI IMG/M metagenome (GOLD analysis project Ga0118677, IMG submission 86154)
CGGCGAAGGTAGGGCCCGAAGGACGCCCCGAGATTGAGCAGCACCTGGGTGTTATCCGATCCTCCCAGGCGGATTTCGAGTCCAAGAAAGATGAAATTTATGGCGAGGAGGGCATAGGTAACCACTGCCCAATAGCGGCGCGGCGCAACGTCATAAAATTGCGGGCGCGGCACTGCCGGTAAAGGTTGGTCAGCCATGAGATATTGCGATTATAACATTCCGGTCCGGCCGGCCGCCGTGCGCCGAGAAAGCCTTCCCCGCGGAGGTCACAGAGGCTTATGAAGAACACGCTGGCAACGTTCGAATGGAAAAGGATAGGTGGGTGGGTGTCATTGCTGCTGCGGTGTCAACCGAGGTCTAAGAGCAGCGACAAAATCGAATTGTAATGGCGTAGGGAAAGCAGGAACAAGTGCAATTACGGGGCACAGATCTTGCCAACGATTTCACTTGGAGCCAATTGCCTGAAATCCCCTAGGTTGAAGGTGTAGATCCGGTCTACATCCGATTTCGACGCACAGCGCAAAAGGAGCGCATCGTAAATCTTAGCTCCGGCCCATCCTCCATCGGTCACCGTGCGCAAGGCTTCCAGGTAATCGAATTGATCTATGGGAATGGCGGTAAAGTGCGGCAAGAGATTGCCCGTTACAATACGGGACGCCTCCGTGGGATGAATCCTGGGTTCTACCGGGAGGCGCGTTAGAGCCGCGTACACCTCCGCAATCGAGTGGCTACTGATGAAGCCCGTGTCCAAACCAGTGGTTACCCGTTTAAGCGCGGTGAAGGCTTGGACGTGATGGGGGTGACTGGCAACCGAAGCAGCTACTAAGACTGTCGTATCAAAGAAAATGTTCATCGGGAATTTAGAACAGATTGAACCCGTTCCTCGCGCACATCATCCAGAACGTGCTCCCAGATAGCTGCGTTTCGAGCCGTTCCTGGCGTACCAGGGGCCCGGGGAGACGGGCACCGGGTGGCCGCATCGTCCCGTGGACGTTCGCGTCGGGCCGACCGGCATCCTGCTGGTCAGCAGCGACGCATCGGGAGTGATCCTGGCCGTCGGGCACAACGGCCCGTGACCGCAGGATGGGCGGCTTCGGGCGTCGGGACCCCGTTGGCCGTGACGCCCCCGTTCACCCGGGCCAGGGGGCCGTGGCGGTCAGCCGGAAGGTTCGCGGGCCGGCCGGTGCCGCCGGGATCAACAGGCGGTTGCCGGCCACGTTCAGCTCGGGGCTGTAGGCCGCGCCGTCCAGCACGCAGTCGAACGGGGCCTGCCGGATCCACGCGGGCACCATCACCTCGGTGCCGTTTCGGCCGTCGTCCTGCCAGTCCAGCGTCATCCGGCGCTGCTCCACGTCCCACGAGTACGTCGTCGGGACGCCGCCTACCACGGTCGGGGCCGGGCGCAGGTACGCCCGGGCCTGCGGGGTCCATTGGCCCGTGGCCGCGTCGATCATCCCGAAACCCGAGGTTCCCCGGGAGTATATCCACAGGAACGAGCCCGCGAAACGCGCGTCCAGCTCGCCGAAGAACGCCGCCAGGTAGTCCGCCAGGTTGGACGTTTCCCGCGCGCCGCCCATCTCGCCGTAGGCCAGCGGCATGCCCAGCCCGTCCGCAACGTCCAGTCCGGCCTGCACGGCGGTGGTCACCGCGCCGATGTCCCCGTCCCAGTGCTTCTGCGTTTCGACGCTGGGGTTGTAGTAGTGCGGCGTGAACACGCCCTGGAACGCGGTGATCGGCCCGGGCATCATGCACGTCAGCGAGGCGCTGAAGGTGACCGCCGGCTCGATGAAGAACAGGCGCCCTGGCAGCGTGGCGCCCACCGTGGCCGCGAACTCCTCGTAGAACGGGTACAGGTAGTCCCGGTCGAACGTGTCGAAGTCGATGGTGCCCGGGAACGGCTCGTTGATGGGGTCGAAGCCCATCACGAGGTCCAGGTCCGCGACGCGCTCGGCGACCCGGCGGGCGGCTTCCTGCTGGTGCGCGTGCACATCGTGGTTCTTCCAGAAGTGGTCGAAGCACGCGCTGACGGGGGCCGTGAAGTAGGTCAGGAACCAGGGGTCCACCGGCTGGTAGGCATCGTAGTTCGCCGGGTCGCAGGACCAGGCTGGCGCGCCGTGGTTGCCGAAGCCGATCCCGTACATGTCCTGGTGCATGTCCAGGAACACATACAGGCCGTGCGATGCGGCCACGCGGACCTGACGCTCGACGACGTCGAGGTACGCGGAATCGATCTGGTCCTCCAGGGGCTCGATCCGATCCCAGTTGATCACGAACCGGACGGCGTCGAAGCCCGAAGCAGCCACGTGCTGGAACACGTGCTCCTCGACCTCGGCGTCGTCCGCCGCCCAGGCCACCAGGTCGCCCGAGGCGACGTTGATGCCGCGCAGCAGGACGGTGCGTCCCAGGCGATCGACGATGCGCTTCGCCTCGATGCGGTAGAGCGGGGGTTCCACCGTGTCCTGCGGCGCGTCGGGTGCCGTTTCGGCTTCGTCGGCCGCAGGCAGGTCGTTCGGGGCGTCGGGCCCGGCGCCGTCGACTGCCGGGTCTGCAGGGACGTCGGCGGACTCGTCGGGCGACGGGTCCGGCCCGGCGGCGGCGCCGCTGCAGCCGCATGCGGCGAGGCCGGCCAGCGTCCGGAAGGTGATCGCCACGAGAATCCGGCAGCACGGCTGATTCCTTGTCCGGGGCCGGTCGGTGCCAGGGGCCACGGTGCCTCCGTTGTCGCGGACGGGTGTGCCCGCAGGGGACTTCGCCACCGACGGTATCACGCCCGCGGATGTTTGACCGACCGCAGGTAGCGGCGCATCTCCCCCCCCAGGAGGCCCGGATCGACGCCCTGCACGCCGAAGACCCGGTCCCACAGGCGTTCGAAGCAGTGGGCTGCGTCGGGGAAGGATCGGGCCAGGTCCCGGGCCTGCCGGTAGAAATCGCGGGGACGCGTGCGGACCTGCGCCGCGGTCACCGCGAACTGGCCGCCCAGGTAGAACCGGATGCGCTCCGGCGCCGGGGCGCCGAACAGGGCCTCGTGGAACCGATCCACGCGCAGCTCGCGACCGTCCTGGTTCTTGGACCACGGCACGAACAGGCGGTGACCCCGCGGGTCGTCGGTGTCGATGACGAAGCCCAGCCAGCGGAAGCCCTCCACGCGCTGCCGGCCGGCGGCGACCGCCCGCAGGGCGTCGTGCAGGTCCCAGGCGTGGTCGAAGGGGTGGCCCTGGCAGAAGAACGTCACCTCGGCGAGGTCGTCGTAGCGCCCGACCAGGTGGTGCAGGTACGCGTGCGCCTCGTTCCCCACGTTCTCCAGTCGCTCGACGCGGGCCCAGGGCAGACGGCCGGGGTCCAGGTCACCGCCCTTGTCGTACACGGTCACCCGGGCGGACGAGGGCACGTTCCGCACCCAGGACACCGGTTCGGCGTGCCGCGCCACCACGACCTCCAGGTCCACCGCGGCCGGCGGCTCCAGGGGATCGCGCCGCCGCCGCAGGGAAGGAACGGGCCGCACGGAGCGCGGTCGGAGGTCGATGCACGCACCCGGCCTCGGTGCCGTGACCGGCCCCAGCGCCGCGCCCAGGCGCTCGGCCGCATCCAGGGCCCGCTCGACGACCTGGTCCATGTCCAGGTTCCGGTACTCGGCGAAACGGCCCAGGAACGTCGTGTCCGTTTCCCGCGCGACCCGTTCCAGGTACCGGCGGTGGACTGCCGAGGCGTCCGGGGCCGGGATGGCGTAGAACGGTTCCCGATCGGGGCGGCCGTCCAGCGGGAACTCGCGGACGATCGTGGTCACGGGCAGCGACTGGCCCGTGGCGTGCTTCGGCTCGATGATGCGCGTGTACTCGTGCTCGTCGGGGAAGTTCACCTGCATCGTCGGCAGCACGTGCTCGGCTTCCACGGTCTCGCGTTCCCACCGCAGCGATCGCCAGGGCAGGGGGCCTTCGCCGTGGTCGAAGTACTCGTCCACGGGGCCGGTCCAGACCAGGTGCCGGTGGGGGACCGCGTCGCGGATCTCGCGCAGCCCCGTCCGCAGGCGGACCTCGATGCCCGGGTGGTCGAGGATCCGTTCGAACATCCGGGTGTAGCCGTCGGCCGGCATCCCCTGGAACCGCTGCACCAGGTAGCGGTCGTCCCGGTCGGTGCGGATCGGGATGCGCCCGCAGGCCGCCGGGTCCAGGTCGCGCGCGTCCCGTCCCCACTGCTTGCGCGTGTATCCTTCGTAGAACAGCTCGAAGAAGGGCCGACCCACGCGGGACAGCACGTACTCCTCCGAGTTCCGCGGGCTGGCGATCGGCTCGCGCCACCGGGCCAGCGTGGCCTGCATCTCGTCGGCCGTGGAGGGGTGGCCTGCGAACTGCTCGAACGTGGCGAGGTTGATCGGGAAGGACCAGTAGCGTCCGCGGGCCCACACCTGGACCTTGAACGCCACCTCGTGCCACGCGGTGAAGCGGTCCAGGAAGTCCCGGACCCGGGCGGAGTCGGTGCGGAACCAGTGGGGGCCGCAGGACGGCACCCGGACGCCGTGCCGATCGGTGGCGTCGTGGCACAGGCCGCCCACGTGGTACCGGCGGTCGACGACCAGGCAGCGCAGGCCGAAGCCCTCGCACAGGCGTCGCGCCATCACCGCGCCGGCCAGCCCCGCACCCGCGATCAGCACATCGACGTCAGAGGCCATCGTCACGCCCGTACCCGCCGGCAGCCGCAGTTCGCCGTCGCGCCCCGGCGATCTGGAATCCCGTCCTCATCGTGATCCACGCAGGATGCCGGGGGCATTCTCCCCGACGCCGGCCGGGCGGGCAAGCGACGTGTGGATCGACGGCCCGAATCCGCCCTTCGGCGCGATCCTCGCGCGGGTTCGGCCTGCGCTGGCGCGGCCATCCGGCCCGCCGACGACTCCCCTGGAACCCGGCATTTTCGGGTCGGAAGAACGCATCGACTTTGGTAGACTCCGCGCCGTCTCGGACGGACGGGCCCCATGAAGCGGATCGATCTGACGGCGGCCATCGTGGCTGCCTTGTTCGCGGGTTGCACCTACAGCCTCGTTCCCAACGAGCGCACGGATCCCGGTGTCGACGTGTCGGACACGGGGGCGGACGTTCCCGACGTCGCCGTGGACGTGGCGCCTGCGGAGGTCGTCGGCGACCTCGCTGCGGACGTGGCTGCCGACGTGCCCGGCGACGTGCCCATCGACGCCCCCGACCTGCCCCTGTGGACGGGCCTGCAGGGTTCCGGCCTGCCTCTGCAGCGGATCGCGGGCATCGCGTCCCAGATGGACACGAAGGCCCCCCCGAACGCGGACCGGGACTTCGAGTACGCCCAGTACGCGCCGTACCCGGGCTTCCGGATGCGCAACGGCCACCGGTGGGAGGACGTCGAAAAGGCGAAGGGCGTCTGGACATTCGACGGGGCCAGCGGCTCGGTGGATGGCGCGAAGGCCGGCGGCTCGAAAGTGCTGATGGGCCTCGACTACGCCCCCGAGTGGGCCCGCGACGGCGAGGACCTGGGCACGGTCCACATCGACGATTTCGCCGAGTACGCCGGGGCGATGGCCGGGCACTTCTGTGACAGCGTGAAGGAGTACGAGGTCTGGAACGAGCCGAACATCGGCTCCCGCTTCTGGCAGCCAGCCGCCGATCCGGCGAAGTATGCCGACCTCGTCGCCGCCTCCTTTACCGCGATCAAGGCCGTCTGCCCGGATGCCCAGGTCGCCTTCGGGGCCTTGTCCTCCTACGACGACGTGGACCTTGCGGACACGTGGGGCTTCCTGCGACGCGCGCTGCAGGCCCGCCCGGGCCTGTGCGACTCCTTCGACGTGCTGTCGCTGCACCCTTACACCTGGTTCCAGTTCGACTCGCCCGAGCACGACGAGTGGATCGCGTACGGCACGATCCGGCCCTCCCAGTCGGCCATGGTGCAGATCGCGCGGGACATGCTGACCGCGGCCGGCTGCGCGCAGAAGCCGATCTGGTTCACCGAGGTGGGATGGCCCTCGTACGAATTGTCCGAGGTCCAGGTGGCCCGCTATGCCGCCCGCAGCCTGCTGCTGACGGCCCGCGACGGCGTGGACGCGTGGTGCTGGTACACGTTCTGGGACAATGAGCCCACGACCACCGGGATCCGGCCCCACGAGAACTACTTCGGGATGTTCGGCTGGAAGGGCCCGGACGGGACCGTTCGCCGGGCCAAGCCCGCCTGGCACGCGGTGACGGCCGCGCTGGACGTGCTGGGTCCGTATCGCTTCGCGCGGGACCTGGGCCCGGCCCTCGGGCTTCCCAACGACGTGTACGCGCTGGCCTTCACCGACGATGCCGGGCGGATCGCGCTGGCCCTCTGGGACGGCCGCGAGCAGCCGGACGTCACCGAGGACGGCGATACCCCGGGAGGCCCCGACACGACCTTCACGCTGGACCTGCCGTTGCCGTCCTGCGCCACCGGGCTCGTGCTGCTGGACCAGGACGGCGCCGCGCTGCCGACGCCCGCTGTCGGACCAACGATGCACGTGGTTCTGACGACGACCGTGCAGTACCTGGAAATCGCCTGCGGCGGAGACTGACCCCCACCCTGTTTCGGAAACCCGACGGTCAGGCGGTTCGCCGACCGGTTCTGCGAAGGGCTCCCAGGGCCAGCGCCCACAGGAGCAGGGACGGCAGCATAGGCCACGAGCCGTCCGTCGGGCCCGCGGAGCATCCACTCCCGCTGTTCGCGCCACCCTTCGGCGTCACGGCAACGCAGACCCCGTAGCTCTTCGTCTGGCCCGCCGGGCACCCGCTGGACGGGGTTCCCGTGTCCTGGGTGACCGCGGCATCCCCGGTCCCGTCATCGCCGGCACCCGGGCCGTCGTCCGGCACGGGTTCGCCCGCGCGGCAGCGCCCGGCGCTGCACGACAGCCCGTTGCCGCAAGTGCCGCACGACCCGACACAACCGTCGTCGCCGCACTGCTTGTTCGTGCAGGACGGGGTACAGGTGGACGGGTCCTGGCAGTGGCCCGTGCCGTTGCATTTCAACGGGGGCTGGCACGCGCCGCAGACGCCGCTGCAGCCGTCGTCGCCGCATTCCCTGCCGTTGCACGCGGGAGTGCAGACCTGGGGAGAACTGCAGTGGCCCGCCTGGCACTCGGTGCCGGTCGCACAGGTGCCGCACACGCCGCCGCATGCGTTGTCGCCGCACTCCTTGCCGGTGCACGCGGGGGTGCAGCCGTCGGTCGCGCACAACCCGGCGGCAGTGCAGGTCTTCCCGGTGGTGCAGTTGCCGCAGATCCCGGTGCAGCCGTCCGGGCCGCACTGCTTGCCGGTGCATTGCGGGGTGCAGGTGCTGCCCGTGCAGGTGCCGGACTGGCAGGTCTGGCCGCCCGTGCAGGTCCCGCAGGACCCGCCGCAGCCGTCGTCGCCGCAGTCGTTGCTGCCGCAGTTCGGCGTGCAGGTGCCGCACTGGCCGCCGCAGGTCCCGCACGCGTCGACGCAGGTGCTGTCCCAGGCGTTGTCGCAGCAGTACGAGTCGCCGGCGCAGACGCAGGCCTCGCAGGCGCACCCGCTGCAGCCTCCGCTGCTCGACGTGGTGCAACCGTCGCTGCCGCCGCCGCCGGGGACGCACGTGCCGTACTGGCAGGTTTCACCGTTGCCGCAGGAACCGCAGGACCCGCCGCAGCCGTCGCTGCCGCAGTCGCTGAGGCTGCAGTCGGGCGTGCACGGCAGGATGGACGGACAGTCGTCGGAGTTCACCATCAGGAGGGTTCCGCACGCGTAGCCGCCCAGGAGCGTCCAGCCGCAGTCCGAAAAGGGACAATCCTCCATGCACAGGACGCCGCCATCGCACCAGTACCTGGCGGACCCGGCCTTGCAGCATCCGCCCGAGGGGACGGCGCCGCAGTCGTTCCCCACCTCGATTCCGCCCGAGCAGGCGGCCTGCGCATCGGGCACCTGGCCGGCGGACACCAGAGCCACCACCCCCAGCGACAGTAGGATGCGAGACAGGGGACACCTCCGTGATCTGTTCGAGGAGATACTTTATCCAAAAGCGTTGCTGCGCGAAAGGGGCGGGCGTCGTCGTGCCGGGCGGGCGCGCCGATTCGATTGCGCAGGGGTTTCGCGGCTGGTGTCCCGACACGAAAATTGACCACGTTTTCGGCGGTGCTCAGCGCCGCCAGCGTCGTTCCGCCTCCTCGACGTAGCACCACTACGCCCTCGTCGGCGCGCCTTGCCGACGGCTCTGATCCCTCGCCGAATTCCGGGGCGAACTTCCGTGTCGGGACACTAGGCGGGATCCGGGAATGGAACCCCCGGTTCCAGGGTTGGGGAGGCACTGGCTCGGAGGTTCGCCATGGAAGCGCCGCGCGGTCGCCGGGTCGAAGCGTTGCTGCATCATGTTCGGGAAGCGCTGTCGCTGGGGATCTTCATGCTGGTGGCGCTGGCCGCCCGGTCGTCGCTGGCGGACCACTACGTGATCCCCTCCGAATCGATGGAGCCGACCCTGGGCATCGGCGATCGCATCCTGGTCCAGAAGATGGCCTACGGGCTGCGCCTGCCCTTCAGCCTGCACGTGATCGCCGGATCCAGGGTGCCGGCCCGGGGGGACGTGGTGGTGTTCCAGTCCCCGGTCGACGGGAAGCCCTGGGTGAAGCGCGTGCTCGCCGTTCCCGGCGACAGCGTCGAGGTCCGGGGCGGCATCGTACGGATCAACGGAAGCGAGTTGGAGCGGGCCTCGGAGGGTACCGTGACCTGCGAGGCGTCGGGGGACCATCGCCACCGGCTGGGGATTGCCTCCGGCGCCGGGCCGGATCAGCCGCTGCTGGTCGTTCCGCCGGGGCGACTCTTCGTGATGGGCGACAACCGGGGCAACAGCTTCGACAGCCGCGGCTGGGGTGTCCTGCCGCTCGCGAACGTGCTGGGGCGCGTGGCCGCAGTGTACTGGACACCGGTCGGCGGGTTCCAGTGGTCGGCGCTGTCCGACGACGAGTGCTCCCTGTCGGCCCCGCAGGAAGGTGCGACGCCCGGCGCCGATCCGGGCGAACGCGGGTGACATCCCGGCCCGGCTTCGACCTGCGCCGCCGTCAGAGGCACATCCAGCAGCAGCCGAAGTCCGCAGGCGCGCAGAATCCCTGGCTGCCCACCCCCGGTTGCTGGCAGACCGGCCGCGCCGCGTCGGTGCAGTCGGTGTTCGTCATGCAGGGCGTGGAACACAGGCAATGGTTGGCCGGACCCCCGTAAGGGCAGCACTCGCAGGACAGGTCCTTGGCCGCACACGTGCCGAACGTCAGGTCGATGCACGTCGTCTGCACCACCTCCGGACCCGGATCGGAAGCCTCGGCGATCGTATCGGCCGGCCCATCTGCCGGCGTGTCCGCGAGCACGTCGTCCGTCCCGTCCGCGAGCGTGTCGATCCAGGCATCGGGCGCGGTGTCAGGCCCGGCGTCAGCCGGCACATCGACGAACGTGTCGGTCGTGGAGTCCCCGACCAGCCCCGGGTCCTGCGCCACGTCCTCGACGCCCGGGTCCGTCGCGGCATCGCCAACGTCCGGCACGTCGTGGATCGTCGGGATTTCGGTGTCGGCTGCGACATCCTTCGCGCCGGGATCGCCCGACAGGTCCCACGCGACGTCGCCCGGGCCGTCGATGAACGTGTCCTCGATCGCCGGCTGGTCCATCGTGGCGCATCCGGTAATCAGCAGGGCGGCCAGTACGGGGAGGGTTCCACGCATCGTCGGCTCCTTTCGGGTTCACCGTTGATCATGAGGCTTTTGTGAACGGGGTCAACGCGCGGGGGCGACGATGGCGAGGAACTCCCGTCAGGCCGGGGGGCGCCAGGGGTTTGCCCAGTCGATGGGGCCTTCGCGGAAGCGGTGCTCGAGGCGTGCAAGGACCAGGCTCCATGCCTGCGAAAAGTACGCGAACCCCGCATCCCAGTCGGGTCCCTCCTTCCAGCCGACCTGTTCCAGCCCGACCTGGCACTGCCCGCCGAAGGGGTTGATTTCCACGGTCACGGTCGTCTTGAGGTCGCGGATGGGCGAGCCGGGCACGAAGTTCCATTCGAACACCAGCAGGCGCCCCTTCTTCACCTCGAGGACCTTGCAGCCTTCGCTGCCGCGCGATCCGGCCGGTGCTCCCGGTTCGAAGTGGATTTCCCAGGGTCCGCCGGGCCGGACGTCGATCACCGCGTCCGGGGCCAGGAAGGCCCGAAGGCCCTCGACGGTGGTCCAGGCCTTCCACACTTC
>Ga0118677_10016302_pt1 | contig 10198 bp, 6 predicted proteins | sample AliMusrvi5mmetaG_FD_86154 | JGI IMG/M metagenome (GOLD analysis project Ga0118677, IMG submission 86154)
TGCATGTTACCGGGTGTACCTTTGATATGCTTGATAATGTAAGGTAATTGGGCATGAGCCACTACATTAAAGATCTCAGGATCAAATGTGCCTCCTGAAATATCGTTGATCATACAGGCACCTTCCTGAATAACAGCATGCGCAACTTCTGATCGGTATGTATCAACAGAAATAATGGTCTCTGGAAAATGTTTTAAAATACTTTTAATTGTAGGAATAAGACGTTCTAATTCTTCATCCTGATTCACTTCTGCAGCCCCTGGACGGGTTGAAACTGCTCCAATATCTATAATTTCTGCTCCATCGCTGATATGTTGTTCAACCTTCTGAAGCCAGGTGCGTTCGGTAACATTGACCCCACCATCATAAAAAGAATCGGGTGTAACATTTAATATTGCCATTATAATTTTATGGCTTAAATTGATATCTTTGTCTCCACACTTCAGTATGGATGGCCCGGATTTATGATTATCTTTGAATTCAGATTTCATTTATTTGATGGATTCTGTAAGGACTGTCAGTGGTTTAACAAAAAAGAAGTAACAATACATTAGAAAAGAAAACGAGATTGCTAAATTAATACATTCAATGACTTCGAATACCTCAAAAGAGTTTGATGGCGTATTTGCCACTTGCAAAGAAATCTTCATGAAAAAGATGACGGATTATGGTACCGCCTGGCGCATCCTTCGTCCTGCTTCATTGACCGACCAGATATATATCAAAGCCAACAGAATCCGCAGTATTCAGGAATTAGGAATTCAACAGGTAGACGAAGATATCAGGGATGAGTTTATCGGTATCATCAATTATTCTGTGATGGCTCTGATTCAACTTGAACTGGGAACTTCAGACAATACCGCAATGCCCGAACAAGAGGTGGAACAATTATATTCCCGATATCTGAATGAATCCAAAAGTCTGATGGAACGAAAAAATCATGATTATGGAGAGGTTTGGCGCAATATGCGTGTCCCTTCCATCACAGATATCATCCTGATGAAGATTCTCAGGGTAAAACAAATTGAAGATAATCAAGGCAAAACAATCATTTCTGAAGGAATCGATGCCAACTATTATGATATGATCAATTATGCCGTTTTTGCATTAATTTTACTTGATAAATAATTAAACAGTTAACCACAATGAGAATTGCAGCCAATTTAAGTAGAATCTTGACCGGACTGGTCTTTATTCTTTCAGGATTTGTAAAAGGAGTTGACCCTCTGGGTTGGGCTTACCGACTAGAGGAATATTTTCAGGTGTTTCATCTGAACTGGTTAGTACCTTCAGCATTATTCTTCACCATTATACTTTGCACTTTTGAATTTGCTTTAGGATTAGCATTAATATTTAGCGTCAGACTCAAAGTGACTTCCTGGATACTGTTGTTTGTAATGGGTTTCTTTACAATTCTGACTTTTGTTGATGCTTTGACCAATTCAGTTCCTGATTGTGGCTGTTTTGGTGATGCATTAAAACTAACCAACTGGCAAACTTTCCTTAAGAATGTTGTTTTGATGGGGTTTACTGTCATTATATTTTATCGAAGGAAACGAACAGTTCCTTGTTTCCTTCCAAAGAATGAAGTTAGAGTCACCTCAATAATTATTACTTTGTTTGCAGCTTTTTGTGTCTATTCATATTTCATGTTACCTGTAATTGATTTTTTGCCTTTTAAAGTAGGCGCCCGTGTAATAGCAAAAGAAGCCCCGGCTCCTAAGATCTATCTTACTTATAGAAATAAGAAAACCAAGGAAACCAAAGAATACCTGTCGCCTAATTTTCCATGGAATGATAAAGTCTGGATGTCTGAATGGGAGTTTGTAAGTCAGAAAGTAAGTACAGTTTCCAGTAATGATTTGCTCTATATCACAGATTATCATAATCAGGATGTCACCCGTGAGATGTTGGGAAATGTAAACGGACAATTATTGATCGTCAGTTTTGATCTTGAGAAAGCCAATCAGGCAGCATTGAAAAAGGTTATAGAAGTTGGCAATCAGGCAACAAAACAATATTTGAGAACTATCATGCTAACATCAAATGCCGGCAGAAATCATAATTTTATATCTATACCTGCTGCGATGCATTATGAGTTTTACAACGCGGATGATGTTCAACTCAAAATGTTGGTAAGGGCTAACCCGGGAGTTGTACTGGTGAAAAATGGCGTTATTATGGGAAAATGGTCTGCTTACAATGTTCCATCTGTAAATAAGATGTATGAGATATTGCTGAAAAACACCAAAAAGCCTGTATAATTTGATTCAATTTTTGAAAGTATTCTTTTTATGGAATCAGTAAGAACCCATTTTCTGACATTGCTTTGTTTATAACTTTATAAGTTCGGAAAATGAGTAGGTTTATTCTCAAGAGATTGTTCTATGGTCTGCTGGTTCTTTTCGGCGTGATTACACTTGTGTTTGTCCTATTCAACGTATTGCCCGGTGATCCAGCCCGAATGATGTTGGGCCAACGTGCAGATGTTGCCACAGTGGAGGCCATCAACAAAGACCTTGGCAGGGACAAACCAATCATGACCCAGTATCTGAATTTCCTGAACGACCTTTCACCTTTATCTTTTCATAATGGTGTGGATAAAGAAAGTTACTGGTTTCTTGATAAAGAAAAGTATGGTCATCCGGTTACTTTATTGAAAATAGGCAAGAGTGTTGTAGCTCTTAAAATTCCTTATCTACGCAGGTCATATCAAAGCAATCGCAAGGTAACCGATATTTTGGCAGAGGCTTTGCCAAATACTTTTTTACTTGCGATGGTATCCATAGTTTTTGCTATGATTATTGGTGTTATTATTGGTATTTTTGCAGCTATCTGGAAGGGAACGCTCTTTGATCATTTATCACTTTTTTTCTCAGTACTGGGTATGTCGTTGCCTTCATTTTTTGCAGCAATACTCTTTGCCTGGATTTTTGCATTTCTGTTGGCCGATTATACAGGACTGAATATGTTTGGCAGTTTGTATTCTGTTGATGATATGGGCAAGGGAGAATATCTGGATTTAAAAAACCTGATTCTTCCTGCATTCACACTGGGCATAAGGCCACTTGGAATTGTAGCTGAACTCACCAGAAATTCATTGTTGGAAGTTTTGGGACAGGATTATATCCGTACAGCTAAAGCAAAAGGACTAAGCAAGACAAGGATCATCACTCGTCATGCTTTGAAGAATGCTCTCAATCCTGTGGTGACTGCCGTCTCGGGATGGTTTGCCAGTCTGATGGCAGGAGCAGTGTTTGTGGAGTATGTTTTCGACTGGAAAGGAATGGGTGTTGTCATTGTCGATGCGCTTGAAAAGTATGATTTCCCGGTTGTTATGGGATCTGTATTGACTGTGTCGGTTATGTTGGTAATCATCAATATCTTTGTAGATGTTATTTACGGATTACTTGACCCGAGAGTGAGGTTTGATTAACAGTAAACTTAATGTGTTTTATTTAATTTTTTTAATATAAATATTCAATTTAAAACGTTTTAATTTCTTGATTTATGAGAAAAAATATTGTTGCCGGTAACTGGAAAATGAACAAAAGCTTCAGCGAAGCAGAAACATTGATTTGTGATATTTTGGATGGATTGGACAAAATCGAAGAACCATTGGCTGACGTAGTCATTTGTCCTCCAGCGCTGTATCTTGAAATGGGTGTTGACCTTGTTCGTGAAACTCCTGTTGGTGTAGGTGCACAGAATATGAGTCAATATGCCTCAGGTGCATATACCGGTGAAATTTCAGGATCTATGCTTCAATCCATGGAAGTACAATATTGTATCCTGGGTCATTCCGAGCGCCGTAAATATTTCTCTGAAACAGATGCACAACTTGCTCAAAAAGTTGACAGCGCACTTGCCAATGAGCTTATCCCTATTTTCTGTTGTGGCGAAGAACTTTCAGAACGCGAAGCAGACAACCATTTTAATGTTGTCCAAAGTCAGATCGAAAATGCTTTATTTCATCTTGCTCCCGAAAAGTTTGAAAACGTCGTTATAGCTTACGAACCAATTTGGGCTATTGGTACAGGTGTTACAGCTTCTCCCGAACAAGCACAGGAAATGCATCAATTCATCAGAGGTTTTGTTGCCGGAAAATATGGTAAGGCTGTAGCTGACGAAACATCTATTTTATATGGTGGTAGTTGCAATGCAAAGAATGCAAAAGAATTATTTGCAAAACCTGATATTGATGGTGGTCTGATTGGAGGAGCTTCATTAGTAGCCGAAGATTTCCTGACTATTATAAAAAGTTTCTAAGCATATACAATGGAATACATTGAACTTTCCTGCACTCTTCGTAACGACGAAGGGTTGCAGGATATCCTTATTGCAAAACTTGGTGAGATTGGATTTGAGAGTTTTGTTGAGAATGATGAGACATTGCAGGCTTATATCCAGGGAGAGCTTTATGAGGAGCAGCTTCTGAAAGAGATCTTTGCCGATCAACTTTTTCATGACATTCCTTACATGATGACTCAGATTCAGGAACGCAACTGGAATGCTGAGTGGGAAAGCAACTATCCGTTTGTTTTGATTGAAAACAGATGTATGGTGAGGGCTCCATTTCATGAAAAAAATCCCAATGTTGAATACGATATTGTAATCGAACCCAAGATGTCGTTTGGGACAGCACACCATGAAACGACTTCTCAGATGATTTCTTTGCTGTTGGATGAGGATGTGAAAGGTCTCAATGTATTGGATATGGGCTGTGGCACCGGAGTACTGGCCATACTGGCAATGATGAAGGGGGCTGCTGCTGTGACTGCTGTTGACAATGATGAATGGGCTTATGAAAACTCGGTTGAGAACCTGAAGCGCAATGGGATTCTTGATCAGACTATCCTGCTTGGTGATGCTACGGTTTTGGAGTTTAAAAGTTTTAACTTAATTTTAGCAAACATCAACAGAAATATTCTGTTAAAAGATATGCATTATTATTTTGATGCTCTTCCCTTTGGTGGAAAGCTATTCATGAGTGGGTTTTATGAAGCGGATCTACCTGCTATAAAAGCTGAAGCTGCGAGACTTGGAATGAAATTTATAAAAAACATCTCCAGTAATAATTGGGTTGCTGCTGTGTTTACACGTTGATTTTAATAAGGAGGATAAAGGTTTTCAGTATGAAAAAAAACTCTTTTGTTTATACATGTTTTCTCATGTTACTGCTTTTGTTTGGCTCCTTTAACGGACAGTCACAACAGATAAAGAGTTTTACGCCCGATTCTGTAAAATATATTACCGATATGGTTCAGTTTGCTTCAATGTCTCTGACAAAGGAAGCTATCCCTAAATATGAATCTATCATTACAAATGTGTGGACAGATAAAAGGCTTCAACCTATTCATCGTCAACAACTCTACAAACTTTCCAATACAATGCTGCAGAACCATCTGCGTGTGGATCCGCATTTTGTTGGACTCTTCAATGTTATTTCTCTTTTTCTGAATAAAAACCAGACACCTGTGAGCCTGACCAATTGGCTCAATGGATTACAATTGGTCACCAATACAAAACTTCAACGACAATTTGCTCAGGTTATAGACGCCACAGCAAGATTGTTTGACAACAATACGCTTTATAAATCATCTAATGTCATTTGGACTGTCCAAAAGGGAGACTTTTCATTTGAAGCTGATAGTGTTCCATATGCTGTATTTAAAGCTGTCGACCTTGTTTGCAGAGGTCTACGTGACAGTACACTGATCTTTCAGACTTCTGGTCGTTTCTATCCATCCATCGATTCATGGAAAGGTAGAGGAGGAACCGTTTTTTGGGATCGCGCAGGATTTGCACATACTGATGTTTACACCGTTCTGGATAAATACACTCTGAACCTTCACTTTTCTAGTTACAAATGTGATTCGGCAAAACTGATTGACAAAAAATATTTTAAGGCTCCATTACTTGGCAAGTTTGAAGAAATGGTTCAGGCTTCTCCCGTTTCATCTGACCGGGCAGTTTTTCCTAAGTTTGACGAAAATATCAATTATGAAGGAGGTTTCCTATTAGAAGGAAGTCGGTTTATAGGAAATGGTTCAGGTGATATAACTGCAAAGCTTATTTTTTTAATTGGGAATAAACCTTTTGCAACTGTGACTTCAAGTACATTTGTTATGCGTGCTGATAGAATAGCCGCAGCAAGAGTTGGCGTTTCTGTTTATTTTGAAGGCGATTCTATTAATAATGCTAATGTTCAAATGTTGTATCTGAATTCCTTGAAAGAAGCCTCATTTTCGCGAACAGAAGATGGCACCCCTACCAGCCCTTTCTACGACAGCTATCACAAGCTCGATATTCAGGTTGCAGCCATGACTTTTAAACTTGGCGAAGGAGTCGTAAGATTTGAAATGGGAAAAGGTCTCACCAAAATCAGCCAGGCCTATTTTGAATCTTCAAATTTCTATTCTGCACAGAAATATGGAAAATTACAGGGTATAGATGAGGTGAATCCCATTAACGTAGTTTATTTTTATACCCAGAAGACAAAGAGTGATGACTTCAAACTTGAAGATTTGGCAGATTATATGAAGAAACCAATGGAGCAGGTAAGAGCTATGTTGATGATTCTGGCTGCTAACGGATTTGTTATGTTTAACTCTGAAACAAATAGTGCCTCAATTAAGCCAAAATTGAAAGAGTTTCTTGCAGCACGTTCAGGAAAAAAAGACTACGATGTAATCAGATTTAACTCTGAGGTAGAGTCTTTAGCTAATGCAACTATGGACATGAAGAATGGTGATTTAGTGATTGCTGGAGTGACCGATGTCGCTGTCAGTGACGTAAAGAACGTTCACATCTTTCCGAATGATAAAAAACTTATTGTAAAAAAAGGTCTTGACTTTGTTTTCACTGGAAGAGTACATGCAGGATATTTCGATTTCTATGCCGACAAGAGTTCCTTTGAATACGATAAGTTCAGGCTGAACATGCCGAAGATAGATTCCTTGACTTTTGTTGTTAAAAGCTTCCAACCGGATAACGAAGGTAACTACGCCATGGTTCCTGTTAAAAGTTCTGTCCAGAAGTTAAGTGGTGAATTGCACATCGACTCAGCACAAAATAAATCAGGAGTAAAGAAATATGCTCAATACCCTACTTTTATTTCAAAGACAAATTCGTTTGTTTACTATGACAGTAAGAGTATCCTGAATGGAGCTTACCCTAAAGATAAATTTTTCTATACCGTATTGCCATTCCGACTGGATAGTCTGAATAATTTCTCTACTGATAATTTAGCATTTAAGGGCGCTCTTACCGCAGGAGCACTCTTCCCCAAGATCGAAGAACCCATCAAGGTTCAACCCGACTATTCCCTTGGTTTCATAAAGAAAGTCGATCCCAAAGGACTTCCTGTATATAGTGGCAAAGGAACCTTCTTTGATAAAATCAGCTTGAGTAACAATGGACTCAGAGGCAATGGTCGTCTGTCGGCTTATACCTCCGAAAGCGCTTCGGATAATTATATCTTCTACTCTGATTCTTTGACGGCAACCAATAGTAGGTTTACTTTGGCTAGCCAGGCTGTACCAGTGGCATATCCATCAGTCAAAGGAGAATCAGTTTTTCAGAAATGGATTATTGCTCAGGACCTGATGTTGCTGAACAGTGCCAAGGATAAGCCATTTACAATGGTTGATGATAAGGTTTTACTGAGTGGTCAGTTGAAACTGACATCAAAAGACCTGAAGGGTAACGGACACCTGGTATTCAATCAAGCAGACATGATATCAAAACTTTATGCTTTCAGACAAAAAGGATTCGGTTCGGATACCACCTCCTTTAAAATCAATGCTACTGATGGCAGTGGGGTAGTACTTCAAACACTGGTCTCAAAATCAGATGTTGATTTTACAAAGAATTTAGCTAACTTTGCAACCAGTGGACAGGGAGCCCGGATAGAGTTTCCTATAAACAGATACATTGGTTCAATGAATCAGTTTACCTGGATGATGGATCAGGATAAAGTGGTATTGCAGAATAACATAGCACAACGCATACTAAATTTCAACAAGCTAACAAAGAAAGAGCTGATCGATGCTGATTTGAGCAGTTCCGAATTCGTTTCAACAATCCCAGGCAAGGAGCCTTTGCGTTTTTCATCTTTGGCTGCTACATATGACCTGAAAGAAAACATCCTCTATGCCGAAGATGTCAAGATTATCAAGGTTGCAGATGCAGCTGTCTTCCCTACAGATGCCAAGGTTACAATTCTGAAGAATGGATCGATGAAAGCTTTCGAAGATGCAACTATCATTGCTAATCGTCAGAATAAGTCACATACGATTTATGGCGCCAAGGTTACTATTCAAAATTCGAAGCGTTACTATGCCAACGGGATCTATGACTACACTGACGAGTCTGGTCAATCGCAACAGATCAAGTTTGCAAGTATAGTTGTTGACACTACCGGACAGACCATCGCCAATGCATCCATTTCCGATTCTGCTGGCTTCAGGTTAAATCCTGCCTTTGCTTTCATGGGTGATGTTGAGTTAAGAGCCTCCTCTAAATTCCTAAACTTCAAGGGCGGATTTAAGATCAATAATAATTGTGAAACAAAGATTCCTATCGAATGGGTGAAGTTTAAATCTGAGGTCAATCCAATGAATGTTGTGTTGCCTGTAACCTCAGATCCGCGCAATATGGAGAACGAAAAGTTGATGGCTTCGGTAGCATTTTCGATCATTGATAACGCAATCTATGCCCCATTCTTTATCAAACCTGTATCATACACTGACTTACCTATGACTCCGGTTGATGGATTTATTCGTTACGATAAAAAATTACAGAGTTATATTATTTCTACCTTAGCAGACCCAAAAGATCCAAAGAACGAAAACGGAAATCAACTCACACTGGACACCCGACGATGTGTTTTGAATGGATCAGGGAAAGTGAATCTGGGGTATGATTTTGGTCGACTGAAAATGGATCTGTTGGGAAATACATCCTATGCAATCATACCTGACTCTGTCAGTCTCGATGTTCTGGCTTCACTCGACTTCTTCTTTGCCGATGCTGCTTTGGAGAAATTCAAAAATGATCTACAACAGGCTAACCTGAAAGGTATCAATCTGAATGGTACAGTGGTCAATAAAGCTTTGAAACTTACGCTTGGTGATAATGACTTCAAACAACTTGCCGAAGACATTAGCCTCTATGGTTCAACGAAAAAAACCTCGGATAAGCTTAGTAAAACAATGGTGCTTACTGACATTAAGTTACAATGGAATCAGGACTCCAGATCATTCGTTGGTACCGGACCCATTGGAATATTCAGCCTTGGTAAATGGCCGGTCAATAAATATGTGAACGGTTATGTCGAAATTACACGACGTCGTTCAGGTGATATTTTAAATATCTACTTTGAACTGGCAAAAGGTGACTGGTATTACTTCACCTACACTGCAGGAGTACTGCAAACCATTTCATCTAATGAAGACTATAACAAAGTCATCACCGGATTAAAGGATGAAAAGAGAACACTTGCTGTCAAAGGCAATGAAGCTCCATATCAATACATAATATCTACACCGGAAAAACGGTTAGCGTTTACACGTAAAATGCTTCAGTTATTTCCACAAACTACAAAATAAAAAAATGACTATAAGTTTTTTTCTTGGAATTTTAGCAGCTTATCTACTTGGGTCTATTCCTTCTGCTGTTTGGATTGGTAAATTATTTTATGGCGTCGATGTCAGAGAACATGGTAGCGGCAATGCCGGTGCTACCAATGTAATAAGAGTTTTGGGACCTTGGGCTGGTTTACCAGTCTTGCTTTTTGATGTATTCAAAGCCTGGTTGGCAGTCTATCTGGGAAATGTATTTGTACCTGATTTTTATTCTCCAAATCAACTTGACAATTATCAGATTGCCCTTGGCGCTGTTGCTGTGGCAGGACATGTGTTTCCTTGCTTTGCGCAGTTCAGAGGCGGAAAGGGAGTAGCAACAATAGTAGGGGTAATCCTTGCTCTTTATGCACCCGTTTTCCCATTTATTTTGGTATGGTTTATTCTAGCACTCATCACTACTGGTTATGTATCAGTGGCTTCTATCACAAGTTCCATTTTGCTGCCAATACTGGTTGTTATATTTTTTAAAGGCGAAAGCTTCATTCTGATACTCTTATCAATACTTATTGGAATATTCATCCCGTTAATGCATAGAAAGAACATCCACAGAC
>Ga0118677_10016305_pt1 | contig 10196 bp, 8 predicted proteins | sample AliMusrvi5mmetaG_FD_86154 | JGI IMG/M metagenome (GOLD analysis project Ga0118677, IMG submission 86154)
AACGCGGGATGAGGAAGCAGTTGCGTGAATCGGTGCGCAGCTATGAAATGCGCTTCACACTTTAACAGCCTTTTAACGAATTTCAAATCAGAGATAGCGCCCCGGTCTGGAATTCGTTAGTACTTCGCTTCAAGTATGTTGATCTTTATCCGTCCTATGATGGCGATTATGGGCGCAAGATCCTCCGGCAGGTGACCCTCCAGCAGTTTGAGGTGGCTGGGATCTGACGGCAGCTGGTTGTAGGTAGGGTCCACGGAGATCCAGCGGTTGCCGATGAAACTCTCGGCCCAACTGTGGTATAGGAACCCTTTCCCCTCCAGATAGACCAGGCCGGAGACAAAACGTGTCGGTATCCCGGCCGCCCTGGCAAGCGCAGTGTAGAGTCTGGCATGTGTTTGACAGTTGCCGACCTTTGATTTGAAACTTGCAACGGCTCCGCCTCCGTCATCAATGGTATCTTTCAGCCATTCCGACGTCCAGGATGCTATAACTTTCGCAAGCTCTCCCTGACTTTTTATCCCTGCAACAAGCAATTTGGCCTGAGCCACTATTTCGGGTGCATCGGACTCTATCTTGTCAGCAGGCTTAAGGTAGTCCTCAGCCGGTTTGGCCTGTTCAGTTGCTTCGTGATTCTGGACAAGCGATCCGGTCCTTATGGCTATACGCCCTTCGCCCAGTTTCTCCGCCGTCTGCCCTCCCTCCTGCAGTAGAGGGATGGCCTCGTTCCAGCCGGTGATCTCCACTGCCAGCCCGACCAGCTTTTTAGGCTCCTTGATAGGGGGATCGGTCCTGACCAGACTGAAGTCATAGATCAGGTCCTTTTTGGCCAGCGCTATACTACTCACAAAGGCGCCCAGAAGTTTCGGATCTTCAGCCTTCGTTGTCACCAGACCCTCCCTGACCGATTCCATCAGCGTGTTACCCTGGCTGTCTACCCAGATATCGTTGTTGACGAACGGGTACAGGTTATTGCGCAGCTTCAGTGCAGGCAGCCCTTCTGGTGTTTTCTCCTCGCCCAAAACCGATATGTTGATTTCCTTTATTTTCAGCTCTTCCGGATCAAAGGCCAGAATCTTGTATGACTTGCCCGGCGTCGGGTCTCGCATCAGTGGATAGATGTTGAGGGCAGGGCCGGGGAAAACATCGCCTTTGAACTTGAGTTGTTTGTCGGTTGTCTTCCCGTTGACTTCACTTCTTATGCGTATGATGCCGTCACCTGTTTTCCCTGTGATGCGGGATGGCCAACCATTTATGGTCTGCTCGATATCAAACGAGCGCAGGCTGAGGTTTTTAGAAACAAGATAGATCTCTCGCGTTGAGGCCTCTTTCGAGTAGCCCATAACCTTCATCCGCACGCTGCCATAGCCATCCATGCGGTATCCTTCCGGTGACTCACGGATATTCTGACGGTAGAAGCCAACTCTCTCATTGTCGACGTAGATGCCGAACCAGCGCTCCGAGAGAGGGGGGCGATCTATTCTTTTCGTTGGGGTGGCGAATGATGCGACGCAGCTGCAGATGAGCAGAGAAAACGTAATGACGAGCCTGATGATATATGAATTCATGGGATAATACCTTTAACCTTGCCCTTGCTCGTGGAATTCAACCCGGTTCCTGCCGCTATTTTTGGCACGGTAAAGTGCATCGTCAGCCAGCTTGATAAAGCCGTCGACCGTTGATATACCTGCAGTTGGGAAAGAGGCAACCCCAAGACTGACGGTAAGATCAAGCCCGGCAAGCTCATCGCTGAATTTAGTATCCTGAATCGACAGGCGGATACGCTCGGCGACTAAAACAGCATCCTTCAACGAAGAGTCAGGCAGGATTGCGACATATTCCTCACCACCGTAACGGGCGGCAAAGTCGTAACTGCGCAACTCCTTCTGGAGTAATTGAGACACTATTTTCAGCACAACATCTCCCTGAAGATGGCCGTAAGTGTCGTTAACGAGTTTGAAGTGATCTATATCCAGCAGGATAAACGACAGATCGCCACCCTTACGGATGCAGCGTTGAAGCTCTTTCCCCAGAGTCTCCATCATGTAGCGACGATTGAATAGGCCGGTCAGATGGTCCGTGTTGGACAACTCCAGCAACAGTCCATTGGAGCGCTTAAGGTCATCCTGAAGGTTTTTTATTTTGAGATGTATCTTGACCCGTGCCGCCAGCTCAAGCGGATCGAAGGGTTTGGTGATGTAGTCGCTGGCCCCCTGTTCAAGTCCCTTGATCTTGCGGTCACGATCATCCGTCCCTGTCAGGATGAGAACAGGTATATCCTGAAGGTCGGGACGTGATTTGAGCATACTCAGGAATTTGAAACCGTCGATACGTGGCATTTCAAGATCGCACAGAATGATATCCACCAGGGAAGCACGCAGCTTTTTGAACCCTTCCAGACCGTCTTCGGCCTCATAGTAATGGGAAAAGAGGTTAAACGACTCCAGGATTCGGATTATCTGTTCCCTGACTGTAACGGAATCATCTATGATCAGAACAGTGTTGGACATGGTTGCCGACTCTACCTCAAACTAAAGATAAACTCAAATTCAAAAACGAAACTAAAGAAGCGGTTCTTTAGCCAATCTCTTTAAATCTGCAATGGTTTTGGTATAGTCGCTACCGCCGAAGACGGCGCTACCGGCTACAAAGACATCTGCTCCGGCGTGCGCTATGCGGGCGATGTTGGATGTTTTTACGCCTCCGTCCACCTCCAGTTCGGCCTCACAACCTCGCCGGTCGAGCATGGCCCGCAATGAATGGATCTTCGGCAGACAGGCTTCGATAAAACTTTGCCCGCCAAACCCCGGGTTGACCGTCATCAACAACACCAGGTCAAGTTCTTCCAGAATATAATCCAGGGCTGTAAGCGAAGTAGCAGGGTTGAGAGAAACTCCGGCCTTCTTGCCGAGGGACTTTATTAGCTGCACGGTGCGGTGCAGATGGCTGGTTGCTTCAGCGTGAACAACTATGATGTCGGCACCGGCCGCAGCAAAATCCGGGATGTACAGATCGGGATTCTCAATCATCAAATGCACGTCCAGGGGGAGCGTAGTCACCCCGCGAACAGCAGTGACAACCAACGGGCCTATCGTGATATTTGGTACGAAGTGGCCATCCATGACATCGATGTGGATGTAGTCGGCACCGGCTGCTTCGACGGCCTTGATTTCATCTCCGAGGCGCGAAAAATCGGCAGAAAGGATGGACGGGGCTATTTTTTTCATGCGAACCTCCGGATCTTTATAGGTTTATTCGTCTGATTCGTGCTGCGAAGAAGCCGTCCATGCCGTGACGGTGCGGCCAGACCCGGAACATGCCATAAAACGCAATCAGCTCGCTCCAGGCAGGAAAGAGATTGTTCAGGTTTTCTAGCACAAACTCTGGGTGATGCAAAAGAAAATCCTCTACTACCAGCTCATTTTCCTCCTCTGAAGTTGAACATGTTGAATAGAGCAGCGTTCCGCCCGGTTTCAATCTTACGGCGGCATTCTTCAGAATAGTCTTTTGAACGGAGGCCAGACGGGTGATGTCGCCTGAGAGTAAGCGCCATTTTGCCTCCGGATTGCGACGTATGACACCCAGTCCGGAGCAGGGGGCGTCCAGCAGGATGCGATCAAAATAACCGTCAGGAAACGTGCTGGCTTGATGCAGGTCGGCAACTGCTGTTGAAATGGAGCTGATCCCCAGTCGACGGGTGTTATCCTGTACGAGAGTCAATTTCGTGCGGGAGATGTCGGTTGCAATCAATTCTCCTCGATCAGCCATCAGCTGGGCAATGTGACAACTCTTGCCGCCGGGGGCAGAGCAGGCGTCCCAGACGCGTTCGCCCGGTTCGGCGCCCAGCAGCCATCCGGCGAGTTGCGATGCCTCATCCTGTACGGCGAAAAGACCGGCATCGAAACCTGGAAGGGAGTTTATGGTGTGGCGTCCCGCGATTGCGATGCCATCGGGTGAGAAGCGGCATGGCGTTGCCTCAATTCCATGTTTTGTAAACTCCTGAATCAATTCACCGCGATTGGAACGGAGCGTGTTGACCCGCAGAGTCAGGTTGGGCTGCTGTGAAGAAGCCTCGGCCAGCTGCTCGGCTTCATTAACGCCAAGTTGATAGATCCACTGATCGACCAGCCACTCAGGCTGGGAATGCCGGGTCGCTATCGAAGCTGCCGGATTGTCAGTCATATCAGGGAAACTGATCGTGTTTTCGTGCCGGAGGTAGTTTCTAAGGACGGCATTGATCAGCCCGCTGGTGCGCGGCGTGATCAGTTTTGCCAGGTTGACCGATTCATTGACGGCGGCCGATTCAGGGATGCGGTCCAGGCAGGTCAGCTGGTACAGACCGATCCGCAGTATGACCAGCGCCTGGGGGTCAAGTTCAGCCAGCGGCTTTTCAAGCAATTGCAGGAGGATATGATCCAGAGTTCCCTGGCGCCGCAGCACGCCGTACACCAGCTCAGCATAGAGACCCCGATCCGGGCCGCTTAATATGCCGCTGGAAAGCTCACTGTCGATCAGGCGATCGGCAAATCCGCCCTCTTTTTTAATGCGGAGCAGGGTTTCGCAGGCCGCTTGACGGGGGTTGGCAGAAGGCGCGCCTTTCGCTGCACGCCTAATAATCATGTGTCCTCGACAACTCTTCCAGCCTGTGAACACGCTCCGGAATGGGGGGGTGAGTGGAGAAGAGCGACATCAGCCCGCCTCCGGTCAGCGGGTTGACAATGAACATATGGGCCGTAGCGGCGTTGGCATTCATTGGAATCTGCTGACTCCCCATCTCCAGCTTCTGCAGGGCACGCGCCAGCGAGAGCGGATTGCCGCTGATCTTTGCCCCGGCTGCGTCAGCGCCGTACTCCCGAGACCGTGAAATGGCCATCTGCACCAGCATGGCTGCGATCGGCGCCAGTATAGCCATCAGGATCGTTCCGAAGATGCCGCCGCCCTCGTCGTCATCACCCCGTCCGCCGAACATGGCAGCCCATTGTGCCATGTGTGCCAGGTAAGTAATCGCCCCGGCGAAAGTGGCGGCCATCGTGGAGATCAGGATGTCCCGATTCCTGACATGCCCCAGTTCGTGCGCCATGACCCCGGCCAATTCTTCGTCATTTAAAAGCCTCATGATACCGGTGGTGGCCGCAACAGCTGCATGCTCCGGATTACGACCGGTAGCAAAGGCGTTCGGGCTGTCGTCCTGTATGATGTAGACCTTTGGCATCGGCAGCCCGGCCCGCTCGGCCAGACGACGAACTATACCATGGAAGCGCGGATTGTCCTGCTCCTCGACAGGCTGAGCCGCATACATTTTGAGGACGATCTTGTCAGAGAACCAGTAAGAGAAGAAATTCATCCCGCCAGCCAGAAGAAAAGCCATCGTCATGCCGCCCCTGCCGCCGATTGCGCCGCCGATCAGCACCAGCAGCACGGTTAAAAGAGCCATCAGGAATGTTGTCTTGAGCGTGTTCATATGAGTCCTCATCTATGCAATTAAAATTTCGAATTATTTTCAGTGTACCATATAATAATCAGCATGTGTAAAAAGCGCAAGGTGAGTAGTATGCCCTATCTGAAAGTCATAAATACAGCTATTTCGCTTGCATAGGCTTGGTCTATTTGTTATAGTTCAAGACTTTCAAAATCACGTATAAGAACTGAATTTGATTAATGAATCTCCTCGCAGTAGAAAAACCTGCCCGCTATATGGGGGGCGAAATGGGCTCCATCCTCAAGGATGCTGCTGATCTGCGCTTTGCCCTTGCGTTTCCGGATGTTTATGAAGTCGGCATGAGTCATCTGGGACTGCGGATTCTGTACCATATCCTGAACGGAGTTGCCGGGGTTGCGGCGGAAAGGGTCTTTGCCCCTTGGCCTGACATGGAGAAACAACTCCAGGCGTCCGGTGTTCCCTTGAAAACGCTTGAAAGCGCCACGCCTTTGGCGGACTGTGATATCATCGGCTTCACCTTGCAGTACGAACTCTCCTACACCAATATTATCAACATGCTCCGACTCGGCGGCATCCCGCTACTGTCATCTGACCGCATTGACGCATTTCCTCTGATCATCGCCGGCGGGCCCTGTGCCTATAACCCTGAACCGCTGGCCCCTTTCTTTGACGCGGTGCTGCTGGGTGATGGCGAAGAGGCCGTTCCGGAGATTGCCCAAGCGGCCCTGGCCGCAAAAAGGGGTGGAGAAAACAAGGCGCAGTTGCTGGAACGCATGGCCGCCATCGAAGGGGTCTACGTTCCGGCCCTGTTTGAGCCTCAGTATAATCCGGACGGAACCCTTTCCGCGATAAGGGCGCTTAAAACCGGATATTCTTCTGTTAGGCGGCGGTTTCTGGCGGATCTTGACTCGGCTCCATATCCCGACTCACCGGTTGTTCCCTTCATGAAGACCGTGCATGACAGGGTTGCAGTAGAAATCGCCCGCGGTTGCACCCGCGGCTGCCGTTTCTGTCAAGCGGGTTACATATATCGGCCTCTGCGTGAGCGTTCTCCGGAAACAATTCTTAGACTTGTTGAGGGGTCGTTAAAGGCCACCGGTTATGATGAAGTGTCCCTGCTTTCACTTTCAACCGGAGATTACTCCTGCGTGACACCGCTTGTAACCGAACTCATGGCCCTTTATGCCGACGCCCGCGTGGCAGTGTCTCTGCCTTCGCTGCGAGTCGGAACACTGACGGACGAGTTGATAGATGAGATTAAAAAGGTTCGCAAGACCGGTTTTACCCTGGCGCCTGAAGCGGGTAGCGAGCGGATGCGGCGCGTCATCAACAAGGGCATTTCAGAGGCGGACCTGATTGTGGGCGCCGCCAGCATCTACAAGGCTGGATGGCGGCTGATCAAGCTCTACTTCATGATCGGGCTGCCGGGAGAGACCCTGGAAGATGTGGTGCAGATCTCTGCACTGGCGCGGCAGGTTAAGGACCAGGCCAAGGGATCCGGCGTTTCCGGGGATGTCAATGTTGCAGTAAGTACCTTTGTTCCGAAAGCGCACACCCCTTTCCAGTGGGAACCACAGATATCAATACAGGAAACCACGGAGCTCCAGTATCAGCTGCACTGTGATCTGAAGAAGCGTAAGCTCAGATTCAAATGGCAGGATGCGCCGCTCTCGTTTATGGAGGGCGTCTTTGCCCGTGGCGACCGGCGGCTGGCCCCGGTAATTGTTAGAGCCGTCGAATTGGGTTGCCGCTTTGACGGTTGGGGCGATCATTTCTCGCTGGAGCGCTGGCAGCGGGCTTTTGATGAGTGCGACATCCAGCCGGAATGGTATCTCAGACGAAGGGGCCTGGATGAAGTCCTTCCCTGGGATCACCTGGATTGCGGAGTAACCCGCGATTTCCTGCTGGCCGAACGCGAGAGAGCTCTTTTTGAGGCGGCTACGAATGATTGTCGCGACGGCAGTTGCGGCGCCTGTGGGGTGTGTGATTTCAGCGTGGTGACAAACCGGGTTTCACGAAAAGCGAACCTGCCCCCACGACCGAATATTCAGTCTGATGAACCAGCTCCAGCCCGGATGCGCCTCAGGTTTTCCAAAAACGGGGTAATGCGCTACTTGAGCCACCTTGAGCTGATTACAGTCTTTACGCGCGCCGTCAGCAGGGGAGGGGTGCCGATCCTTTTTTCGCTCGGTTTTCATCCGCATCCACGCTTCTCGTTTGGAACGGCAACTTCCGTGGGAGTCGAGTCACAGGCGGAGTATATGGATATGTTTGTTGTTTCCGGCATTACAGCCGGTGAAGTGCAGGAGCGTCTTAATGCCGTGCTGCCGGAAGGTTTGCGGATACTGGAATCTGAGGAGGTTGACGTCAAATCAGCATCCATCTCGACCTTGATTGATGCCACACGCTATCGAATAACCATTGCCAATGCTGATCCGGAAGAGATATTGAAGCAATGTACGCAGTTTTTGGCGCATGGCACTTTTATTATTCAGCGGACAAAAAAGGGAGAAACCCGGACTGTTGATTTGAGGGGTGAAACCGTTTCACTCTCTCCGGACGGTCAGTCGATGGAACTGGTCGCCAAAAGGGGCAAACCGATCGAGTTCGCCCGTGCCATAACCGGTGATGAGGCGCTTAATGGTGATAATATACGGGTTGAGAAGCTGGAAGTGATCTTTACGTCAGAATTTTGAAAAAATTCTCTGACCAGTCGGACAAGTCGGACCGGTCAGATATCTTATTGTTTATAAATTATCCAGAACGGAGAAAATTGTAATGGGAGCAGAACTGGTTATTAATGCCGCTTCCCACGAAACCCGCATCGCGCTGATTGAGAACGGCACCATTGCCGAACTTTATATCGAACGCAGCCGCGAAAAAGGTATTGTGGGCAATATTTACAAGGGACGCGTTATCCGGGTGCTGCCAGGCATGCAGGCTGCATTTGTGGATGTCGGTCTGGAGAAGGCCGCCTTCCTGTACGTGGCGGACGTTTTCGATGCCATCGAGGAGTACGAGTCGCTGCTTTATGTCGGCAGAAAAAAGGATGAAGACTCCAACGGTGATCAAGATACCAACGGGCATGCCGAGTTCCGACCGCTGCATCCCATAGAGGATCTTCTGCAGGAGGGGCAGGAACTGCTTGTACAGATCTCCAAGGAACCGATCGGCACCAAAGGAGCGCGCATAACCTCGCATATCTCCTTGCCTGGTCGACACCTTGTGTATATGCCGACGGTAGATCATATCGGGATCTCGCGAAGGATAGAGGAGGAAGAGGAGCGCGAACGACTTCGGGAGATCGTGGAACGACTCAAGCAGCCGGGCTCCGGTTATATCGTCAGAACGGTCTCAGAGGGGAAAAGCGAGGCAGACCTGATTGCCGACATGCAATATCTTTCCACGCTGTGGGACGAGATTGCCAAGCGGAAAGATAAGGCTGCGGTGCCGTCGCTATTGCATTCCGATCTGGATGTTGTGCAAAAGGTGGTGCGCGATATCGTAACTGAGCAGGTGGACAAGATTGTCGTTGATTCCAGGACGGATCATGACCGTATTGTCCAGTTTATTTCGACTTTCGCGGATAAGAGAAAATATGCGGTCGAGCTTTATGATGAAGAGGAACCGATATTTGACCATTACGGGCTTGAGGTCGAGATAAGTCGTGCGCTGGGCAGAAAGGTTTGGCTCAAGTCCGGCGGCTATATCATCATAGAGCAGACCGAGGCCCTGACTGCGGTCGATGTCAATACGGGGCGTTTTGTCGGAATGCACAACCTGGAAGACACTATATTGAAGACCAACCTGGAAGCGGTCAAGGAGATAGCCTATCAGCTGCGCCTGCGTAATATTGGCGGAATAATTATCATCGACTTTATAGACATGGAAAAAGAGGTGAACCGCGACAAGGTCTTTACGGCTCTTGAAGAGGCCCTTAAGAGTGATAAGTCGAAGACGAATATTCTTAAAATATCCGAACTTGGGCTGGTCGAAATGACCAGAAAGCGGGTTCGTGAAAGCATAGGCCGCATGATGTGCGAGCCGTGCACGTACTGCGAGGGGCGCGGCTATATCAAATCAAAGACTACGATCTGCCATGAGATCTTTCGCGAGTTGCGCCGGGAGATGCTTGATATTCGTGGGACCAAGGCAACAGTTACAGTTCATCCGCTTGTCGCAGATCTGTTGTATGACGAGGAACGGCGCGGACTGGAAGAGCTGGAGAAAAAATTTAAAAAACGGATAACTGTTCGTGCAAAGCCGGGATTCCATCAGGAACAGTTTGAAATAATGATCAACTGATTTACCACTGATATCAGGGTGCAACAATAAAAGGCGGGGAGTTTCCTCCCCGCCTTTTATTGCCCGAGTTCGGCTGTTTATGCTGCTTTACGGCTCTGAGAGCCCCGCTCGTATTGGGCCGTAAAATAATCCATGGCTTCACGCATGACATCCGACACGCTCTTGTGGGTTTTGTTCATCATACTTTCCAGGTGGGCGCGCTCTTCGTCGCTTATTCTCATAGAAATTACATTGTACCTCGGATTTTCTCTCATTCTTCCCATTGTTGCTCTCCTCCTCTGCTTTTGTATGGTTTGCTCCATATTTGATCCAATGATTCTGCTGTATACATAAGCCAATTTCGCGACAAATTCCATTAAAATTAAAAAAACAAATAATGACTATGAGTTACAAGCTTTATAATTATAGTCAGCATCAGGTATAGATAATTTACGTGTCAAGTGTGGCACATATA
>Ga0118677_10016307_pt1 | contig 10194 bp, 5 predicted proteins | sample AliMusrvi5mmetaG_FD_86154 | JGI IMG/M metagenome (GOLD analysis project Ga0118677, IMG submission 86154)
TCCCCACAGCGCGTCGCGTATCCGGGCGACGTCCTTCGAGTCATGGCCGAGGGTGGCAGACCTCGTCGGCAGCATGGCATAACCGATCACCACGCCGCCCTTTTCAAAGAACTCGCGCGCCTTGACGAGTGCCGGGTAGGGAATCACTTCCGCAGCAGGCATAATCAACACCTGATAGTCCTCGTCATGCAGTTTGATCCCCTTGCCATCCAGTTTCGCGTCGCTCTCCCACGCGTCGTAGGGCAGCCAGTCGCAATCGTACTGGGCATCCTGCAGCGCGCTGGTCAATTCCTCCGGCCGTTGTTTCGCGCCAACATGATAACTCTGGCCGAGGTGCAACATGGCGACAGGCGCGACGTGGCGGCCGCCGGTTAGCATCAGGCTGAGGCGGTTGTTATAGTCGGCCCACACTCGGTAGAGCGGCCAGCGCGGTTCCTTGCCGCCGTTGTTGAAATACGGCGGATAGTCGCCGTCGTAGGGGGCACGCGGATTGAACGAATGGGGGATGAGGAAATTCACCCCGCGGACCTGGTGCCAGTCGGTCAGCCATTTCATCGTCGGATAGGTGAGGGTCTGGTTATATCCGCCGAAGATCTCGCAGAACGCGATGTCATTCTCCTTGTGATAGGCATGCGAGACCGAGCTTGCCATCTTGGGCATCTGATAGATCCCCATGTTGCGCTGGCCGGGCTGGAGTTGGCCGCAGACCAGGTCCATGCCGCCCATGCCGCTGTATTTTTGCAGTTGCATCATATTGCCGCCGGACAGATCGCGGTTAAACATGTCCTCACCGTGTTCCATGAAATGGCCCATGGATACCACCTTGTGCTCGCGGCACCAGCGGCTCATGCCACCGTACATCGTGCGGCCCCAGGACTCTGCGAAACAATCGAGATAGGCATAATAAGCTGCGGTCTGTTCGTCGCCGGCGAGTTTGAACTTGTAGCCGACCAGCAGCTTGGCGAGATCCAGCTTGCGTTCGGCGATGACTTTGGCCACATCGCTGCCCCAGTCGCCCTGGGTTTCCGGTTCATCGTAGAAATAGCCGGTGATGGTCTTGCCGAAGTCCTTGCCGAAGCGGTCGAAATGCGGCTGATAGACCGTCTTGATGAACCACTCGACGCAGTCAGGGCTGGCGCCATCCACGGCGACGAAGCGCTGCTGCCCGCCCTTGGTGCCGTTGAAGCGCCAGGTGAACTTCATGATTTTCCACGTGCCGGCAGGCATCTGCCAGGCGAGCGTGCCATCCTTGACGGACGATGTGATATTCACCAGGCTCGCTCCGTCCAACGTGTCGCCTTCCACGACGCGACCGGCGACCACGGCGATCATGTTGGTGTCGCCGTAGCCGGTCTCGCGCACCGCCTTCGGGCCTGCCACACTGATAGCCGACGCTTCCAGGCGTTTGCTGCCGTATTGCGCCGGCACGCGTCCGCCCATCATCTGGCTGGGCCACCACCAATCGTCGTAAATGAACATCGTCAGGTCATTCTTGCGGGCGAAGTCGAGGTTGATGGCGAGGTCGCGATACCAGGATTCGCCGAGCCAATCCTTGTGCGGGCGCGGTTCGGCGGTAAAGGTCCCGTTGTGGCCCGCCAGCACGTTTTGCAGCTCGCCTTCCAGTTGCGCCTTGGTTTCATCGCCGTGCATCCAGAACAACGGCCCGGTGTGACGCCGCGCCTCCATCGGCACCTCGCGGAATTGTTTCTCCAGCGTCGCCAGCGGTGGCTCCGCGGCTCCACCAAGCGCCGGAATGCATAATGTTAAAATTGCGGTTAATTTGATATTCATTTGGCTATTTCTCCTTTCCTAGCAGATTAATTTCCCGATAGACATTGAAACCGTTAGGTCCGCTCTGGAATTCCAGCCGCACCGCCACCACATTGTCGGCCTTGAGCGGCACCCGCAGTTCCGACGCGCCACCGTCGCAGGTGATCGCCCCCTTGGCCACCTCGCTGAACTTGGCGGGTTGCGCGGCTAATGCCACACTCACCGTGTATCCCTGGCTGGCCCGGCCGTCACTATGGCCGGCAAAGCTGCGAACTTCAGTCAGTTGACACGGCTTCTTGAGATGAAACGTGAGCGAGTCGCCGGCAGCGCAGCCACAAAATGTCCGGCCATCATCCAACGTCTCGCTGCCGCCGGAGCCGTTGCTTGTAGTGCCATTGAACAAGGCGTCGGCGTTGGTTCCTCCGCCCATGTGGGTGCAATGTGCTTCGACTTTCGCCAACGCGCCATGCAACAGATCCTTCCTCACGACATCCGCCTCAAACGCATCTGCGGACTCGCTGCTGGTTTTTTCGTTGGCGGAAACACCCTTAACATCAGCCACCGGTTTTTCCTTCAGTTTGCCAGTCACCACAAAACTATGCCGGCCGGCAGTCACATGCGCCGATGCCTGTGCGCGGCGGCCATCCAGCTCGATGACCGGTTGTTCGAATCTTGAAGTGGGCACGGTCACATCGGCTTCAGTGCCGGCGGGAACCGTCACATCAAGTGTCAGTTTGTCGGTACCCATCGCCCACGCCACCGCCACGTCGCCATGCGGTGTCGGCACGCTGCCCTTGGCCCATTCGAGGTCGCACAGGCAGGGGCGGATGGCGATGGTCTTGAAGCCGGGCGCGGTTGGCGTCACGCCCAGCACGCAGGATGACATTTGCACCAGCGGCGTCGAACACCAGCCGTGGCTGAGGTCGCCGCCATTCCACATCTCGCTGAACGACTGGGTCTCCGGCACGATCCGCCAGCGGCGCATCTGCGGCACTCCATATCTATCAAACAAGCCGGCATGATCGATCGCCTGGAACACCCAGTGCATGAACCACGGCTGAGTATTCAGCGGTTTCACCGCCAAAACCTTTTCGACAATCGCCGCCTGCCTGTCTTTTGGCGCGAGGTCGTAGAGCACGGCGAGCAGGTTGACATGCGGGCTGAATGTCTCGATGTCCTTGTCAGCCGGCATCCATTGATACGGTTTCACCGATGTCTGGAATGGCTTGCCGTCTCGATACAATCCCTTATCCCCGACCCACAGTTCCCGGTTGAACGCCTCGGCGGTATCCTTGCGAAGCTGCGCGTACTTGGCGCCGCGCGCCGTATCGCCTTGTAACGCCGCCACCCGTGATGCCATGTCCAAACCATGGCAGTAATAGGCTGTCAGATATCCTTGCCCGATCACCGCCGGCGGGTGGTGGCACCCGAAACCGCCGATGTCCACCCAGTCCATGAACATATAATTCGGGGCCTCGGAGATGATGCCGTTCTTGCCACGCCAGGTGGTGTAAGTGTCCAGCAATTCGTGAACATAAGGCGCCATTTCATCGACAAGCGTTTTGTCGCCAGTGTAATCATAATAGTCCATCAGCATCTGCAGCCAGCCGATCGAATAACTCGTGTGAAAGTTATGGTAATTCCGGTCTTTCAGGATCCAGGCGAATTTCCGCACATCCTGCCGGGTCAGCCACGGCTGGGCGAACGCATAGTAGTTCACCATCGACTCAATCACGTAATCGCCCGGGTCGCAGATCGGCTCCTGGTGGTTCGGCGAATCCAGATGATGCGTTTGCAGGCAGATCTGCACCGTCCACCGCGATACATCCCAAAGACGGTTCAGGGTCTCGTCGCTGCATTTGAATTTGCCGCAGTAGGCCACCGGCTGCGACGTGAAAACAGCACCTGCATCCACAACCTCCACCGCTTCGGTCACATTCTTGAACTCGACGGTGAACGACGGCGCGATCTCCGACATGCCTGAGAACTGGAGCGACTGATCGCCGCCGGTGAGGGTGAACGATTGTTCGCGGTGCGCCTTGATCATCACTTGCGCGCCCTTGCCGCCCTTGACCTTCAATGTCGGATAGCCGCTCAGCACCCGGTCGAACACCACCTTGAAGCTGCCGTCTTTCGTGAACACCTTGTTAGCAGGCAAACCTTCGATGCGGGACGGCGGATACTTCGCTTCCATCAGCGGCGGGATTTCGCTCGCCACCAGCGGCAGCCACGGTTCCTTCACTTCCCGCGCCGCCGGCCATGCGGCATCATCAAAGTCCCGCGCCTGCCAGTCCTTCACTTCATGCGACGGTGCCGTGCGCCATGTCGCGTCGGATTTGACTATCAGATTGCCGATTTGGGCCTCGAAGATGAATCGTCCGCCACCCGTGGCGGCCACCACGTTTTTGCCCTTGTGGAAATACGGCGTCAGGTCCCGGCAATCATAGAGCCACCGGTGGGTCTCGCCACCATCGTAGTCACGCCCCTGGTCCACCGGCCCGCGCGACACGAGCTTGCCATTGACCCACAGGAAATACGGGGCATCTGACGTAACGCGTGCCGCCACCTTTGCCGGCGCGGCATCCAGTGTCACTTCCTTGCGGAACCAACCGTTTCCCGTGATCCACTGCGCCTGCCACGGCTCCGTCTTCCGGGCGTCATTGCGGAACACGTACTCGGGTGCCTGCACGCCCTGCCCGTCCACCACCGTCTTCATGCCCGGGTATTCGATCGGTCCGCTAGGCTCGCCGCCGGCGGAAATACCCATGCCCAATACGGCGATCCCGAGGATCCCCGCCATCATGCGTTCGTGTGCTGTTTTCATCCTGGTTTTTATCCTTACTCTAATACTCCAGCCATTATATCAGGCCATTTTTGGCCCCCAACCCGGCATGTGCGTCACACTTGAGGGCAAAAGCCGTTGAATTCACTGGCCTTCATGGGCCAAAGGCCCTCAATGATCGCAAATCCTGTAGGCCGCAGGCCTACCCCAAGGTAGCCAAGGGCGGCGCCCTGGGTCTAACGGATGCGCTGATGTTTTCAGCCCTGACGGGGCTGGCCAAAGGCGTCCCCCCGTTTGGGCCGCCCTTTCAGGACTCGATGATTCTTATACGATCCTGGTCCCAGGGCGTTGCTCTGGGCTACCTTTGTGCGGACCTTCGGCCCACTGATGTTAGAGGATCATCTCCCGCTTGGCAGTGTCGAAACCGATGGTTTTGCCATGCAGGTGGGAGGCCATGGACATTTGCAGCAGGGTCTGGGTGCGGAAGGCCAGATCCATCGGGCTCCAGGTGTCGGAGCGACCGGCAAGCGCACACTCTATCAGGTTTTTCCACAACATGAGATTGTCTTCCGAACCCTGGATCGGGAAGCGCTCGAGGGCCTTGGGTTTGGACGATCCGCCGGTGGCGCGGAAAACAATTTCGCGGTTGTTGGCATCGACGAACAAGGTGCCATCCCAGCCGCGGATGACGGGGCAGCGTTGGCCTGCACCGCGTTGCGGGGTGGTTTCCCAGTCATTGCCCTGGGTGCCGTTGAGCGAGAGCGCCAGGCCTTTCGGGTATTGGGCGATGAGTTGGAACGTATCAGGCACGTCGCGCAATTCGTAGGGGTAACGGTAGATGCCGCCGATGGCGGCGACCTTTTCGGGGAATGCCAGATCGAGCATATCCACCACCTGGGCCAGGCAATGCGGATAGAGATCGGTCACCGGCCCGCCGGCATAGTCGGCGAACAAGCGCCACCGGAACCATCGGTCCACCGAAAACGGAACTTTCGGCCGGTCCGGCGCGAGGAATGCGTCCCAATCGAGGTCGGGGCCGGGTTTGGCATTCGGGTCATCGATGGGCATGCCGCGCTCGCCCCAATCACCGGTGCGGAAAAACCCGACCTCCGCCTGGATCGGCTGACCGATGGCCCCGGCGCGGATCAATTCCTTCATCTTTTTCCATGCGGGGTCGGTCATGGCCTGGGTGCCACATACGAAGGCCGCTTTGGATGCGGCAACCGCATCGGCCAAGGTGCGGGTAGCCTCAAACTGGCTCCAGTGACTGACCGGCTTCTCACAATAAACGTGCTTCCCGGCTTTCACCGCAGCCAGCGCCTGCGACGCGTGATGGTGGTCCGGCGTGGCAATGCAAACGACATCCACCGCCGGATCCTCCAACAACTTCTGATAGCTCTCATGCGCGGTCTTGACCTGGTATTTTTGTTTTTTCTGTTCGCGCCGCGGTCGATAGAGGTCGCAGCAGGCGACGATATCCACCGGCATCTTCAATTCGTCGCGCAGGCTGGTGACCATTTGGAAATGGCTATCGGCACGGCCGCCGCAGCCGATGAAGCCAACCCCGAGGCGGCGGACGCCAGCGGCGGATTGGGCGCGGGCCAACCCGGGCGCGGCGGCCAGGGCGGCGAGCGTGGCGGCTGTTTGGCCGAGAAATTGGCGGCGGGGCATGGATGATGATGGGGTTTCTGTTCGGGTGTTCATGTTGTTAGACGGTTCGGACTGATAGACATATAGGTTTAACAAAAATATCTGGCAAAATGATGATGGGTAAAATGATGAATAACGAGAGACGGTGCTCAGACCAGGCGGAATGCGAAGGGGGTTGATGATTGCCGATTGATGATTTTTGATTTCTGATCTGAGCTTGAAACCGAGCTTTTGCGCCAAGCAAGCTCAATTCAAAAATCGAAAATCATCAATCATCAATCATCAATCATCAATCATCAATCATCAATCGAAAATCGTTCGACTGAGCTCACGCAGAAGTCAAACCGGTTCGGAAAAGACTTGACTCAATCACGACGAGTTGTGGTTTCCGGTAGCGGTTTTTCTCCACTGTTCAACGAGTTTTGATAGGGCCGGGGCGTCCGGTTTCCCGATCATCACGGCGAGACCATAGCGCAACGTCCAGGTTTCGCCGGCTTTGAGGCGGGCCGGGTCCGCCTCAAGATTGGGGGTGGCTGATAGATAACAAAATGGCTCGCGCATGGTGAACCAAAGCGCCGGCCGCGGGTTGGCGGGATGATCGATCATCAGCAAGGTGACCGGCCGACCGTCAATCTCACAGCGAACCGCGCACCAAGACCCCCGGGTGAGCCGTTCGTCGCCGCGCACCACTTTCTGGCCGGCGACGTCCGGCCAGATCCATTCCGCCTTGCCGGCCCACGCCGGCAAAAACCTCATGCCCAGCCCGAAATAATGACTGCCCGTCAGCCGCACCGCGTCGCGCCCGTCAGACGGCGTGAGCACGGACTCCCAGTCAAGCCAGTGCACAGCATCGGCATCCTTGCCGGTAGCGCGGACCTTCACCCGCCGCGTTTCGTCTAACAAACGCGTGCCGTCCGTGGCGAGCCAGCGCAATCGCTGGTTGAAGCCATCGCCATCCCGGGCGGCACGCGAATCCACCGGTTCCTGTCGTCCGGTGTGGGGAAATCCTTTCTCCGCCCAGAAATCGGTGCCGTCCACCCCGATGGCGAACATCAGACCATGATGGTGGAAATGGTCCGGCGGAGAATCATCTAGCAAAGGCACGGGTTTTTCACCCGGCGCGAAAAGCTGCGCGATGTACGGTTTGTTTGGAGCGGGTGCCGCTTGCCAGAGGGCCACCACCGGCCCGTCCGCCACGCGCAACTGAACCGGCGGCGGCGCATCGGCCGCACGGGTGACGGCGGCCAGAACCATGACTAACAGAAATTGGAGTGCGGGTTTCATCGGATTCTATAGCAGGGCTTGCAGGTGGGCGATGCTGGTAGCCGCCTGGGCGACGGTGCCGCATTCCACGGACAGCACGATGTCGCGCGGGCAGGTTTTGCAGATGGCGATGACGCGCGCCCAATCGATGACGCCCTCGCCGCACGCGCAGCCGACCGGCGTTCCGGTGACCTGCCCGCGTTCGCTGGCGGACTGGCTGATGGATATGTCCTTGGCATGGAGATGGACGAGGCGGCCGGCAACGTGTTCCAGCCAGAGATATGGATCATGGCCGCAGAGGTAACTGTTGCCGGTGTCAAAGTTGATGCCGATGGCGGGCGAATCGACCAGCGCCTGGATACGGTCCAACCCGTCGGGGTGTTTCGAGTACTGTTGGTGCGGTTCGATTCCTAACAGGATGCCGCGCGGTTCGGCCACCGCCGCCGCTTCCTTGAGCACGTAACGCATCAGGACATGGTCCTCATCCTCGGTGGTCCAGCAGGGTTTCGGGCCTTCGTCGGTGTTGACCACGGGCGCACCGCATTCCGCTGCGAATCGGATCGCCTGCTTGAGGTATTCCGTGCTGATCTCCGGTTTGCACAACGGCGTGTGGGCGGAAAATCCTGATAGACGCACTCCGGCCGCGGCGCACGCGCGGGCCACCCGCAACGGATCGTCGAGCATCGAAACACTGTGGAAATAGCCGGCCTCGCTGAGCAACTCGCGCCCCCAATGCACCATCGGTTCCACATGCGTGTAGCCGAGTTCCGCGGCTTTTCTCACCCCCCATTCGAAGGGCTTGTCCTCATGACGCACGAATTCCAGATTGATCCCGATGCTGATTTTCCCCATGGCTGATTCCTTTCCAAACGAATGATGGTGGCGATAGTGAAAATAATGCCAATCCCGAATGCGCTTGTCTTTCGCTTCCGGCCAGTGGTAAATAATGAAACATGAGCCAACGCTCCGCCATCTTCCACGCCGCCGGACGTTTGCACCGGGCCGACACCTGCGAGCCGCTGGGCACGGCGGCAGCGGCGGGCGAATTGCGTCTGGCGGCCTTGGTGCGCGGCACCTATCCGGGTCGTCCACTCCCTGCCGGGGTCCTGCCGCAGGTGTGCAGCATCGGCTTCTGGGATGCCGCGCATGACCAGGCGTGGGGACTCGGCGAACATCGCAACGAAGGCATCGAAATCACCTATCTGGACAACGGACGGCTCGGATTCGTGGTGGACGGCATCTCCCATCCGCTGGTTCCAGGCCATCTCACGATCACCCGCCCGTGGCAACCGCACTCGGTTGGCAACCCATTCGTAGGCGCCAGCCGCCTCTACTGGATGATCCTCGACCTCGGCGTGCGCCAACCCCACCAGGCATGGCGCTGGCCACCGTGGCTGATCCTCTCGCCAGCCGACCGCAAGCATCTCACCACCCTGCTGCGGGAAAACGAACACCCGGTCTGGCCAGGCACACCCGATATCGGCCGCTGTTTCGCCGCCATCGGCCACCTCATCGAAGCCGCCCCGGCGGGTAAGGTGCCGTCATCGCGCCTGGCATTGCTGGCCAACGAACTGCTGGTCTGCCTGCTGGATTTGCTGCGCAGTCAGGACCCGCCACGCCAGGTCTCGCTCACCCATGGCGAGCGCAGCGTGGCGATGTTTCTCGAACGCCTGAGAAACGAGGCGGGCGACCCGTGGACCCTCGAATCCATGGCGGAACAATCCGGACTCGCGCGCACCCGCTTCGCCCACCATTGCCGCAAACTCACCAACCTCGCGCCCATGGCCTACCTCCAACAATTGCGCGTGACCAAAGCCAAACGCCTGCTGGCCCATCACCGCCTCACCATCACCGAAATCGCGCTCGACTGCGGATTCTCCTCCAGCGCCTATTTTGCCAGCGTGTTCCGCAGCCACGCGCAGTGTTCGCCGCGCGATTACCGCGCGATGGCCGGTAATAAGTGATCAGTGCAGACTTCCTGAACTCGTCCTTGAATGGACGGCGAATGGACCTGGAATTCCGGAAAATGACATGGCACTCTTCAGGGCCAACGGCCCTGATCTACGAAAGGGCAACGCCCTGATCCTTATACACAAATCGCGGGGCATGTGGTCTCTCATGATGTTGACCGAGTGTTGGACTTCCTCAGTCGCGGAGCGACCCTGCGATGGTAGCCGTGGATTTCAACCCACGGTTCAGCGGGCGAGAGGTTATCATTTTCCACCGGGATCAAGGAGGGTGGGCGTCCCGCCCACCATGGCGGATGCGGGCGGGACTCCCGCACTCCTTGATGCGTCCCGCAAATTTTCGCTGGTTCCGGCGGGGCAGGCATGCACCATCCCGGCGCGCCCTATGAAAGCACTCGTCAAAGCCAAAGCGGAACCCGGATTGTGGCTCCAGGATGTCCCGGAGCCCGATGTCGGACCGATGGATGTGTTGATCAAGATCCACAAAACCTCGATTTGCGGGACCGACGTCCACATTTGGAAATGGGACGCCTGGGCACAGCGGACGATTCCCGTGCCGATGCACGTGGGCCACGAATTCTGCGGGGTGGTCGAGGCCGTCGGCTCCGGGGTGACCGATGTGGTGCCGGGCGAGTTGGTTTCCGGGGAGGGGCACATCGTCTGCGGCCGCTGCCGGAACTGCCTGGCCGGCCGCCGCCACCTGTGCCCGAACACCTTGGGCGTCGGCGTGAACCGGCCCGGGGCCTTCGCGGAGTACCTGTC
>Ga0118677_10016310_pt1 | contig 10194 bp, 10 predicted proteins | sample AliMusrvi5mmetaG_FD_86154 | JGI IMG/M metagenome (GOLD analysis project Ga0118677, IMG submission 86154)
CTCCCAGGACCAGTCCCAGCCGCGCCGAATGAGTCGCGCTTGCCGCTGCCGCAGCGGTGCTCGGAGCGGGATCAGTTGATCGAGGTTGGTTGGGAGCCATGAATGCTTCCGCTTAGCTAGACTCCAGGCTTCTGAGCCACCAGGTGAAGGTTGCCCAGGGGCACCCAAAGCCGCACGCGTCCGATCGAATGCCGCCGCAGCCAGTCCAAAATGGCGCGTTTCGGCCCCGCCGGCAAGGGCAGCAACCGGAAGAGGTAGCGGAGGGAGTACTGGTTGCGGACTGCGCCGGCTTTCCGAATGCGGAAACCGTGCGCCGCGAAGATGCGCCTCATTGTGGCGGGACTGTAAAGGTAAGTGTGCTCGATATCGATAATCGGGCTGCGCTCACCCAGCAGGCGAGCTGAGACGGCCGTGACGTTGTGATTGAGCGAGAGCACCAGCCCGCCCGGTCGCAGCGCGGTGAAGCAGGCGTCCAGCAAGGTGCCAGGGTCGGGCACATGATCGAAAACCTGGAAGAGGCAGATGACGTCGAACTCAGCGGGGCCGAATAGTCCTGGGCGCATTAGGTCACACACAATTGAATCGCGCACTTCGGGTGCCGCCTGGCTGACGGCGGCGCGGCTAGGTTCAACGCCCCGGACAGAGCGGTAGCCCTGGGCCAGGGCTTGCTGGAGGAAGAAGCCGTTCCCACACCCGATCTCCAGCAGCGCGTCTTTGCGTGCCCCGTAGCGGTCCAGCCGGGCCAGGTAGCGGCCATAGGTGCGCTTCAGGTCGGCGACCTCGTCGGTATAGGTGAAGGTGCTCTGGTGGTAGAGTTGGGCCAGCAATTCTGGCGGGGCAACCGGGTCGGACCGGACCAGCCCGCAAGCGTTGCATTTCACCAGGCGATAATGGACGCGGTCAGGCAACCGGCGGGCCGAGAAGACGGCTGGGTTAAGTGCCTCGAGATCGAAGTTTGCAGGGTAAAGCTCAGCGGCGTTCCCCTCCGTTCCGCAGAGGGCGCAGCGTGTGTTTCTTAGCTCAACCGAGTGCATCGCATGTTCGAAGCTCGTCTGCTACACGTGAGTGCTCCGAGGTGGAACGCTGGCTTTAGCCGGCAGCCGCTCCCCGGTTCGAAGCTCGTCTGCTGCGCGTGAGTGCTCCGAGGGCTGCGTTCGGGTTCGTGGCGCAATCGCATAGACTTAGGCACCGCTCGTGCCGGCGGGAGGATTGGGCGTCGGAGGCTCCTGTTTCGCTGGCTCTTTTGGAGGGTTGAGGATGCTCTCAACGATATAAGGTGGACGGCGTTTGACCTCGTCATAAATGTGCGCCAGGTACGAGCCGATAATGCTCAGACAGAGCAACTGGATTCCACCCAGGAAGAGGAAGAAGACAAACAGCGTCGTGAACCCGCGCGGCGCCAGGTCCGGGAAGAAGAGGCGCGAGACGATCTGGAGCAGGATCGCCAGGAAGGAAAGGCCGACCGTGGCCAGAGCCAGCCACGTGATTAAGTCCAGCGGCGCATAGGAAAAGGAGAGGATGGCTTTGCGCGCCCAGCCGAGGTTGCGGAGCAGGGAGTTGGTGGTGCGCCCGAACATGCGCTCGGGCCGAACGTAGGGCACGCCGATCTGCCGGTAACCTACCCAGGCCCGCAAGCCGCGCATAAAGCGGTTGTTCTCCGGCAGGCTGTTCAGCGCGGTCACCACGCGCCGGTCGATCAGTGAAAAGTCGCCCGCATCCAGCGGGATCGGCACGTAGGAGGCCGAGCGAAAGAGCCGGTAGAACGCCTTGTAGGCTATCTGCAGGAACCAGGTCGCCTCGCGCTGGACACGCTCGCCATAGACTACGTCGTAGCCCTCCTGCCATTTCTGGCAGAACGACTCAATCAGCTCGGGCGGGTCCTGCAGGTCACCATCCAGCAGGATGACGGCATCGCCCGTGGCGATGCGCATGCCACTCGTGAAAGCGCTTTGGGAGCCGAAGTTGCGGGAGTGATTGATGACCACGACACGGGGATCGCGCGCGGCCAGAGCGGCCAGCACTTCGCGCGCGTTGTCGGGGCTGTTGTCGTTAACGAAGATGATCTCGTAGTCCACGCCGAGCTTCTTGAAGACGGCAGTCAGACGCTCATGCATGATCGGCACGGCGGGCGCATCGCGGTAGCAGGCGATAATCGCGCTTAGTTTCTTCCTGGGCGGCTGGGTCATGGCTTGGTCTGGCTTAGGGTCCGCAATGCGGTCTCGACGAGCTTTTCGGCTGACAGGCCGTAGAGATCATGCAGGTAGCGCTGGCTGCCGGTAATGCCGTTCTGCAAGCTGGCGACGCCACAGCGCACGAGCTGACAGCGCAGGCCACGTTCGGCAATCACCTCAGCCACGAGCGAGCCGACGCCGCCGACGCGGTAATGGGCTTCGACAGTAAGTGCCGCAGGATGCCGCGCCAACAAACCAGCCAGCTCATCCACGGGAGCCGGGCTGACGTGGGCGACGATCCCCAGGCTGCATGAGACTCCCCGGGCGGCCAATTCGTCCACTGCGGCCGCCGCCTCGGTCGCAATGCCGCCCATAGCAATCACCAGCAGATCGGAGCCCTCTCGGAGGCATTGCACCTTCCCCAGCTCGAATCGTCCCTCCAGCCCCGGCACGATGGCCTTGTCGTCTTTGCCGATCCGGTAATAGACCGGACCAGGCAGGTTCCAGCTCGCCGCCACCGCGCTGCGCGTTTGCCCGGCATCGGCTGGCGCGATGACTGTGATGCCTGGTTGGACGCGCATGACGGCAACGTCCTCCAAACCATAGTGGCTCAAGCCGTTGGTCCCGTATTCGAGTCCGCCGCCGACGCCGACAATGCGCACGGGCAGTCGGTGTTGGATGGGGCCGTTGCGAATGAACTCGTAGGGCCGCAGCACTGCGAAGGGGTTGATCGAATAAACGAATGGGATAAAGCCCGCCTCGGCGAGGCCGGTGGCCAGGCCGACCATGTTCTGCTCCGCCACGCCGACATTGAAGAACCGTCCCGGGTAGGCCTCGGCGAAAGGTTCCAGAGCCAAATAACCCAAGTCGGCAGTCAGCAGCAGGATGCGCGGGTCGCGCGCGGCCAGTTCGGTCAGGGTCTCGACGAAGGCCTTCCTCATGGCAGCGCCTCGACTTCCTGCATGGCCTGCCGGTATTCGGCATCCGACATGGGCCAGTAGTGCCATTTGATTTGGCCTTCCATGTAGGAGACGCCTTTGCCGAAGGTCGTGCGCGCGATCAACACATGCGGCGGGCCGCCGGCTGTGTCGAGACCGGCGAGAGTCGTTTGCAGTGCGGCGACGTTGTGGCCGTCCACCTCGTGAACGTCCCATCCGAAAGCGCGCCAACGCGCAGCCATCGGGCTGAGCGAAAGGACCTCTTCGGTGTAGCCGAGCGCCTGCTGTCCGTTGAGATCGACGATAGCGATCAGGTTGGACAGTCGTTGGTGAGCGGCGAACATGACGGCTTCCCAGACGGAGCCTTCGTTACATTCGGCATCGCTCAGCAGGGCGAAGGCACGCCGGGGAGACTGCTGCAGTCGCGCGGCCAGCGCGGCGCCCGCGGCCATGGATAGCCCCTGGCCGAGCGAACCGGAGGCGAAATCCACTCCCCGCAAGCCGTATTCCGGATGCACGCCCAGCATGGTGCCGTCACCGCAGTAGGTGTTGAGGTCTTCCTTGCTGAGCCATCCCTTAAGGAACAGGGCCGCATAGACCGCCAGCATGGCATGTCCTTTGGCCAGCACGAACCGGTCCCGCTCGGGGTCCTTTGGCTCACTCACGCGCAGCACGCCGCCATAGAGTGCGGCGATGATGTCGGCGACGGACAAGGCCGAGCCGATGTGACCGACGTGGGCCCGCTTCGACTGTTCGAGGATCACGCGCCGTATTTGTTTGGCTGCTGATTCCGTCATGTGAACCGGGGCACGATAGTTGGCGCGCGGCTACGGTCAAGTACTTCAGTGCGGCCGCGGAGGGGGGGTGATCAGTAGTCAGTGCCCGGGTTGCCGGATTGCCGCTTACTGAATACTGATCACTGATTACTGTCCTCAACCCGCATGCCCCTTCTCGACAATCCGTTCCCGGCCTTCTACAGTCGGGCCATGATTCAACGTTACTCGCGCCCGGTCATGCGGGAAATCTGGAGCGAACAGCGCAAGCTCGAAATCTGGCTGCAGATCGAACTGCTTGCCAGCGAAGCGCTTTGCGCCGAGGGGTTGGTGCCCCGCAAGGATTTCAACCAAATCAAGACCCGCTCCGCGTTCAGCATTGAGCGGTGTAAGGAGCTTGAGCGCACGCTCAATCATGACGTCATCGCTTTCACGACAAACGTCGCCGAGAACATCGGCGCGCCCGCCAGTCGGTGGCTGCACTATGGCCTGACTAGCAGTGACGTGGGGGATACCGCCTTCGCCGTGCAAATGGTGGAGTCCGCCGGCGTGCTCATCGAGGACGTCAAAGAGCTGCGCAAAGCGGTGGCCGTGCAGGCGAGGAAGCATAAGTTCACACCGATGATCGGCCGCAGCCACGGCATCCACGCTGAACCGACGACCTTCGGTCTGAAGCTGGCGTTGATGCATGACGAATTTGGCCGTGCGCTGCAGCGGCTCGAAGCCGTGCGCGAAGTGGTTTCTGTGGGCAAGCTCTCCGGCGCGGTCGGCACCAGCGCCCATCTGTCCCCGCGCATCGAAGCGTTTGTGTGCCGGAAGCTCGGCCTGCGCCCGGCGCCGATTGCCACGCAGGTGGTGCAGCGCGACCTGCACGCGGAGTTTATGGGCGCGCTGGCCCTGATCGGCGCGAGCATCGAGCGCTGGGCCACCGAGTTCCGCCATCTCCAGCGCACCGAAGTGTTGGAGGCCGAGGAGTTCTTTGCCAAAGGCCAGAAGGGTTCGAGCGCCATGCCGCACAAGCGCAATCCCATCACCAGCGAGCGCCTGAGCGGCCTGGCGCGCGTGCTGCGCGGCAATGCCGTGGCCGCGCTGGAGAATGTCGCTCTCTGGCACGAGCGCGACATCAGCCACAGTTCCGTGGAGCGGATTATCTTCCCCGATTCCTGCACGCTGCTCGATTACATGCTCGTGACCCTGACGAAGCTCGTGGACGGCCTGATCGTCTATCCGGAGAACATGCGGCAGAACCTGAAACGTTCGCTCGGCATGTGGAACTCGCAGACCGTGCTGCTCGCGCTCATCCGGAAGGGACTCACGCGCGAGCAGGCCTACGACCTGGTGCAGCGCAACGCGATGCAGACCTGGGAGTTCAAGCACGCGGGCCGCGAGGACGCGGATTTCCTGGAGCAACTGCAGCGCGACCCCGAGGTGGCGCGGCATTTCAAGAAGGGCGAACTTGAGAAGCTCTGCTCGCTCGACTTTCACCTTAAGGAGGTCGGGAATCGCTTTAAGAAAGTGGGTCTGTGATGAAGCGCCCGATTCGAACTGCCATCGGGGCAAGCGCCGGGTTGCTCTTTTGCTCCCTGCTTTGTCTCACCCGCGGCACCCTCGCGGCGCAGGACTCCTGGCCCGCCGCCCTCAGCCGCATGCCGCTCGGCGGGCAGGTCGGGGATCTGACCCGCAGCAACTGCGTGGATGTTCTCTGGCGCGCGTTTCAATCGAACGACGTCGTAAAGGCCCTGATCTTGATGCCAGGCGCCACCGACACCTGGTACATGTTCGAGCCCAAACACGCGTTCATGACGAACAGCAACCCTTCGCTGTTGGATGCGCTATCCGCGCTGACCAATCAGACCCTGCTTCGGGTCACGTTCCGGCCGCCTTTCCTGCTCTTGCACACGGAGGTTGATCTCCTGGAACCTGTGATTCGAGTCGAGGACCCGCGCACGGCGGCCAGGCTCAAGCAGGCCCGGTTCGTGCCTCATGCGGTGTATAACGATCGCGACTGGGACTTCCTCCAGCCGATCCTCAAGAAGGCCCTTAAGACCTCCATGCGCCCGTGGCGCTATTCAACCGATTCGTGGCACTTCTACCGGCACAGTTTCGCCGCCTGGAATCTGACCGGCTGGGAGGCGCTGGAGGTCACGGCCATGGCCGCCAAGACCACCTGCACCCTCTCGCGGAACAAGGCGGTGTTCGAGGTGGACCTGCGGCAGCCCGAGATGCCGGCACGCTGACGCCCGTCACACGTCGTGCGTCAGAATCGCCTCCAGCCGCCGGCAGATCTCGCGGCCGTAATCCGTCCAGATGCCCTGGCCCCAATACCGGTAACAGCTGGTTTGCGAGCAGAGCAGGTGGAATAGCGCGTTGCGAAACCGGGGGTCGCTTGCCGGGATGCCCGGCTTGAGCATTTTCTCGTAGAAGAGCGAACTGCCCCTCTCCATCGGCCCGAGCAGGGAATCGTAGCCCTTGACCCATGAGATGTTGCTTGTCCAGCTCCCGCCCTCCACATGGAAGCGGTGGTCCTCCTTTTTCAACTGCTCGATAACCTGCGCCAGCCGTTCCGCACCGTCGCCCGGTTTGAACCGGTCCCAGATGCGCTTCTGGCAGATGGGCTGTACTACCGGCAAGTCCTTCTCCTGGATGCCCAGCGCAAACAGATGTTCCAGGTATTCCGTCACGTTCACGGCCGGCGTAGTTGACCCCGAGCACTCGCGCATGGCCTCCATGTACTTGGGCGGGAACTCGTTCATCATCACGCCGCCGTTTTCACCGTCCGCAATCTGCGTCACAAGGGGCGGCACCTGTTTGCCGGCCAATTCCCAGCGCGAAAGCCCTTTGGCCTCGTAATAGGGCTGCATCTGCGCCACCAGCTTGGTGTCGCTGCCCTGCGTCTTGATGATGGCAATGATGCTGGCCTCGTCCCCGCGCGCGTTGCGGCAGACGAGTCGGTGCGGTAGATGTTTGCGTTCAGGACCGTGCCCGTTCTCCGGCCTCTCCACAGTATGCTCCTGGACAAGCACCCAAAGGTAGCCGCAATCCTTCAGCGTCTTCACGAACTCGTAGGCGGTTTCGGGATGATTGGGCAGCGCCATTTCCGCCGGCGAAAAGCCCCGCACCCGGCTGAGCGCATCGAGTCCGAAAATCGCCGCGAAATGCTGTTGCCAGGCCATGACGTGCAGCCTGTAATCCTGCACCGGCGTGGAAGGCGACACAGCGTGTCCCCAGGTGTTGCCCAGCCATTCCACCGCCGACCGATAGCGCTGGTCGCAGGTGATCCGCTTCAGGTTGTCGAACACGTCGTTCAATCCCATCTGGCGAAGCCCGTGGAGCAGCGCCCCCGAGTAATCCAGCATCACGCGGGGCTGCTTGCCCTCATCCATTAACTGCGGGATGAATTCACCCATCCGTTTGTAGCACCAGTGGAAGACGGAGGCGTTGTGATTGTCGCCAATGCCCGGGTTATCCATCATGTGCTTGAGATTGCTGATGATCTCCGCCGTGCCCAGGTTTGATCCGCCGGCCGGAATCAGCGGCTGGTGCATGTGGAGTGCGCTGGCAAACCCGCTCTTCATGGCGCCCCAATCAATCCGGCTCTCCGGCAGAAACAACTGGCGCCCGGCGCTGGCCCGGAGGGCCCGCTGGATCTGGCCTTCAGCACCGCAGAAATTCGGCAAACTCCCAATGTATTCAGGTAAATCACTCATAGGTTTTCGACAATCGTCCTCGTAGGTTCCGTGAGAAACGGCCTTTAGTCAACAGGAGCCGACCCAAGGGCAACTGCCGGCAGCGGCGTCGGGATGCTTCCATGCCGGCAAATCCCGCAACCTCTGTTCCTGTCTCTCCAAATGGCTGGCAAGCGAGGAAGCGATAAGAAATAATTCCAGCGTGCCCAAATGGTGCAAGACCATCATTGCGATCCTGCTGCTGCCGGTGTGTGCCGGAGCCGTTTCCGCGTTATGGATGGTCCTGCGTGCTAGCGGCGAGGCGGACACGACCTGGGTCCCGTTCGTGGCGGGCGCCGCTTGCTGGGTGGTGATCTACATCCTGCTGCCCAAGCCGATGTGGGTCTATGTGTTCGGGCATGAGCTGACCCATGCGCTCTGGACCTGGCTGATCGGAGGGCGGGTCAAGAAGTTCAAGGCCTCGTCCAAGGGAGGGCACGTGGTTGTGACGAAAAGCAACTTCGCCGTCGCGCTGGCGCCCTATTTCTTCCCCCTCTACGCGGTCCTGATCGTGCTGACGTTTGTCGCCGGCCATTGGATGTGGAACTGGGAACATTACCTTGTCTGGTTCCACCTGTCGCTGGGGGCGGCTTACGCCTTTCATATCACCCTGAATTGGCACATCCTCCAGCATGACCAGACGGACATCAGCAGCCAGGGTTATCTCTTCTCGATCGTAGTCATCTTCCTCGGCAACATCGCCGTATTGCTGGTCGGCATTCCGATGCTGGCATCCAAAGTGGGGGTGTTGGCCGCACTGGGAATGTGGCTGCAGTGCACCGGTGAGACGCTGCACCAACTGGCCAGGCTTTTCTGACCCGGCAGGGCGGCCCCATGTGCGTGATCCGGCGTTCCGCCCGGCAAAAGCCGCGCCGAAGCAGATAACTATTGCCCACTACGACAGGATGCGGCGTCCTTCGTCGAGGAAGATGCCCTTGAAGTTCATCTCCAGCGCCTGCGGGTTCGAGGCTTTGCTGAGAGCTTCCGCCTCGCTCACCTTGCCCTGCTTCACGAGGTTGAACAGCGCCTGGTTGAAGTTGATCATGCCGTCGTCGTTGCCTGTCTCGATCGCCGCAGGCAGCTTGTCGAGCCGGTTTTCCTCGATGAGCTTCCTGACGGTCGCGGTGTTGATCATGATCTCCAGCGCAGGAGTCATGGCGCCTGCCAGCGTGGCGACCATCCGCTGGCACACCACCGCCTGCATCGTCCCGGCAAGCTGACGGCGGATCTGCTCGCGCTCATCGGCCTTGAAGAAGTCCAGAATGCGGCTGATGGACTGCGCGGCGTTGGTGGTGTGCAGGGTGGACAGCACCAGGTGACCGGTGTCGGCCGCGCTCATCGCCGAGGTGAAGCTGACCGAATCGCGCATTTCGCCGACCATGATGATATCCGGGTCCTGCCGCAAAACATGCTTGAGCGCATGATGAAACGACAGGGTGTCCAGGCCGACCTCGCGCTGCTCGATCACGCATTGATTGTCCTCGAACACGTATTCGATCGGGTCCTCCAGCGTGACGATATGCTTTTTGAAATTGGCGTTGATGTGCTCGATCATCGCCGCCAGCGTCGTGGATTTTCCGCAACCGGTTGAACCGGCCAGCAACACGATGCCGCGCGGCGACTCGGCGATCTTCTTCACCTGGTCCAGCAGCCCCAACTCCTGAAAACTGGGAACGTTGGTTTTCACATAACGCATCGCCAGGCACCACTGGCCGCGCTGTTGAAAGAGGTTCGTCCTGAACCGGCCAATCCCCGGCACGAAATAGGAAAAATCCGCCTCACGCTCCTCCTCAATCCGCTGGCGCAAGTGTGCCGGGGTCACCTGCTGCACGACGTTGTTCATCCAGTCCTCGGTGGGAAACGGGCATTCGATGGCGATGAGCTGCCGATTAATCCGGAAAATCACCGGCGTCCCGATCTTAACGTGCACGTCGGACGCTCCGCCATCCACGGCGATCTTTAGAATGCGCTTAAAGAGTTCCATAATTCCTGGCAGAATAGATCTAATCGCTGGACCAACCAAGCATGAAAAACCCTGGTCTGCGAGCCGTAATTGTTCCCGCTCCCATTTGACACCAGCAGAAGCTGGGGCAGATTTGAATCAGCTGATCTCAGTCTGAGAGGCTGGCTTTGAGCCGATTAAACTCCCGGCGCAAAGCTTGGTGGCGGCAGGCCTGCTGTGGCAGGGTGGAAACCGCAAGGAACAGCAAGCGAGTTGAGGAAAGGATACTGTTAATATGGCAAGGCAAACGGAAACGCCCAAACTGCAAACATTCCGCTTTTCGGCACCAGCAGCCATGAGCGTCCTGTTGGTTGGGGACTTCACCCACTGGCAACGAAAAGGCATCCCGATGCAGAAATCAAAGGACGGCATCTGGACGGCAACCATCGAACTGCCACGGGGCAAACACCACTACCGGTTCATCGTGGACAACGAATGGTGCGATGACCCGGAATGCACCCTGCGTGTGCCAAATCCTTACGGCAGCCATAACATGGTGGTGGAGATCGCTTGACTTAAGTAGCCATTCCGTAGTGAGTTGCGTCATCCGTAAGCGCTCAGACGGCCCTGAGCGCCAGCAAGCAG
>Ga0118677_10016311_pt1 | contig 10194 bp, 15 predicted proteins | sample AliMusrvi5mmetaG_FD_86154 | JGI IMG/M metagenome (GOLD analysis project Ga0118677, IMG submission 86154)
ATCGGTTAGTATTCGCCCGTTGCTTTTCTTGAGTGTTTCCACAAGTTATTCCCTTCCTCTTTTTTCCTATTCCTTCATAATACGTCGTATCAATTCAATTAAATCAAAATCTATATGGAAAACCTATTTTTCAAAAAGTTCATAAAACTGATGAAATGTGAACTTGCAGGTAATAAACGCGCTAAGAAGCGTTTTTCTTGGTCCATCAACGAAACAAAATATCTTGATATCAAAAAGGTAAGGAAGCTCAGGCTTGCACTGTTAAGGGCGCGGGCTTCGGCACCAGACAAGCTCACAACGGCAAGAAACTGGTTTATGGTGGAATTGGGCCTGTCCGCAGGTCTCAGAGTTGAGGAAATGACAGACTTGAGGATTTCTGATCTTAATCTCAATGATCGCCAGCCTTCTTTGATAGTAAGACAGGGTAAAGGAAACAAATCGCGCAATGTATATTTTTCAGAATCGTTCAAGAACGAATGTCTATTGTATTTGAGCCGCAGAAACAAGCTAAGTATAAAAAGCGATTATCTCTTTACGAACACTGCCGGTCGTCAATTGACCAGGAGAGCTTTGCAGAAGTCTTTCAAAAAATGTCTGAGGTTGGCAGGGCTTGAAAGCCATTATTCAATTCATTGCCTCAGACACACTTACGGAAGCTATCTGTATAAGTCCAGCAATCATAATCTGAGGTTAGTACAGGAACAGCTTGGACATTCAAGCATAAGGACTACCCAGATATACGCGGGGGTGATGAATGACGAAATAAAAAAAGCAGTAAAAAATCTCTATTCAAATTGAATAGAAGGAGGCAAGAAACTAAAGCAGTTCATCTAATTCAAATGGAGGCATAAAATGAGCCTGGAGTATAAAAAAGTTAAAAAGAACACAGATGGTTCTAAAACAGAAAAAGTAAGGTATTCGGATGGTTCCGGTCACTGTACAAAATACCGAGACGGTTTCTTTGGCAAAAAAATAGAATCATCACGAAAATATCCTGCTAAAAATTAGAAGAAGGCCATGTACTAAGACAGTTGCGAAATTAATATTCAAAAGGAGATAAAAGAATGAAATCGATGAAGAATGCACGCTACCTGTTGTCCGTAATTTTATTGCTGTCAACCATGTCTCTGGCCGGAGTATGTATTGCCGATGAACAAGCGAGTGAAGACCCCGCTCAAGACCCGGTATACCTCAAGCTCAAAGACAAGGATGTCAACAGCATGACTCAGCGCGAGTATGATCAATTCAGGCAGAAAGAAGCGGCGGTCGCTCAATACCGCAGTCAAAAAGTTACTGCAAAAGCTATTGATAAGTCCACAAGCCGCGCTACCTGGATGACATTGCTGTACATTGCAATACCAGCGGTTATTCTTCTTGCGATTATGTAGTTCTGCATCCTGGGATAGTGCATGGGAATTCTACCCACTGCATTATCCCGGGATTATGCTTCTAAGCGCAATGAGGTTGTTAAGATGAGTGTAAAGAAAAACAGAATTCCGGTCAGCCCATTATTGCTATGGAGCATTGTCGGCATTATATATTTGCTGGCTTTTATGTACGCTTCGGATATTGAATTGTTCAAGCCAATTATTGACGATCGGACACTTCTTGTCTTGGCGGTTATTTGGACAGTCTGGATGTTCTGGAGTCTGATCGCTAATAGACAAAAATTCAAGGAAGCCGGAAATATTACAAAAATCGCCAAACACGGGCCTTATGCCATTGTACGGCATCCAATATATTTAGCAGACTTGATTGCAATATTGATTGTTATCGCTGCATATCCCAGATTATGGATAATGGTCGGCTCTTTTTTGGCGGTTCCTATAATAATCTATTGGGCGAAAAAAGAGGAAGACGTTTTGCTTCAAGCGTTTGGCAAAGAGTACGAATACTATGCCGTGACAAAGGGCGGTTTCAATCCATTAACATTCCTTAGTAAGAAAATATTTAAAATGGATAAAAGAAGGGTTAGGAGGTAAAATGCCACTTATTCAATGCGTTGAATGCGGCAGGGAAATATCGAATGAGGCTATGTCATGCCCTGCGTGCGGCAAAGTAACAGACACAGGTAAGACTTTGGCCGGAAAGACAAGATATATATTAATAACTCAATGTGTGGTATCGGGTATAGTGATAGGCGGATATACTGGATATTCGGCAAGCCCGATTAGTCCAATGTTCGGGCAAGTACCAATTATTCATGCCATAACAAACGGAACTTTTCTTAAAGGGATGGATATGACGGTAGTATCGTATGTAAAAGAATCATTTAATTGTCTGATGTATGGTTCCATCGGTGGGTTATCATTAGGGTACCTTGTTGCCAGGTTTCTAACAAATATATTGCGCATATAATTAATAGTGGTTATTAGTTGCAGAAATATTATAGTTGCTGTCAAAATGGCAATATCGCTGTAAATATATGGTTAGATTTGATCCATTTTCTTGACAAATGAGTTAATATTTGCTCTAATAACAACAGATATTTGGTTTTATTGTTTATATAAATAAAACCAATTCACAGCTAAGAAGAAACAGTACGGATCGCGCCGGTGTTTGATCAATGCGGTCTTTGCAACAGGGTATGTTCCTGTTGCGAGGACAAGATCCCGTTTGTTTCTGCTTAGCTTTTTTTTACCCCCAAAATACATAAGTAACTTTAAAAAGAAAGAGGTGATTTGCAAATGGTCGGATGCTTGCGGGACTCAAAGATGGGAGTTGGAAGAGTAACTATTTGCAAAATAGAAATTGGTTTTGTAAATCGAAAACTAATTTATCACAGGAGATTCAGATGCTTACCATTATATGGGAAAGAACAAAGAATATAATAAGTTTTGTTGCTGATATTTTTGGCCTGTGGCCATTGGTTAAATATTTCATAGGAATATTGATCCCTGCTGGAGTGATGTCGGTGATTTTAAGCCGATATGGAATTACGAATATATCATCAATTCGGGTTGCAATGATTTTGATAGCGTTATTGACAACCTTAAAACAAAGTTGCGCTCAGACCATCAATTCGGTGACCCATCTAGCAACCTTGTATGGCAAGGCGCAGAACCCGTCATCTCAGTTTCTTATGGCGAGCCAGTATCCAATGATGGCACTTCCACCGAAACTTGGGCATCTGTCAGATTTGATGTTACCCAAATGATTCAAGCATAGGAGAAAAAATGGCTACATACACTTATGAAGGTCACGATGAACGCACTTTCCCAAGTATAAGTACAACAGTAAAACCCGGCGATACATTTGAAGCCTCAGATAATTTTGTAGCTCATAATGTAAATCCAAGCAAATCAACCAAGCCAGCCCCAAAAGTAGGAGATGAAGAATGACACTAGCCCAAAATTCCGTAAAGTCGTACCTTGGGGTTGCCTTAGAAACAACCAAGGGTACTGCCGTAGCAGCAACAAATTTTGTACCAATCACACTTAATACATTTAAGCCTGTTGATGTTATTGCACCGCTTTATGACACAGGTATTCGTGGCTCATTAGTTGAAAATTACAACTATGTTCAAGGTCGCAGAAACACAACAGTTGATTTTGGTGGGCCTGTATTTGCAGACACCATTGGTTATTGGATTGCAGGTATTCTAGGAGATGTTACAACAACAGGTTCAACAGCTCCTTACACCCACGCAATCGCTCTTAAAAATGCCGTAGGTTCAACAGGCGATGCTCAACCTAAAGCATTAACAATTACAGATTTTTATGCCGCTAATACTCGTTATTACCCTGGTTGCCAAATCACAGACTTTGGTTTGACATTTAGTGCTGACGGAATGTTGGAATACACAGTTAAAGCTATGGGTTTTCCATCAAGCACAACTACTGCTCCTGCTCCATCTTTCTCAAGCGTTTTGCCTACCCAAGTATGGACAGGCACAGTAAGCGTTGGCGGTTCAACAATCGCTTATGTTCGCACAGGAACACTTGACCTTGCCCGTACATCAGAAGCAATCTTTGGTGTCGGAAATACGCAAGCTCCATACCAAGTATTTCTTGGCGCGCTAACCGCTAAAGGTAAAATTACATTTGTTATGCAAGATGACACAGAATTAACCCGTTATCTTACAAACACACAACCTGCAATTACATTTAACTTCTCAACAGGAACAGGTGCTACCGCTACTCAAGTTGCTTTTACTCTTACAAAGGGTGCTTATGTAACAGGAGCAATCGAGCGCAATACTGATTATGTAGAAGTAACAGTTGATATTGAAGGTCTTGGTAACACCACAGATGTTGGTTCAACTTCAGGATACTCTCCTATTAAGTTCACACTACAAAACGCTTTGCCTTCTGGAACATTCCAGTAATAGGCAGATAACCGTCTGAGGGAGCGCCGCCTTCCCGCTCCCTTAGACCCTAAACCGCGAAGGCAAGTTGGAAGGAAACCATGTCTAAAGTAATTACACTCCCAAGTGGCAATACAGTAACCTTGCGCGACCCAAGCACTCTTCGTGTAAAAGACCGCAAGAAAGTTATTGGCGCAGCATCAAATCAAGAAGGCTTACTTCAAGCTCTTTCTATGGTAGATGGTCTTATTGCGGTTCTTGTTGAATCGTGGAGTTTTGACCTTATTATCCCATCAGTTCATATTGCATCATTAGATGAATTAACTATGCCCGATTATGATGCTATAGCCGCAGAAGTTAATGCAGTTCAATCTACAATTTTTCCTGACTTTACAAAGTCCGAAGCCAATGAAAAGAACCCTGATAGCCCTTTAGACGGCTCGAACGGTTAAAGGGGGCGCTACGGGGAGAACAACGCAACAGGCTATATGAATATCCTGATGATGAGTACTTTTATTATTATTGCGCCAAAGAGTTTGGTTGGACAATAACTGAAACAGATGAGCAACCTGCTTACATCGTTGATTGGGTTATTTCAATCGCAAACATAGTTAAAGAGGTTGAAAATGATAACGAGCAATATCAATGAGGTTATGCGCGCCGTAGATAAAGCAACTTCAAAATTAGACACAGGTGCGCGTGAAGCCCGTGACGAAATGATGACTACTCTTATTCAACTCGCTAAAGAGGAAATCCAAGGCGAAAGACCTAAAGGTCAAAAAGCTACTCCTGGACAACCTCCTATGAACCGCACAGGCAATTTGCGCCGTTCTATTCGTGGTGAAAAGTATCGTCAAGGTTTTGCTACTTACTCAGCCGTTGTTGGCCCAACTATTGTTTATGGTCGGTCTGTTGAAATGGGTGGCAAGTACGCGCCTCCTACATGGTCGGGTGAAACAAAAAGTAAAGCATTTCCTTATATGCAACCGGCATTTAAGAAATTCCAAAAAGTCGCTTATGCAATTATGCGTAAGCATTTAAGTTTGAGAGGGTAACAAATGGCTGAGTTCTTTCCACCGGTTATCTTTGAAATACAGGCTAAAGCTACCGAAGCACTTGCTACTTTTGGCAAGGTTAATGCTGAATTAGCAAAAATGCAAAAAAATGGTGTGCTTGCTGGCGGGGCATTAAGCAGACTTGAAAAAGCTTCTAAAATGGCTGGTACTGCTATTTTGGGTCTTGGTGGAGCATTTGCCGTATTTGGTATTGCTAGTGTTAGAACTCTTGATGCCGTAGAAAAATCTCAAGCAAATTTAGAAACTGCCGTTAAAAATACAGGCGTAAGTTTTGCTGCTGCTAAACCTGTCATTGATGAACAAGCCAAATCTATGATGGCTCTTGGCTTTACCTATAACGACACTTACGATGCTTTGGCTAAAATGACAGCCGCATCAGGTAGCCCAAAACTTGCTCTTGATAGCCTTGGCGCTGCTGCTGACCTTGCTCGATTTAAGCAGATTTCACTTGCTGAAGCAGGAACACTTCTTGCTCGCGCATCTATTGGTCAAGCAAAAGGCTTGGGCGATTTAGGTATTGCTTTAGGTAAGACAATTCCTAAAGGTGCAACTTTTGCTCAAGTTCTTAAAGCTATTGAAGATAGGGCTGGCGGGGCTGCTAATGCTTTCAAAAATACTCTAAGTGGAAGTATTGCCGTTGCTCAAGCTAATTTTCAAGCTTTAGAAGTTCAAGTAGGAACTGCGCTTGTCCCTACGCTTATTAAAGTTACTGATTGGATTACAAATAAAGGTATTCCTGACCTTAAAGCATTAGGCAAAATCATTAGCGATAATCAAGGATTATTTAAGACCCTTGCTGCCATACTTGCTGTTATTTGGGCAGTTCCAAAAATTGCAGGAATTGTCACCGCAATACAAACTCTTATTAAAGTTTATGAAGCACTAAGAGTAGCTGCCGCTACTGCTGCTATTGCCACCGCTTTTGCTACAGGTGGAGTAAGTATTGTTGCTGCTACCGCCGCCATTGCTACTGCGGCAGCCGTTTATGGTGGATTGACCATTGCTAACGACTTAAAAAAACCAGCCGTAGGTGGCGCTGGCGTTGGAATTCCTGAATCTATTATGCAACAACAACCTATTGCCCCCAATCTTGCTGGCAAAGGCGTTAGTCGTATTGCCGCAACTGCCAAAAAAGCTACTAACAAGACAACGGTTATTCAAAACAATACCGTGTATGCTAGTAACACAAATGATATTGCTAAGAAATTGGCAAAAGCCGCTAGTAATGGAATACCAGTAGGAGCCAAATAATGACAGTTTCAGTTTATCAATTTTCATTTAACGGTCTTACTATTGGCGCAGGAACTAACTATGTTGTTGAAAACATTGACGGCTTAGGTGGCACATCTCCGTTAAGAATTCAAGACGATAACCGAGGTTACATTGACGGCTCATATTCAGGGCGCGATTTCTACGATGGCAGAACGGTTACCTTTGACATCTTGGTTCTTGGTGACTCTAGCTATAGCGCACAGTATTACTACAAGCAATTACAATCAGCCTTTGCTCCGCAGGCTATTGGCTACTATGTTGACCCAACAGGTACAACACCTACATCTAGCCAACTACAACTATTTCAATTTCAACTAACAAGCGATACAGGCCCAAAGCGTATGTATGGTCGCGCTCGCGGTGTTACAACCCCTGTTAATCCTGAGTTTAGCTTTGGCTACATTATGTGTCGCGCTGAGTTTTTCTTTCCTGACCCACGCTACTACGATGAAACAGCAACATCGGTTTCAGGTTCAGTTGTTGGCGTAAGCAATAGCGGATGGGCAACATCTTGTCCCGTTATTACCGTTGCCTCACCTAGCTCTAGCGGCTATATTGGAGATGGCACAACAACCATGTATTTTGCCAATGTGGTTTCAAGCCCATTGGTTATTGACCTACTCCAACGGGTTATCTACATGAATGGTGTTCCTTACAGAAACCTTATGACGGTCACATCAACAGGATGGCTTGCAATCGCTCCAAGCAGTTCAGGTACTTGGACTAGTAGCATAGGCTCCATGTCTATTTCCTACAGAAACGCTTATGTATAATGGCTTATACATTTCGGTATGTAACAACTAATCTTTACCAATCAGGTTCATCGGCTAACCCAATTATTGCCGAACTTCCATTTACTAATGTGAACTTTACTCAGCAACTTAATTCTATTGGTACATTTCAAGGCGAAGTTTTGTTGTCAGGTATTAACTCGACCAACCTCAATGTTTATGATGGCACTATTCCCGGCAAAACAATTTTATGGGTTATCTATAACGACACGCAAAATTCTAATAGTTACCCTGTTTGGTCAGGGGTTATTTGGAACCGCGAGTACGATTCAGATAGTCAAATCCTTCATATTACGGCTCAAGAAATGCTTAGTCTTTATCAACGCCGCCGTATTTCTGATAACAAAAATTACACAACTAATACCGCAACTATTACAGGCGCAAATGGCGCAGGTTCAACAGTTATTTATTACGCTAACAACAACTTTGTAGCGGGTCAAACTATTGCCGTATCAGGTGTAACCCCTAGCGGATTTAACTTTAGTAGCAAGGCAATCGTATCTTGTACGCCTACCACTTTTATTGTTAATAGTACCTATGGTGGCACTTATTCATCAGGAGGAACGGCAACAGGTACAGGATTTGACCCAACATATATTGCTAAAAGTTTAATGCAATATACAGAAGGCAAAACTCATGGCAAAACAGGATTGGCGTATTCTGTGCAAAGTTCTACTTATGCTGCCGCTCGCACTTATCATAACTACGAATTTAAGTCTGTATATCAGGCAGTAAAAGATTTAGCGCAGAACTTCTTTGACTTTGCCATTATTCCTGATTCAACTACAGGCAATTTAATAAATACATTTACTATTGGAATTCCTTTGGGGGCTACATATAGCGCAAGCGACCCCACATCAGCCGTGTTTCAATTTCCCGGCAACATAATCTCTTACAAGTTTCCTGAAGATGGGCAGACCGCCGCTAACACCCTTTATGGACTTGGCTACGGAGCTAATAACAGCAAACTCACCGCAACCGCTATTGACGGAAGCAAGATAACAAGTGGTGATTGGCCGTTATTAGAAGATGCCGTCAATTACATAGATGTCAGCGATACGACCTTGCTTAAAAACCTTACGCTAGGTCGCTTAAATGCTGTTTCTTATCCGCCAACTACAGTTGAGATTGTTATTCCAACCTATGTTGACCCTTATTATTACAAGGATTACAGCATTGGCGATACCGTTCAAGTTCGCATTACCGATGACTATTTTCCAACAGGATTAAACCTTGTCATGCGTATTGTAGCTTTAAGTGTAAACCCAGGAGAAAACGGCCCTGACCGCGTTACCGTTACCCTTACCCGTGAACTCGCTTCAGGAACAGTTAGTTAGGAGAGCAAATGTCGTATGTAAATCTACCCGTTAATTTACAAGATATGTTCTACACGCTTTCTGACCGCGTTACTAAATTGGAAACAGGCCCTAGTGGGCCACAAGATACTGCCGATTATGCAAGCACAACAGCGCAAGCAGCTTATGTTCAAGCAATCAACGCGGGTGTTCAAGCTACTGCCGCATCTCTTCAAGCGGGCGTAGCACTTCAATCTGCTGATGGAAAAAATACAGTTCATTATCAAACATCAGGCCCTACAGGTGGAGGAATAACCGGCGATGTATGGTTTCAAGTTAATGGCTCAGGTGTAGTTCAGTATCAATACATTTACAATGGTAGTTCTTGGGTAAACTCACCAATCACCGACACGGTTATTGCTTCCTTGGATGCAGGCAAGATTACAACAGGAACTCTTACCTCTATTGCTATTTATGCAGGTTCATCAGGACAATTTCAAGTTTCATCTGCTGGCGCGTTGGTAGCAACCGCCGCAACAATTCAAGGAACAATTACTTCTTCAAGCGGCACTATTGGTGGTTGGACAATCAATTCAGGGTCATTAACTGCAAACTCTGGCTTAACTTCTTTGAATTCAAGTTCTGGAAGCATTACAACAATAGGTTCTATTACAGGTTCATCATTGGGTTCAACTGGAGGAATAAGTGCTGGTGGAACAATTGGCACAACAAGCGGTGGATTAACTATTGCTTCGGGCGGAGCAACCATTACTGGAACAGTTGCTGTAACTGGAACAGTAACTATGTCAGGAAACTTGGTAGTTCAATCAATGTCTAGTTTATCCGCAACTGGCGTTGTTTGGTCATCTTCCAATAGCCGTTTTTATCTTACAACATCAACAGAGCGTCATAAAGATAACATTACGCCAATACCTGAAGCAGATTACCTTTCTAAAATTCTTAGCCTTCAACCTGTTACTTTTAATTACAAACCCGAATTTACTGACAATCCTAATCAAATTATTTCAGGTCTTATTGCTGAAAGAGTTGCTGAAATTCCTGAATTTTCTACTGTTATCAATTTAGATAAAGATGGACTTCCTGAGTCTATTTCTTATGACAGACTATCTGTTTTTATTTTTCCTGCATTAAAACAAATCAATGATCGTTTAGAAAAACTAGAGGGCAAATAATGGATATAGCAAATGAACTACAAATTGAAAACATCCTCAAATCTTTGCGCGAGCAAATTGGCGAACAAGCACAAGTGATTGCAGTTCTTAAAGCAACAATTGAGGCTATTATGAAAGCCAAAGAAACACCCGCAACAACTACCGCATCACCCCTTATCCCAAATGTAAAGGGAACTAAGGGAATATAACTCCTACAACTCGAAAGAGCGCAACCATGTTTACTAATGTCAATGCCGCAACCATTGTCTATTCTTACTTCTT
>Ga0118677_10016312_pt1 | contig 10192 bp, 6 predicted proteins | sample AliMusrvi5mmetaG_FD_86154 | JGI IMG/M metagenome (GOLD analysis project Ga0118677, IMG submission 86154)
AACACTCAACAACCATTTTGCAGCCATCAATTGTGTCGGTAAAATGCTTACTGCTCGTGGCGATGCGGCATCTCTTGTCAGCGAACAATCAAAAAAGTTTAATGTTGGATTAAGAGGCGAACTAAGCACCTTCAATACCGGAGGTTCTTTGATTACCACTCCTACAGAAGCCTCTACAAGTTCTACAACTTATCCGAATAAACTCGGTTTCGACCACATGGAGTCGTTTTATTTCAATGTAGATGTTAAACCGTCTGAAAATTTCAGTGCCAAAGCATCGGTAAATATACTTGGTAATGTGGCTTCAAATCCTATTGACGAAGTATTTTACGAAAATCGCACGCGCATTCAAAGTATTATTTCAAATGGTACAACCTATGATCTTTCCGGATTAGAAAGAGTCAGATTGTATCAGGCAAGTTTTAACTGGAATGAAAAATGGTTTAACTTGACGGGATTTTATCGTACAGGTCATTATCATTGGGGCTATGAAGGAGATTTCTTTGGACTATATCCAGAGGCAAATTATGGTCCCAACCTTGATATTTACCATGGCGAAACTCTTGGCTTTGAAATGGAAGGAAAGAAAGCAATCAATGGTTTAAAAGTTGCTTTTGGTCCACAACTGTGGTGGGGAGCTAACCCTGCTGTTTTAGTAAAATACAGTCATAAAGTAAGCACTTTTGATGTTACCGGCATTTATCAGGAAGATTTAGATAAAAACACAAATACCAGTACTTCTGTAGCAATTCCGCTAGCAAAAAACCGCAAAGCTACATTAGAAATTAAGAAAAAAGTCGGAAATTGGGGAATGCAACTTGGAGGAATCTGGGCTGGTTCTACAAAGATTGGCGAGTCGTTTGAAATAGTAGATGGAACTAAGGGTAATTATTCTGTTTATACCGATAATATCAAATCAAAAGACACTTGGGGAGGCAAAGCTAAAATTACGTTACAATCCGGTGCAATCAATTGGTACTCACAAGGTGCTGTTATGGGATTGGTAGCTGATGGTGGTGCCGACAATACAAAAACATATACAGGTTGGAGATTGAAAGACAGTGGAAGTGGCAACCAATATAACTTCTTGACCGGTCTGACCTATGGAATAGGCAATTTCCAAATTGCTCCCAATTTCATGTGGCAAAAACCAATTGTAGGTCCGGTACCTGCCGGAGCAACAGACAAAACTACAGGTTTTGTGGCAAGTCCACGCGTTATTACCAGCGATCCGTTTGCAGTAAGAGTAAACAGGGAAACTGTTGCCGGTGAGCTTTTACTTGCTTTTGACCCGACACCGGCAACCTGGATGTGGGAATGGAATAATGATGAAGTAGAAGATGCACCGTTTGCGATCAGCGCTGACTTCGTGTACCGCCATCTTCCCACTACACAGGATGCAACTATCGGGTTTATGGCAAATCGTACTATGTTTGTGTTTAATGGCGCACCTTCTGCTCACGATTTGTGGGAAACAAATATCCGTATTGTATCCAAGATTAATGCGAATTTGGGTTTGATTGCTAACCTTTATTCGGGTAATGGACAAGCAAATGGTACCGATGAAAGAGTTATTCAACGATATGGTGGAGATTTAAGAGCCATTTATAAAAAAGTGAAATTAATTGCCACAGTAAAATTAAATGATTGGGGACCTTACGATTACCATCGTGACTTTAACATAACTTACCCTCTTCAGTTAATGGGAGATTTATCAACCTCGGTTGCAAAACAAAAATGGGTTATTCTACCCGAAACATGTATCGGAATACGTGGTACATGGCGTTCACTCAACCAATACTCTGGATCACGGTATTGCCCTACAACAATGACAGATGCTTCAGGCGCAACAGTACCTGACCCTACTGCAATTGGTTATGGAAATGGTTGTGAATGGGAAATAAGAACGTATGTTCGTTTTAATTTAGGCAAATAAAACCAAAAATATTAATATATATGAAAAGTATAAAACTTTATTATTCAATAACTGCCCTCATCATCGTAATAATGGCAGTTGGCTGTGAAAGAAAACTCGATGAGTTACAATTGGCTACCAAATATCCCACTAATCCAGATGTTTTCATCGACGGACTTAATTTAGGACCGAATCCTTATAATGCGTGGGGTAAAGTAACCAATTTCAGCATAGATTACGTAGAAAAATATAGTGGCACGGCTTCTATGAAATTTGATGTTCCCAATCTTGGAGACCCTCTTGGAAATGCTGCTGGTGGTGCTTTTTTTACACCTGTTGGTCGTGATTTGTCAGGATATACAGCACTAACTTTTTGGGCAAAAGCATCTGAGGTTGATACACTTACCAAAGTTGGATTTGGGTCGTCCGCAGCCAATGGTGTGACTGATGAAACCTATAAAGTTACTGTCAATAATTTGGTTCTTACCACTACTTGGACTAAATATTACATTCCTATACCTGACCCTTCTAAGCTGACGAATGAAAAAGGTATGTTTTGGTATTGGGTTGACCCGAGAAATGGAGGTAAAGGGTTTACCTACTGGATAGATGAATTGAAGTTTGAAAACTTAGGAACTATTGCCTATCCAAGTAGTGCTGTTTTTCCAGGCAAAGATATGAATGTTGAAACAGATGATTATCAAATACCCGATTTAAGTGCTACTTTTAATCTACCTACTGGTATTAATCAAACTGAAACTTTTACCAGTGCATATTTAACGTTAGCTTCTACTAATCCGGGTGTAGCTACGGTAAATAAGCCGGGTAAATTTACCGTTGTTAATGCAGGTTCAACTCTTATAACGGCTAAACTTGTAGGAAATAATCTGCAAGGTGCGGCACTTATTACTTCGCTTGGAGCCCCGACATTACCTACAACTGCTTTAACACCAGACACAACCACTTATCCGCCGGCCAATGTAAAATCGATTTACAGTGATTCTTATACAAATGCTACAATAGATTCGTACGAACCATTCTGGATTTGGTCTGGTGGAGGTATGACAACCGCTTACTCGATAAAATCAGTTGTTGGAAATAATTATATTCGTTATACAAATTTAAATGACACCTATAATCAAAAAGGAATATTGGTGGCTATATCTTTTGAAACAGTTCCGGTAGATATTAGTGCAATGACAACTTTCCACATGGATGTTTTCGTTCAAGCTACTTCACCCCATAAAGAAAATAAACCAATTATAAGGTTGGAAGATTGGAGTCAAAATTATGGTGGCACTAATTCTATTGGATCATATACCAGTTCCACTGAATTAGCTACCGGTTCATGGGTTCCACTTGATATTCCGTTGTCAAGTTTTACCGGCTTATCAGGTAAATCTCATTTGGTTCATATTGTTTTAGAAAATTTCCCATCTATTATTTGTGTAGATAATATCTATTTCCATAAATAAGAAATATTAACTCTGTATAAAGTTATTCATTCATAAAAAATAATAAGCTATGAATTTTACTAAAATAAAAAATAAAAGTGATAAATTGGTTTCAGTAGCGATATATGCTTTTATACTCGTTTCGCTAATAGGATGTAATGATACTGGAAATGTTCAACAACTTCCACAACGGAAATACCAGCTTGTGTGGAGTGATGAATTCGATAGTGTAGCAGGAGCATCGCCCGATGCAACGAAATGGTCTTTTGATCTTGGAGGTGGCGGCTGGGGAAATAACGAATATGAAGTCTATACTAATAGTCCGGCGAATGCATCAACCGATGGCAATGGTAATTTAGCAATTAAAACTTCTTTACCTAAATGGGTAACGGATCATTGGGAAAACATTTATTCAGCCCGTATTAATACAAAAGGGAAATTTGAGCAAGCTTACGGACGTTTTGAAGCACGAATAAAAACACCATATGGATCTGGTATGTGGCCAGCATTCTGGTTGCTTGGTGCTAATAAAGACACAATAGGATGGCCTCAATGCGGTGAAATTGATATTATGGAGTTGAATGGTTCGAAATCAAGCATTATCAATGGCTCTTTGCATGGTCCGGGTTATTCACACGGTGCAGCAATTACAAAGAGCTTTGCATTAGCAAATGCTCGATATAATGCTGATTTTCACGTATTCGCAATTGAATGGGGAAAAGATTATATTGATTACTTTGTGGATAATGTACTTTATCAAGAAATTACTCCTACGAATGTATTAGGAAAAGGTGACTGGGTATTTAATGATCATCCTTTCTATATTCTGCTGAATATAGCTGTTGGTGGTGATTATGTAACCAGTCCTACTCAACAAACTCCTTTCCCTCAAACTATGTTGGTGGATTATGTTCGGGTTTATAAGGAAGTAAAATAAAATTAAATTAAAAACAAACATTATGAAAAAAACTATATTTATAGCTTTTAGCTTTATAGCTTTTCTATTTTGCTCGTGCGACAAGGAACTTGTAGTTACGAGTGTATCCTTAGATAAAACATCATTAGCATTGAGCCAAGGTGCAACCGGACAGCTTGTAGTAACTATTCAACCATCTAGTTTAAAAGGAACAAATAATGGAACTGTGATATGGTCATCATCAAATGACTTAGTTGCTACCGTTGTAGGTGGTACGGTAACTGGTGTTTCGGTGGGAACAGCTCAAATTGTAGCCACAATTGGATCAAAAACTGCTATATGCGATGTGACAATATCTCCTGCAGTAACTGAAATAAAATTAAATAAAACGATCATAAGGCTGAAAGTTGGTTCAAAAGATTCGTTAACAGCAACACTTACTCCTGAACAATCTCCCGAAGTTGTTAGTAATCTATTGTGGACATCCACCAACACTTCCGTTGTTACGGTAGATAAAAGTGGTAAAATAACAGCTATTTCTGATGGTACTGCAAATATCGTGGCATCCATCGGAACGGTTACGGCAATTTGTTCAGTGACTGTATATACTACCATTCCAACTTCATTAATGGGATCAAACTATTACTTAATAAGTGTTGATGCTACGACCGCTGGTGTATTAGGAAGTGCAAATATCGCTGCCGATTTCCGTACTGCTAACTTTTATATTTGGTCAAAGACTTATTCTGCAGGCACTTGTACAGGTACAAATTTCTATGGTAATGATGAAACTTGGTTAAGTCTTGTTGTTACTTCCGTGGGATGGTCTGGAGCAGCTGTTAATGTGAACCCCGGAACCGAGTTAGATAAATTAAAAGCGATAACCGATGACACATCAGGCAAGTATTATTTGCACTTTGCTATAAAGAGTGCTACTACCAATAGTTACGCTTTCAAATTGGGTTATGGGGCTTCTACCGTTACTTTTGTTCTTGGAAAAGCTGACATGGAGAGTACTTCGCCTAATGGTGATTTCATCCGCGATGGTCAATGGCATGAAGTTGAAATCCCAATGTCATATTTCAAAGAAAAAGGTTTAACTTATACCACTGGAATGGCTAAAACCGATGTGTTTGCCATGCTTGCAGGAGGTACCGCTGGTACTAAATTAGAAATAGATGCGGTATTTATTTATAAAAAACCGTGATAATATATTATGCAACCTTTCAATTGTTTGTTAAATGATAAATTGTAAGATTGTTTACTGGTTAACACATTAATTTCATCAAATTACCTTCGTGGGAATTATACCACGAAGGTAATTTTCATTTAAATAAAATTTTTTATACAACGCATTCCCTTTCAACGGAACAACACATTTAAAAAAAGTTATGAAAAAAATCACATTATTCTTACTCGTTCAGTTTTCTATCTTTACTGCTTTTTCGCAAAATTGGACGTTAAAATGGCAAGACAATTTTGAAAACAGCTCCTCGCCTAATACTTCTGTATGGACATCTGAAACAGATGGTTGGGGTGGTGGCAATGGCGAACTTCAGTGTTATATACCTGATAATGTTTCCATTGAATCCTATCAGGGATTAAAATGCTTAGTGTTAAGTGCCAAGAAAGAAAATTACACTTGGGCTCTAAAAAATAAAACATGTCCTGCCACTTCCGGGCGGGTAAACACACAGGGCAAAGTTTATTTCAAATACGGCAAGGTAGAATCGCGTATGAAATTACCCAGCACCGCCAACGGTCTATGGCCTGCATTTTGGTTTATGGGAAATGATCATACTTATGATATAAATGAATTTGCTAATAACTGGCCTGCTTGTGGCGAAATTGATGTAATGGAATGTGGTAATACTGGCGGTATAGCTAGTAACTCCCAAGCATATAATTTTGGTGGTGCTTTACATTGGGGAACGAGTACCCCATATGTTCACTATATGGATTACACCAGCGTAAATGCTTCATACTCCATTCAAGATGATGAATTTCATTTATACACATTAATATGGAATGCAGATAGTATAAAAATGTATCTCGATCAGGATAAATACCCATCTGCAAACCCTTTTTATGCACAACGTATTCAAAACGGAACGAATACTCCAAATGGAGGTGGTGGTGATTTTAGTGCTATTTATGATCAATTTCATAAACCATTTTTTATTCTCTACAATTTAGCCGTTGGAGGTCAATATACAGGTATTTATGATATCAACAATGTTACTGCCCTTGCTTCGGATGGCTCTGCCTCCAAAATGTACATTGATTATGTGCGTATCTATCAAAAAGGCGATGTCGGAGAAGAATTTTACAGTGCTGTGCCTTATTCCGACACTGAAGCACCCACACTTACCTCGGCAACGCTTGGAGCAGTTTCCAGAACCACTGCCGAAATCACAGTTAAGGGAACTGACAACAGTGGCAGTGTAATTTATTGCGTTACGGCAAACGGAAAAACATGGTCAACTGAAGGAGCTACGGGTACTCCAAAAACGCTAACAGCTACAGGGTTATCTGCCAGTACTACCTATAACTTCACCGTTACAGCTAAAGATGCATCGGGTAATGTATCGAGTTCTTCAATTCCGGTTACTGCAACTACAGCGTCAAACAGTGAATGTGGAGGAATATCAAGTGTAGCTTCTCAAGGAACATTCGATACAGGTTATAATTATAGCTTTACAACTTCGGGAACTAATGTAACTATCAATTTTGAAATGCTCGACACTAAAGTAGGAGTTGTAGCTTTCCTTTTTGATTATACTTCTGGATTTGTTGAAACTCAGATGACTAATGTAGGCGGGAATAAATTCACAACTACATTGACAGGAAAAACACCCGGATCAATTATAAATGTAGCTTGTAAATTTGCTTATGCAGGAGGTCTGAACGTAACTAAACAATTGTCTTACACCGTTGGAAATAACTGTGGTATATCGGCTATTGAAACAATTACAACTTCTGATATTCAGATGTATCCTAATCCTGCTACAGATAGGCTGAACATAACAGCCGGTAGCGAAATTAAAGAAATCCTTATCAAAAACTTGTTAGGTCAAACGGTAAAAACACTGAATGTAAACGGGTTAATGCAAACTATTGATATAAGCGATATTCCTACTGGAAACTATTTGGTAGTTGCAAAAATGGAAAACGGTCAACAATCGGTCAATAGAATTATAAAAAAATAGTTTAGAACTTTATTACAGTCAGTATAAAATAACTTTATACTGACTGTAAGTTCCTTAATCGTGATTTATTTTAAAAGTGGGAAATATTGATCATGAAAAAATCAATTTTTACAGCATTATTATTACTTATAGCTGGTAGTATGTTTTGTCAAAATGCACCAAAAAACGTAACTGTTTATTCAACATCAGAAAATTCTAATCATCGGTTGACGTTAACTGATCCGGTAAATTTTTCGGATAAGCAATCTGATGCCGATGTATGGATTTTTGTAAATCCATATAAGACATTTCAAACAATACTAGGTATTGGAGGTGCAATAACGGATGCAAGTGCCGAGATCTTTGCTAAATTACCTACTGACAAGCAGAAAGAACTTCTTGAAGCATATTTCGATACTACGAAAGGGATTGGCTATTCGTTGGCACGGACGCATATCAATAGTTGCGATTTTAGCACCGAATCGTACACTTACATAGCCGAAGGCGATAAAGACTTGAAAACATTTAATGTTCAGCATGATAAAACGTTTCGGATTCCATTTATTAAACAGGCAATGAAAACAGCCAATAATAAATTAGTTGTTTATGCCAGCCCATGGAGTCCGCCTGCATTTATGAAAGACAACAAAAATATGTTGCATGGGGGTAAATTATTACCGGAGTATTATCAGGTATGGGCAAATTATTATGTAAAATTCATAAACGCATACCAACAAGAAGGTATTCCAATTTGGGGTTTAACCATTCAGAATGAGCCAATGGCAGCTCAAACCTGGGAATCATGCATTTATACTTCCGAGGAAGAAAGAGATTTTCTGAAAAACTTCTTAGGCCCTACTTTGGCTAAAAATGGACTAAGTAAAAAGAATATAATCGTCTATGATCATAATCGCGATTTTATCAATCAAAGAGCTAATGTAATTTTTGAAGATTCGGTGGCTTCAAAGTATGCGTGGGGCATTGGGTTTCATTGGTACGAAACATGGGATGGCGGTGAACCCATGCACGGCAATATAGCAAAAGTGCACGAATCATATCCTACAAAAAATCTATTGTTCACCGAAGGATGTGTGGAAGTTTTTAACCCGCAAAAGTTTAACTTCTGGGGCAATGCCGAACGATATGGCCGTGCGATAATAAATGATCTAAATGCAGGTTCGGTGGGTTGGACTGATTGGAACATTCTGCTAGATGAACGTGGAGGACCTAATCATGTTGGTAATTATTGTTTTGCCCCTTTACATGCCGATATCAAAACTGGTAGTTTGATTTATACTCCTAGTTATTATTATATCGGTCATTTCTCGAAATTTATCCGCCCAAACGCTAAAAGAATAAGTTCTGCATCCACTAAAAGTCAATTGTTGTGTACATCTTTTAAAAATGAAGATGGAAAAATGGTGACCGTGGTAATGAATGGAAGCGATAAATTATTGACATATAATTTGGTACTAAATAGCAACTGTGCAAAAATACAAATTTTGCCACATACTATTCAAACATTAGTATATTAAACTTAATATTAAACTACATCAAACAACGGATGACTGACAACAGATAAAATTAACAAACGCGTTCAAAGCGTTGAAGTGTAGTTTCAGTTCTGATAGACAGTATGTGCTAATAAATATACAAATTAATATAAACGAAAACGACAAGAATGAATTTTTTAAAAAAATTAAATCTTCCCAATGGTAAAGCAATCTGTTATTCAGGTTATAGAGAAGGACAAAGTCCTGATACTGGTATTTATCCAACTTACAAGGAGATTTATGAAGATTTATTGATACTTCAAAATAACTGGACGTATTTACGATTATATGATTGTGAAGTACATGCAGAAACGGTATTGAAAGTTATCGATAAAGAAAAATTGAATTTTAAAGTGATGCTTGGTGCTTATATTGGAGCTGAACGAAACAATTTTGGTTGTCCTTGGGGTACAATTTACACAGAAGAGGAACTTAAGCAAAACAAAATCAATAATTTGAAACAAATCAAAAAATTGATAAAACTGGCGAACAAGTATCCTGATATAGTGTTTTCTCTTTCGGCAGGAAATGAAGCTACTGTTGAATGGACAGATCACTATGTCACTGTTAGCGAAGTAATTAGTTATGTAAGAAGAATAAAAAAAGGAGCTAAACAACCGGTTACTTTTTGCGAAAACTATGTTCCTTGGTATGACAAACTGAAACCGTTGGTTGAAGAAGTAGATTTTATCTCCATTCATACGTATCCGGTGTGGGAGTATAAAAATATTCATGAGGCAATGGCCTATACGAAGCATAATTACGATAGCATTGCTCAAATGTATCCAGACAAACCTGTAGTGATTACTGAAGCTGGATGGGCCACTAAATCCAATGGACGTGGAATTCATCCGGATAATGTAGGTGAAGATTTACAGGAAATTTATTATAACGATCTTTTAAATTGGAGCAAAAAGGAGGGTGTTGTAATATTTATTTTTGAAGCATTCGATGAACCTTGGAAAGGTTCTAATGAACCATTAGAGCCCGAAAAACATTGGGGATTATTCACCGTAGATCGCAAACCCAAAAAAGTAATGAATAGTTTGTATTCAGATATATTATAGTAAGTAATTGAAATTATTTATTGATGTATTTATTAAAATTAGTTGTGTATTTCAATTTTAATTCGTATATTTGTCTTATAATCAATACAGTATATATAT
>Ga0118677_10016313_pt1 | contig 10191 bp, 5 predicted proteins | sample AliMusrvi5mmetaG_FD_86154 | JGI IMG/M metagenome (GOLD analysis project Ga0118677, IMG submission 86154)
CGAGGCGCAACGCATCAAGGACGAGGCCGCCAAGACCGAGGCGCAACGCCTCAAGGCCGAGGCGCAACGCATCAAGGACGAGGCCGCCAAAGCTGAGGCGCAGCGTCTCAAGGACGAGGAGGAAAAACGCAAGAAGGCCGAAGCCGAACTCGCCGCAAAGGGGAAAATCCTGCCGGTGAAAATCTCCCTTGCCTCCACCACCGCCAAAGGCGGCTACCCATACACCGGCTTCACCCTTGCGAACCTCAATGGCAAAGACCAAATAGCCGCCAAACAGAACGCCCCCTTGACGCTTGACGTGCAACGCGGCTCCAGTTGGAAAGTCACTCTGACAGGCGACCTCTATGGTGAAAAGGACAAGGCCCTCGCCAGCGTCACCCTGCTCTTCCCCGAAGCCAAAGACCTCAAGGAGATGAACGTCCTCCTGCCAGCCGTCCTAGCGGAAATCCAGGTCGTCAGCAAATACGACAGCGCCGATTACACCCAGATCAAAATCGCCGGCCCCGCCGGTTCCAACAACAATGCCGAGGTCAAACTCACCACCGCCAACTGTGCGCTCAAGACCTCCGACCTGATCCCGGAAACCGCCGTGCTCACTCCCCAACCCCAGCCGTTTCCCGAAATCAACAAACCCCTCCATGTCCCGCTGGCCGGCAGCGGATCATGGACGCTCACCTGCACCGGCAGCCGCGTCCTCGATGACAAGCCGCTCACTCCCGCCCCGGACGCCGCCGGCGTTTCGCCCATCCTGATGGAAACGCCCCCGCCGCTCAGCGGATGCTACACGCTCGTCGCCCCCATGACCCGCTTCCCCGATGGCTCCGACAACCTGAAACTCGAGACCACCAAGGACATTCCGGTCAAGGAAAAGGACGGTAACAACTACGAGGTCGATTATTTCAACCGCATGGTTTATCTCCTCCCCAAAGATGACAAGTCCGCGCGCGATTACCGCGTGAACTTCAAAAAAGCACTCGGCAAGACCGCCGAACTGCCGCATTACCTTTGCGTGTTCATGGAACTGGATCTGAAAACCGGCAAGGATGGCAAAATGACCGCCTTGCTGACCTATCCGCAAGTGGGCTTTATCCAGTATCAGGGCGATCTGTCGGCGGAAAAGAAACCCGACGGGTCCCTGAAGTTGACCTCCAAGGTTCCGAAAGGGTTCTCCGGTCAGGCCGAACATCCGGGCATCTCCGGGTGGGCCGCCGAATATGATAAGACGATCCGCACCAAGGATGCCGCCAACCTGAAAAAATTCATGCAGGATTCGCTCGCCGATTGGGCCGCCTTCCAGACGAACGCGCCGCAAAAGAAATCCCTGCTGAATTTCAGCAAGTGGGATTACGTCGATGATGACAACACCTTCCGCTTCGAGGTGGAACCCCGCAACGGCACGCTGTGCCTGAAAAAAGCGGTCCAAGTCTATCGTAAAAAAGACTTGTATGACGAGAACGAGCAATACAAGGAGCCATTCCCGGTCGGCTCGGTGTTCCTCAAAGAACCGGTTGACATGACCCGCACCACGGTTGGCAAGAAACAACCCTGATGGCGGGTTTCCTAGCAGCGTTCACCCGCTAGACCGGCCATCTTTCATCTCTTGATATTACCGAATTTCTGAATTTTTCAAGAGGGGGCGATTTTTGTGCTTGACGGCGTCATGGCCTGCGCCGTCTGCTAGCGGCGCAATGAAGCCAAACATGAAACTCGCGCTGTCTCTCTCCTGCATCCCGCTGGCCCTCGCTGGAGCCTCCTATGGAGCCACCTTGTTGCCGCTGCCCACGGTGAAGGTTGATACCGTCCTTTCAACAGGTCCGGCAGCGACCATCGGAGCAGTACAGATCTCCACCGGTTCGGTCCGCGCCGACGGCACCGCCCCGCCCACCAACGGCCCCGCTTCCGGTCAGATCAGCCCGCAGGTTTCCGGCACGCCCCAAACCTCCGGCACCCCCGGGGAAGCCACCTCCTCGGGACAAGCCGCCGGCACCGCTGCGGAAGGTCCATCCTCCGCTCACAAGGGTGCCACCAACGAACCGGCAACCAACGGCACGGCCGCCGCTCCAGCCAACCGCTCCACCCGCAAGGGCCAGGTCGCACCCACCACCGCAACCAGTGCCAAGGGCGTGATCCCGCCGCCGGAGATCACCTATCAAAACCCCGGCGCCTTCCACCTGAACGTGGATGCCGGCTACGCCAGCAAACACATCTGGCGCGGCATCGATCTCGCCCAGTTCACTTCGTTCAACTATCTCGCCGCCAAGAAGGACAATCTTTCCATACCCAATAGCGATGTGACCTTTGTCGGTGCCAACGTCACCTATAACGGTTTCCTGTTTGGCATCAAATACATCCAAACCATCGACGACACTTTCAACCCGTTCTTCGCGCCCTACGCGACCACCTTGGACAGCTACTCGGAACTGGTTCTTTCGGCCAACTATACCCGGATGCTCGTCGGCTCCGATTGGCTGCAAGGAACCTTGGGCGTGGACTTCTACTATTACCCGAACGATGAATTCTGGGGCGTTTCCAACCAAGGCATGGTTTATCTGCGCTTCTCCTCGCCCCATTACAAATGGGCGCAGCCGTTCCTGGAATTGTTCTACAACTTCGCCATCGACTCGACCGGCGCAGGCTTGGCCGCCGCAGGCCTCACCCCGGACCAAACCAAGTACCCCGGCGCGACAACTTACCGCGGCGCAACCGGTTCGCAATTGGTCGAAGGCTGCGGCTTCGAACTGGGCGTCAGCGGTGGCGACCGCGTCTGGGCCAACGACACCATGTCCCTCGCCCTCACCTATTCGGTTTCGACCATCTACAAGAGCGGATATGCCTTCGAGAATGACGGCTTCTCGCAACTCATCATGACGGTCGGCGCACCGGTCACCATCGGCCAGCACCTCACCATCACCCCCAGCGTGTCCTACGTCGAGGGCCTCGCCCATATTGCCCCGCAGGCAAACGCGGCGTTTCCTGGCGGCGGATCCGCAGCGGAAATCTGGAACTCCCCGGGTTGGGTGGCGGTCGTCAAGGCCTCCTGGCAATTCTGAGTTTTCCTGTGAGTTTTGCACCATGCGAAAGGCCGGGGATGGGGTTCCATTCCCGGCCTTTCCGCACCTCCGCTCCAACGCTCCTCACCCCGCATCCCAAACCGTTAGGTTGTTAAGATTCCCTAACCAACTGGCCGCCGCACCATCCATCAGGGATCTTAAAATCCATCCCAACAAATTGAATTCCAATATGTTGCGAAACAATCCGCTAGACCGCCGAGTTTTTTTAACAGAAATCAAGGAATTCCTTGACCCTCTCTCAAAGATAAGCTAGATACTTCATCAGATTGAAGTGGAATTGCCGTAGGGGACTTCAATGTCGAGTTCCTTGTTGATCGGATTTCCACTTTAGCCCACTAACCCCAATTATTAAACAAGATGAAGTTAAAACACATGTTCACAGCGAGCCTCGTGGCGATCGCATGCTACGCATCCGTCGCCAAGGCCAGTCCCGCAGCCGCCGAGAATGACGCGTACGAAATGGCGGTTCGTCAAACGCAGGCTGGCTTCACCATCTACCCCGGTGCTTCCGGCAATCTCCAACCGGGCGAGAAAGTCCGTCTGTTGATGCCGGTCACCGCCGGTGTCACCTACACCTTCCTGGTCGGCGTGGACGAACGGGTCGGTGACATAGACCTGTATGTATTCGACGAACAAGGCAATGAAATGGTGGTGGATGACCGCCGGGACCGCCGGGCCGGCGCCAAGTTCGTTGCCACCTACACCGGCACGGCCGAAGTGTATGTGCTGATGAATTCCACCCGCACGAGCCGGGCCACGGGCAAGTTCGCCGGCATCGCCAGTTGGGCATTGCTGGTAGGCACCCGCGGAGGTCCGACCCAGGAGCGCCGCCGTCCGGTGGGCCCTGGCGACAATAACGAAAAGGCCCGCGATGCCGAGCCGATGAACACCCCGGGCTGATCCCACAACCATTCCAACCAACAACCAACAACCAACAACCAAACAAACACATGAAACTTAAACTGACCCTGTTAGCCATCACCGCCTTGCCGCTGTGGTTCAACTCATGCGCACCCGCCGGCGAATATCACACGGTGACGGTTCACCAGTACACCCACCACGCGTCCGCTCCTGTCGATGATCCGCGGGCCTTCGTTCCCAAGGAAAAGTTCTAACAGGAGAATCCTAACAATCCCACAACATGAAAGCACTTAAACTTGCAGTGGCGATGACCTTGGCATTCGCCGGAGTCAGCATGGCCGGCGGCATTCAAGGCCGGGTTACCAACGAAAATGGCGTGCCGCTTCGTGGCGTGACCATCTCCGTGAAGGGCTATCGTCAAACGACCAACACCGACGCCAACGGCTACTACACGCTGCTGATGCCGGCCCAGGTCGATGGCCTGCGCGTCAATGTCTATGTCAATGGCACCTTCGCCGTGAACACGCTGGTGCCCGTGGGCGCGGTCAATTCCACGGTGGTCGTCACCCTGATCCGCCACTAACAACCTGAATCCATCCCTAACCGGGGCCGCTCCTTCACGGGGGCGGCCCCATTTTTTCGTCAAATATCCGTTTCTGCTTGAATCTCAGGCGGGAAACGGATTGCGTTTCCGCATGGGTTGACGCAATCAGGCGCTTGACCATCGATGTATTGAGCCTCCCCACCATTCCCATCATGAAACCGAAATATCAGATTCGCCGGATCCGCTCTGCGGTCATCGCCTGTTCCTCAGCCATGTGCTTTTGCATGACGCCCGGCGTGGCCAAAGCCTCGTTGTTTTATTGGGACGCCAACGGAGCGCATCCCGGCGGCGGCACCGGCACCTGGGATGTGAACACCACCGCCAATTGGTGGGACGGAACGACCAACGTGAAATGGCCGGCGAGCGGCACTGACAACGACCCGTTGTTCTCCCAAACGGCGGGCACGGTGACGATCGCCGCGGGCGGGGTGGTCGCCAATGATGTGAGATTCAGCGTTACCGGCTACGTCATCCAGAACAGCCAGCTCACGCTGAACACGCTCAACGCCTCGCTGGTGCCCACCATCACCACCGACCCCGGTGTGAGCGCCACCATCAGCTCGGCCCTGGCCGGCAGCAATGGCTTCGTGAAGGCCGGTCCCGGCCTGCTGACGCTGGCCGGCAGCAGCACGCTCACCGGCACCGTGATTCTAAGTGAAGGGGAATTGAGCATCGGCGCGGACGGCAACCTCGGCAGCGCCAATCCGCTGCTTTTCAACGGCGGGGTTCTGCAAATCACCGGGACCACCCTGAATTCATACGCCGCGGGCAAGATAGGATCCCATCCGGTTTCGATCACCCCCGGCCAGCAGATCGGATTCGATATCGCCAACGCTTCTAACAACTTTGTCGTCAGCCAGGCGCTGAGCCAATCCGGTGGTTTGTTCAAATCGGGACCCGGCACGCTCACGCTGGGTACGGTCAATTTCTACGGTGGCGCCACGGTGGTTGCCGAAGGAACGCTCAAGCTCGGGGCCGCCAATCCCTTCGGTGGCTCCGTCATCCTCAGGGCCAATCAGGCAGCCACCACCGCGACCCTCGACATCAACGACTACACCGCGGCCATCGGCGGCCCTTATGGTTTGACTCTCGGCGGCAATACCTCGACGAGCGCCGCCCACGTCGTTGGCGGCCCGGGCAGCATCCTCGTCCTAATAGGCGGTGCCCACGCGCTGACCTACGATGCCTCCGCCAATCCGGACCGGGCCCTGATTTCGGCCGCCGCGCTCGACCTGAACGGCGCCGACCAAACATTCAACATCGGTTACAGCACCAGTGTCGTCACCGGCAATGATCTCGATGTTTCCTCGGTCATCTACGACGGCGCTCTAACAAAAACCGGACTTGGCTGGCTGGGATTCTCCGGTGCCAACACGTACACCGGCACCACCACCCTGAACGGCGGCCAACTCACCCTCAGCGGACCCGCCGGCTCGATCAGCCTCGCGGGCGGCCACACCGATATCTGGCTGCGCAACGACATGAACGGCGGACTCGGCAACAAACAAACGCTGACCCTGGGCGGCCTGAACCACACTTCCAGCACCGCCACCGTAGCGTTTTCCGCTGGTGGCGCCGGTCTGAATTCCACCACCAATATTCTCACGGTAACCGGCGCGGGGACCACGCCGACCACCGCCGGCGGCGGTGTCGGGATCATCGGCCCATGGGCGACCGTGGGCACCGACCCCGACCACCAGACCAGCTATGCGACATTTGTCGGAGGCAATATCGTGGCGGCCAACATCGTCGGCTCGATTGAAAACACCTGGACGGTGGGCACGGAAAACTATGGCTCCCCGATATCCCAATTCCTGACCGGCAACCGGATGATGAATTCATGGTGCTCGGCGGGAATAGCGGGAGTCGCCCTGGACTTGTCAGGCCATGATTTCGATACCAATGGCATCCTCTGCGGCGGCACCGCACCTCTCCTCATCCAAGGGGCTGGAGCCATCAGGCAGGAGGGTGCCGCTGCTGGCAATCTGTATATTTCGGCGGGCAATGCGGATATTCTGATTGGGGCAACCATCCAGAACAACACCGGAGCGCTCAGTCTGGTGAAGTCAGGCACCCATGTTCTGAACCTCAACAGCGCGAGCACCTACACCGGCGCGACCGTCGTCAACGAGGGCATCCTTCGGGCCGGGGTCGCCTCCGTGGCGAATGTCAGCGGCGCATTCGGCCTCAACTCCGCGGTCACTCTGGCTAACAGCCCGGGCGTAACTCTTGACCTCAACGGCTTCAACACGCAGATCGGCTCGCTGAGCGGTGGTGGCGCGAACGGCGGCATTGTCACCCTTGGCGGCGCCACCCTGACCGTGGGCGGTGACAACACCAGCACCACCTTCGACGGCGTGATTTCAGGCGCCGGTGGGATCGAGAAGATCGGCACCGGCACGCAGACGCTCACGGGTTTGAACACCTACACCGGTCCCACCACCCTGACCGGCGGCGTGTTGAGTGTCACCTCCACCGCCAATCTGGGCAATGCGGCCAATCCGCTGGTTTTCAACGGCGGTACCATGCAGGTGACGGGCACGACCGCCTTCTCGTTCGGCACGCACACGCCCACCTTCACCCTCGGCAAGGATGTGATCATGGATATTGCCAATCCAGGCACCACCTTCACCCTGAGTGAAATCCTGAATCAGGGAACCGGCAACCTCATCAAGAAGGGGCCTGGCACCCTGGTGCTCACCGGCGCGAATACCTACAGCGGCACGACCTCGGTCACCGCGGGCATACTCAGGCTCGCCCGAACCACTCCCGACAACTCCGCCATTCCCACCGACGGCATCGCCGCCACCACCCCCGACATCGTGATCAACGGCGGCACGTTGGAAATCGCGGCCAGCGAACAGATCGGCAACACGGGATCCATCAACATGACCAGCGGGGCGTTCAACTTCGGCGCCGCCTCGGGACTAACGGAAACCATCGGCAGCTTGACCAACAGCGGCGGTGTTTTCACCACCGGTGCCAACACGCTCCACGGCACCGGCGCCACCATCACCTGGTCCGGCGGCACCAACACCGTGAGTAATGGCGGTCTGGTGGCTGACGCGCACATCGTCATTTCCGGCGGCACCAACACCGTCGAAGGCGGCGCCACCGGCGGCGTCCTGCGCCTGGATGCCGGCCCAGCCGGTCTGGTAATGTCCAATGGCGCCAACCTGACACTCAACTCCGACAACGCGGTGGCCGGCAAGCTGCTGTTGAATGGCGACGTCAGCACCAGCGGCAATTCCACCGTATCGATTACCAATGCCGGTGCCAACGCCCATCTCGGCACTATTGATCTCGGAGCCAACACCCGGACCTTCACGGTGGCCGACGGAACGGCTCTCAATGACCTGTTTATCGACGCTGTTATCACCAGCACTACCCCCAGCGTGGGTTTGATCAAGAACGGCCTTGGCACCTTGTTCCTCAGCGGAACGCAGACCTACGCGGGTCTCACCACGGTGGCCGCCGGCACCCTCAGCGGCACCGGCAGCATCGGCGGCAGCTTGACCAATTTCGGGACCGTGGCACCGGGTGGAATCGGCAGCATCGGCACCTTCACCGTCAACGGCGACTTCACCAACAACCCCGGCGCAACCCTCGCGATGGACGCGGGGGGTGCCACCCACGATCTGCTGAATGTGACCGGCACCGCCCATTTGGGAGGCGCCCTGTCCGTCACGAAGTTCGGGGCCGAAATGACGCCGGGCCAGACCATCCAGGTCATTCAGGCGGGGGTTTATGATCCGCAGGGGATCACGTTCAGCGCGCACAATTTCGCCGATCTGATCGGGTTCAATCCCGCCACCGGTTATATCACCGATGCGGGTTTGGCCACTTACTCCAAAGCTTCCGAGACCATTGGAAACCTCAACAAAAACCAAACCGCGGTTTATCTGTCGTTGTATGATGACGCGTATAACCTTGGCACGAAGAATGTCTTCATCACCCAGACGGCGACGGATTATACGATTACCCGCAACGGCACCGTTCTTAACGGACCCTCGCAATTGGTGAATGCCGAATTGAATGTCGAGGCGGGCGCGTTCAACGCGGCCACGGTCAACCGCCTGTCTCCCGAAGTGCATCGCGGCATGGTGGATTACACCGAGCAATCGCTGCGCACGCACGTGCGGGAAGGCGTGGATGCCGCGCCGATCTCACAAGTCGGCAAGACCCAGGTTTTCGCCACGCTCCACGCGAGTACGGCCGGCGCCGAGGACTCGGCCAACAATGCGAGTTATGACACCGAAATGTACGGTGCCACGATCGGCGCGCGTTACGACATCACCAAGGACTTCCAAATCGGCGGCCTGGTCGGTGCCGATGAGGGCAATATCAAGGGTGCCCTGATCGATACCGATGCCACGGGCATGATGTTCGGCCTGTTCGGCCGTTATGTGGTGCATGAGGCCACCAAGACGACGCTCACCGGCAGCCTGTCCTACGGGACATTCAGTTATGATGCCACGCGCCAGAGTTACGGCGGAGCGGCCAGGGCGAACGGCATCAATTCCGATGCGTTTGAAGTCGCGCTGGGGGTGCGCACGGTGTCCTTCGAGTCGGGCGGATTGCGGCTGATGCCCAACGCCAACATCCGCTATCTCAAAGGCAGCGTGGATGGCTTTGTGGAAGACAGCGGACCGGGCGCCAGACTGCGGGTCGGGTCGCAAGGGATCTCATCGCTGTTGCTGGATCTCGGTGTGGACATTGAATACAAGGTCATGGAACACCTCACGCTGGTCGGCAATGTAAGTTATCTCACCGACTTCCAGAAAAACGACAACAACATTTCCGCGCAGTTCGCCGCTTCCGGAATGGACGCGCGTCCGTTCTCGGTGACGGCACCCGGAATTGATAACGAGGGCCTGGTCCTGAGCCTCGGCGCACAGTATGACCTCACCGACAGCGCACGGGTCGGACTGAATTATCGCAACGAGTTCCGCAAGAATTCGCGGGATGCCCAAACCTTCGGCATCGGCGCGTCGTTCGGATTCTGAGTCGCCCGTGGCGGCGGATTGCATCCGCCAAGCCCCCTCACTCCGCCCTGCAAGTTCATTTGGGACAAGTTGTCTGTGAAATGGTCTGAACCACGGGATGACTCGGACTTTCACCTGATGATTTCAGGCATGTGCGTTCGCGCTGGCGGCGGTTACAAACCGCCGCTACAGATCCCAATCCTCCCAGAAGCGGGAGGTCTGGACCGGATCGGGCATGATTTCCAACAAGACTGGCCGGTTGGCGGATTGACAGTCATCGAAAGCATCGAAGTCATCGGCCCGGCGGACGCGCAGGTGGGCCATGTCCCACAGCGCGGCCAAACCTGATAGATCGGCGGCATGGGGGTTGGTCATGCATTCCGCAGCCCGCGGACTCATGGTGCGGAAACGGGGGAGCCGCTCGAAGATGCGGCCGCCGCTGTTGTGGATCACGGCGAGCACCCGCCCGTCGCGCTTGACCTGACCGAGCATGAAGGGTGCCGCCAGATCGTAGAGCGTGGTCAAGTCGCCGACCACCGCCCAGGATTCGCTTGCGTCGGCGGACCAGCCGAGCCAGGTGCTGATTTGGCCGTCGATGCCATTGGCGCCGCGGTTGGCCCTGACAGTGGGGACCGGGCGCAACCATTGGGCGAACAGATTCCATTCCCGG
>Ga0118677_10016314_pt1 | contig 10191 bp, 4 predicted proteins | sample AliMusrvi5mmetaG_FD_86154 | JGI IMG/M metagenome (GOLD analysis project Ga0118677, IMG submission 86154)
GATCCTTGTTCTCCGCCACCGTCAGCAGCCTCTGGCTCTGAATCTGTTCCACCAGCGTGGCGGCGGCGGAGACGATCATGCCCCGGACCTCGCTCGCCTGTCCGGCCTCGGCGTCCGCCAGCATGTCCGCAAGGCCCCTGACCCCGACGGCCGTGTTGGTGACGTCGTGGAAGAAGAGCCTTTCCAGAACACGGCATCGCTTCTGCGCGGCGATATCGGCCAGCGTGCACATCGTGTACCGGTCCGCATCAAGATCGACAGGAACCGCTGTCACCAGCAAATCCAGCGCATCCCCCGCCCCCGTCAAGATCCGACATTCCTGGACGTCGCGGGTACCGTGAAGTCCGGTCTCAATCGCTTTCCGTCCGCCGCACATCCGGCACGATCGGGCCACGCCGCAACCGCCTTCCTCAACGGCATGACGACATCTCAGAATATCGCCCCACCGTTGCTCACCAAGTTTCCCGACCGCCTGGACATTCAAGCGGCTGACAAACGGTTCGTTGGCAAAAACGATCTGTTGCTTTGAATTCAGGACGAGGACGACCTCAGGCACGGCACAGAGAACCTGCCGCAGGACCGGCTGGTTCTGCCAGGCACGCCTCTGCCGTTCGACCGATTCGTCGCCGACCGAACCCGAAACCGCGACGAGGCTCGGGCCATTCTCGCTGGTGGGCGTACTCATGCGGCCACCTCGGGACGATGCACGTCGGCGACTGTCTGCTCGTGCGGTTGAGCCAGCGCCTGGCTCACATTGAGGGCGCGTACCAACTCTTCGATCCGGATGGGCTTGGCAATGTAGTCGTCCATGCCCGCCGCCAGATAGCGCTCCCGCTCCCCTTTCAGGACGTTGGCGGTCATGGCGACGATCCGCGGCTGCTCGGGCTTCGGCCATTGTTTCCGGATGGCCACGGTCGCTTGCTCTCCGTCCATCTCCGGCATCTGCCCATCCATCAGGATGACATCATAACGTTGGCGCTTCAGGGCCTCCAGGACTTCCAGACCGTCAGCGACGACGTCCGCCCGGTACCCGATCGTGCCGAGCATCGCCACCGCCACCTGCTGGTTGATGAGATTGTCTTCAGCCACCAGGATGCGCAGCGGATGGCGTCGGCCCATATCCTGATCATGCGGCGCGTGTCGCACAACGGCCGTCGTGACCGGCATGCTACGCGCGCCCATCGTGCAATTGAGGGCCTCGAAAAGCGCTGCTGCCTTGATCGGTTTCGTGAGGAACGCCGCGAATTGCGTCTGGGGGACGCGGGAGCCCTGGTCGCCGATCGAAGAGAGCAGAATCAGGGGCATCTTCTCCCCGGTTGGTAAACGGCGCATCTCCTCGGCCAGCATCGGGCCATCCATCTCGGGCATCTGGAAATCCAGAATCGCGACATCGTAGCTCTTCCCAGCCCGAAGCAAGTCCAGAGCCTCCCGGCCGGAGGCCACGGCTGTCGGGATCATGGTCAAGGCCATCATCTGCCGGAACAGTATGTCGCGCCCCGTCTGATGGTCATCGACAATAAGCACCCGTTTCCCGACCAGATGCGCCAGGTCCTTGGCCTCGTCCCGAACAACTCCCGGCACGGCACTCTTCTCCGCCATGATCGTGAAATGAAATGTGGCGCCCTCCCCCGGCACGCCGGTGCTTTCCACCCAAATGGTGCCGCCCATCAATTCGACCAACTGTTTACTGATGGCCAACCCCAAACCTGTTCCCCCGAACTTTCGCGTCGTCGAAGCGTCAACCTGTTTAAACGACTGGAATACCTGGTCCTGGTTCTCCGGGGAAATGCCAATGCCCGTATCCCGGATCGCGAAATGGAGCTGGTATTGTCCCCGGTCCCGCATTTGAGCCGAGACCGACAGCACGACCTCACCGCGTTCGGTAAACTTGACGGCGTTGCCGAGCAAATTGACCAGAATCTGCCGCAGGCGGGTGACATCCCCGACATAGTCCGCGGGAATGTCCTCAACGGAGCACTCCAGTTCGATCTTCTTCTTTGCCGCCCTGGCGGAAACAAGCCCCAGGGCCTCTTCGATACATTGAGTCAACTTGAAGGGCTGCTTCTCCAAATCCATTTTGGATGCCTCGATCTTGGAAAAATCGAGAATATCATTGATAAGAGCCAACAGAATTTCGCCGCTGGTTCGCACCGTCTCTGCATAATCCCGTTGCTCGGGCGTCAGGTCGGTGTTGATCAGCAGCCCCGTCATGCCGATGATCCCGTTGAGCGGCGTCCTGATTTCATGGCTCATGTTGGCCAGGAATTTGCTTTTGGTCTCGGTGGCGGCCTCGGCGACGTCCTTTGCCGTGCGCAAGGCGCTTTCGACGAGGACCAGGTGAGTGACATCCTCGTGCGTCATCAGTACCCGGCTATCGGGCAACACGACGCCATTGAGACGAATCATTTTCTCGGACCCATCCTTGCAGCGCACCGCAAAAGTCTCATGCTGCATCCTCACGAATCCGTCATGCTCCGCGAAATCGGCCTGCCAAGCCGTTCGGACACGTTCACGGTAGATCGGGTCCGGATATGCCTTCTCATACCAGGTGTCCCGATCGACAAGGTCGGCGACTGAATAGCCGAATAGGTGAGTGAAAAAAGGGTTTACATACTCATAGGTCATGTCAGGCCGGGCCAACGAGATTCCGATAGGCACGTGCTCCGACAGAATTCTGAAGCGTTCCTCACTTTCCCGCATCACCGTCTCGCTCCGTTTTCGCTCCGTGATATCCATATATGTTCCGAGAACGCCACTGATCGCTCCCTGAGAATCGAGCAGGGGTAACTTGCTCGAGAGAAGCGTGATGGTTTTCCCGTCGGAGGTCGTCTGCGGTTCTTCGATGAGCAACTTGGAACAGCCGCTCTCAATGACCTGTTTGTCATCGCCGCGATACTTTTCCGCCTGATCACGCCAACCCATCTGGTAGTCATCTTTCCCGATAATGTCCTTCGGATCGGCAAATCCGGCATCGCGTGCGAATATCGCGTTACAACCCAGGTAAACGAGATTCTTGTCCTTCCAGAAGATCCGCACGGGTATCGTGTTGAGGATCCCTTCGATGAGTTGCTGGGCGGTACGCAGCGTCTCCCCTGCCCGCTTCCGCTCCGTGATATCGCGCACCGTGGCCTGCAGGACCCGACGCCCATCCAGTTGAATGGCCGTCAGCCAGACTTCGGCAGGAAACACCTCTCCAGTGCGGCGGCGATGGATCCATTCGAACCGATCGGTCCCGAGTTTCAACGCGGTCGCCATGTGCTGGCTGGCCGTTGTCGCCGAATCGACACCCGAGGACTGGCACGGCGGCGAGACATCGGCAGGATGCAGCGATGCGAACTCAGCCTTGCCGGCATAACCGAACATCTTGAGCGTGGCACCGTTGCAGTCCGTGAAGCGGCCGTCATCCACAATCATCACCGCATCCGAGGAACCCTCGAATAGCGCGCGGTATCGCCCCTCGGTCGCCCGCAAGGCCGCCTCGGCCTCCTCGTCGTGCCGTTTCGCGCGCCGGGCTCGACTACGCAGAATGGCCAACACCGCCAGCAGGGCCGCAATCAGTACGGCGGCAACGACCGGCAACACGGTATTCACGGCCGTCTGCCAATCCCAGCTCCACGATCCCACATTCGCTATCCACCCGAGCCCTGATGTCATGATTCCCTGTCCGATCGGTTGGTCAGGCGATCGCCCTGTGGTTGTTTCAATGCTTACCTTAGTCGACCGGGTGGCGCTGCTCTATGGGGTGTAACCCTGCCCCTGCCAGGCAGGGTTACACCCCATAGCCGGGGTCATCGGTAAGGCACACTCTGTACCAGACGTAGAATGTCGTGAGGAGCTTGCCAGAGTGAGCGTGAAGGATGAACAGTCAACAAACTCCCAGTCTCCAACCTCCAGCGCCCAACGGCATCCGCGTCCTGGTCGTTGACGACGAAGCAAACATCCGAATCACACTCCGGGCGTTTCTTCTGCAGCAAGGGTACGAGGTGGAGGTTGCCGGGGACGCGAACCGGGCCCGCGAGTTGCTGGTGGACGGCACGTGGGACGTGGTCGTGACGGACATCGTCCTGCCGGGCGCCTCCGGCATCGAGCTGATGAAGTCCATTCGCGCCGCGGCACCAACCGTGCAGGTGATCATCATGACCGGCGAGCCGACGGTTGAGACCGCATCGGAGGCCGTCCGGGCTGGAGCCCACGACTATCTGACCAAGCCCGTCGGCAAGGACGCCATCCTGCGGGCGGTCGCGACCGCCGCCAAAATAAAGCGACTCGAGGATGAACGCCAGCGGTTGAAGAAGGAGAACGAGGTTTACCAACGTGACCTCGAGCGGCTCGTGGCCGAGCGCACGGACAAGTTGAGAGAGGCCCTTGAGAACTGGAAGACAGCGACGGAAGGCACCATTCTGGCCATGGCGTCGGCCGTAGAGTCCAGAGACCCCTACACCGCCGGTCATCAGCAACGGGTCGCGCAACTGGCGCAGGCCATGGCGCGCGAGATGGGACTGGCCGCCGACGAGGTCGATGCCGTGTATTATGCGGGCCTCATCCACGACCTCGGCAAAATCAGCGTACCGGCCGAGATCCTGAGCCATCCGGGCCCGCTCGGACCCGAAGCGATGAGTTTGATCCGGCTGCACTCGCGAACCGGCTCTGACATCCTCCAGATGGTCAAGTTTCCCTGGCCCCTGGCGCGGATTGTTCTGGAGCACCACGAGCGGCTGGACGGTTCGGGCTATCCGCAGGGGCTTTCCGGCGACCAGATCACCCAGGAAGCCCGGATCATCGCCGTGGCCGACGTGGTGGAGGCCATGGCCAGCCACAGGCCATACCGCGCCGCGCTGGGCATTGACGCCGCGCTGGCGGAGATCGTGAAAGGCCGGGGAGTGCTCTACGACGCCACCGCCACCGACGTTTGCGTGAAACTGTTCAGGAAAGACCATTTCGCGTTCGAGGCGACGCCCACGTGACCGTTACGGGTCCAAGGCACTTCCGTGGGGCCACCCGTGGAAGCCTTAGACAGGATTTACAGGATTTTGCAGGATTGTTGGTGCAACGGACGTAGGGAAAGGGCACGCGAGAGCACGCCACCCAAAATCATTTTCAATCCTGTTAATCCTGTCTGAGACCGACAGTTCCAGCCATAGTCGCGACTAAGATGAAGACCACGGAACTGCCTTGCGCCCGACCGTTACCGGACAGGTCGAGTTAGGGTTATACCCCATTGCGGGGAGGTGGCCTGACGCGCACCATTCCGATAGTTACAGGTCTGTATAACGCGCGACAAGGATGACGATGACTACCAAACTCACGGTGGGTACGAGCCTCATGAATCCGCCGCCACGTGACCCGGGCGGAGCGGCCCCCTTCACGCTTTCGGCGGAGGAAGCGCTCCTCAAGGCGGGTGCCCTGCAGCGCGCCATCTTCAACAGCGCCAACTTCTCAAGCATCGCCACCGACGCCAAGGGCGTCATCCAGATCTTCAATGTCGGTGCCGAACGCATGCTGGGCTACGCGGCCGCCGACATGGTGAACAAGATCACGCCGGCCGACATTTCCGACCCGCAGGAGTTGATCGCTCGCGCCAACGCCCTGAGCGCCGAACTCGGCACCCCGATTACGCCAGGGTTCGAGGCCCTGGTCTTCAAGGCCTCACGCGGCATCGAAGACATCTACGAACTGACCTACATCCGCAAGGACGGCAGCCGATTCCCGGCCGTCGTGTCGGTCACGGCCCTTCGCGACGCGCAGGATGCGATCATCGGATATCTGCTCATCGGCACCGATAATACCGCACGCAAACGGGCGGAAGAAGCGCTCCTCAAGGAGGGGGCTTTACAGCGCGCCATTTTCAACAGCGCCAACTTTTCGAGCATCGCCACCGACGCCAAGGGCGTCATCCAGATCTTCAATGTCGGCGCCGAACGCATGCTGGGCTACAAAGCCGCCGACGTGATGAACAAGGCTACGCCGGCGGACATCTCCGACCCGCAGGAGTTGATCTCGCGCGCCAAGTCGTTGAGCGCCGAACTCGAAACCCCGATCACGCCGGGTTTCGAGGCCCTGGTTTTCAAGGCGTCGCGCGGCATCGAGGATATCTACGAGTTGACCTACATCCGCAAGGACGGTAGCCGCTTCCCGGCCGTCGTGTCGGTCACGGCACTCCGCGACGCACAGGATGCCATCATCGGCTACCTGCTCATCGGCACCGAGCTCAAGGCGGGCGCCCTGCAGAGCGCCATTTTCAACAGCGCCAACTTTTCGAGTATCGCCACCGACGCGAAGGGCGTCATCCAGATCTTCAACGTCGGCGCCGAACGCATGCTGGGCTACAAGGCCGCCGAAGTGATGAACAAGATCACGCCCGCCGACATCTCCGATCCGCAAGAAGTCATCGCGCGGGCCAAGTCGTTGAGCGTCGAACTCGGAACCCCGATCACGCCGGGTTTCGAGGCCCTGGTCTTCAAGGCCTCGCGCGGCATCGAGGATATCTACGAGCTAACCTACATCCGCAAGGACGGCAGTCGCTTCCCGGCCGTCGTGTCGGTCACGGCACTGCGCGACGCCCAGGGCGCCATCATCGGCTACCTGCTCATCGGCACCGACAACACCGCGCGCAAGCAGATCGAGGCGGAGCAGAAGCAGCTCAGCCAGCGTTTGCGCGACCACCAGTTCTACACGCGCTCGCTGTTCGAATCCAACATCGACGCGATCATGACCACCGATCCGTCCAGCATCATCACCGACGTCAACAAACAGATGGAGGTGCTGACCGGCTGCACGCGCGACGAGCTGATCGGCGCGCCGTTCAAGAACTACTTCACCGATCCGGAGCGCGCCGAGGCGAGCATCAAGCTTGTGCTGAGCCAGAAGAAGATTACCGACTACGAACTCACCGCGCGCGCCCGGGACGGCAAGGAAACCGTGGTGTCCTTCAACGCGACCACCTTCTACGACCGTGATCGGAAGCTTCAAGGCGTCTTCGCCGCCGCGCGCGACGTGACGGAACGCAAACGCCTGGATCAAGTGCTTCAGGAGAAGAACGTCGAACTGGAGAGCGCGACATCCGTGGCGGAAAAGGCCAACCTCGCCAAGTCGGATTTTCTTTCCAGCATGAGTCACGAACTGCGCAGTCCGCTCAACGCGATCCTCGGCTTCGCCCAACTCATGGAGTCCGAGTCCCCATCTCCCACACCCGCCCAGAAGGACAGCATAGGTCAGATTCTTCAGGCGGGCTGGCACCTGCTCAAGCTGATCAATGAAATCCTCGACCTGGCCAAGGTTGAATCCAGGCAGGTGCCGCTGTCGGAGGAGCCGGTGTCGCTGGCGGAAGTCATGGTCGAATGCCGCGCCATGATCGAACCGCAAGCGCAACAGCGCGAGCTCAAGATGGCTTTCCCGCGGTTCGACATCCCCTACTTCGTCCGTGCCGATCGAACGCGGTTGAAACAGGTCCTCATCAATCTGCTTTCGAATGCGATCAAGTACAACACGAAACAGGGAACGGTCACGGTGAGCTGCGGCGCGAGCCCGCCGGGGCGCATCCGCGTGAGCATCCGGGACACCGGCGCGGGACTATCGGCTGAACAGATGTCAAAACTCTTTCAGCCGTTTAACCGCCTCGGGCAGGAGGCCGGCGGCGAGGAAGGCACGGGCATCGGACTCGTGGTGGCCAAGCGATTGGTCGAACTCATGGGAGGCACGATCGGCGTGGAAAGCGAGGTCGGAGCGGGGAGTATGTTTTGGTTCGAACTCAACTCGGTTGCCGCCCCGCACCTCTCCCTGGACGGCGACCCGGCAACGCCCCTGGCCCAACCGTACCTGCCGCCGGGAGCGCGGCGGCATACGTTACTCTACGTGGAGGACAACCCGGCGAACATGAAACTGGTCGAGCAAATCGTCAGCCGGCGTCCCGACCTCAAACTGCTCACGGCCGTCGACGGGAAAGGCGGCATCGAGATCGCGCGCGACTCTCAACCGGATGTAATCCTGATGGACATCAATCTGCCCGGCATTAACGGCTTCGAAACCCTAAAGATCCTGCGCCTGGACCCGGCCACGGCGCATATTCCCGTGATTGCCATCAGCGCCAATGCCATACCGGTTGACATTCAGAGGGGCCTGAAAGCCGGCTTCTTCCGCTATATAACCAAGCCCATCGTGGTCAATGAGTTCATAGCGGCGCTGGACGTCGCGTTGCAGCAGGCGGACAACCAATGAAGGCGAACCGACAGATTGCCGTCTCGCTTGCCGGTGCGGCCTTGCTGGTTGCGCTGGAGGGAGGCGCATCATTCTGGGCTTTCCACCAAATCCAGAAAGAGGCCGATGCGCGGAAGAATGCCTTCACGGTGTTGAATCGCGCGGACGAGTTGCTGTCCGCATTGAAAGATGCCGAGACCGGTCAACGCGGCTATTTACTGACCGATGACGAGTCCTTCCTGGAACCGTACCTGGCCGTACGCGACAAAATCAGCGCCCATTTTGAAGCCTTACGCCACCTTGCCCTGGGCAGTGCCTCCCATGAACACCTGGATGCACTGCGTCCCTTGATCGACGCCAAATTGGCGGAACTCGCGCACGTCATTGAATTGCATCGCAACCATGACGCTACGGCCGCCCAGGCGATTGTCGTCAACGGCCAGGGCAAACGGTTGATGGATTCGATCCGTGAAGAGATGCTGAGTTTCCGCCAGATAGAAGGAGGCGCGCTGGCTCAGCACGCCGAGGCGTTCCAGACGAGCATGCGGCACCTGTTTATCGTCATCGCCATCGCCAACCTGTTTACGCTACTGCTTGCGCTCTCGTTCGCCTATTTCATCTATCGAGAAACACAGCAGCGCCTCGACAGTCTGGTTCATCTTGAGACGGTACGTTTGCTCGAGCTTCAAAGAGAGACGAACGCCGAATTACAGCGCGCCAAGTCCGCGGCGGAGAAAGCCAATCTCGCGAAGTCCGACTTCCTCTCAAGCATGAGCCACGAATTGCGCAGCCCGCTCAACGCCATCCTGGGATTTGCCCAGTTGCTGGATTCCGATTCCCCTCCGCCAACGCCCGCCCAGAAGGACAGCATAGGTCAGATCCTTCAAGCCGGATGGCATCTGTTAGCCTTGATCAACGAAATTCTTGACCTCTCCAAAATCGAGTCCGGGCAGGTGCCGATGTCGCAAGAACCTGTATCGCTGGCCGAAGTCATGCTCGAATGCCAACACATGATCGAACCCCAGGCGAAGCAGCGCGGCATCCACAAGACCTTTCCCCGGTTCGACCTTCCCCGGTTTGTCCACGCCGACCGGATCCGGGTGAAGCAGGTTCTTGTCAACCTGCTTTCCAACGCCATCAAATACAACACGACGGACGGCACGGTCGACGTGGCCTGTGCCGAAAGCACGCCGGGCCGCATTCGCGTGAGCATCCGGGACACCGGCGCGGGACTGACTCCGGAAAAGGTGGCGCAGCTTTACCAGCCGTTTAACCGGCTCGGACAGGAGGCCGGCGGCGAGGAAGGCACCGGCATCGGACTCGTGGTGGCCAAGCGGTTGATCGAACTGATGGGCGGCCTGACCGGCGTGGAAATCGACCAGCTGGGCACGGTGATCCGCACAATCCGCAAGGCGGGCGTTGGCGTGTTGCTTGTCGAGCATCACACGGATTTCGTCTTCCGCGTTTGTGATGACGTGACCGCGCTGAACGTCGGGCGCATGATCCGGCACGGCTCGCCCGCCGAGGTTCGCCACGATCCGGAAGTGATCCGGGTGTATCTGGGAGCATGACGAATGAGTCTCGATAACGCCAGACCGGAAAAGATTCTGTTGTCGGTCGAAGACCTGCATGTGGCCTATGGCAAGGCGGAGGTGGTGCACGGCGTTTCCCTGGATGTGCGCGCCGGGGAGTTCGTGGTCGTGCTCGGGCGCAATGGCGCCGGCAAGAGCACGCTGCTGCACGCGATCTCCGGGCTCGTGCCCAAGCGCTCGGGCAAGATCACGTTCGAAGGCACGGACCTGACCCATGCGTCGCCGCGCCAGACGGTGCAGGCCGGCATCGTTCAGGTGCTCGAGGGTCACCGCGTTTTCCATACGCTGACTGTTGAAGACAACCTGCTGATCGGCACCTATGCCCGCACGCCGCACGGCGACCGCAGCAAGCTCGATGCCATCTATGAACTGTTTCCCGAAATGGCGGAAAAGCGGCACCAGATGG
>Ga0118677_10016315_pt1 | contig 10190 bp, 12 predicted proteins | sample AliMusrvi5mmetaG_FD_86154 | JGI IMG/M metagenome (GOLD analysis project Ga0118677, IMG submission 86154)
CCCCCCGCCCCTGCCATCCAATCCCTCCGCTCCGTCTGCCACCCCACCTGGTTCGACATCGGTGAGGAAAAGGAATACGGCAACCTGACCTTGGAAACCCGCGAGCACGGAGACACCTACGAGGAGGAGCCCGGCCAGAAAGACATTGTGGAGGGCAAGCGCCTGCTCGCCGCCATTCGCGATACATGGCCCGCTTCCGCTTGGAAATCATCCCTCTCTATCGTCGATGAATGGGTCTCCGTCACCATCCGCGTCGCCCCGTTCTCCACCCATGAATTGGCTGCCGTTCAAACTCAGCAACGCTTCGACGAACTGGCACTCACCATCGATTCTACCATCTCCGAAGCCAACTAACCAACCAGACCGCCATTCCCTCACCGCCCGCCCGGCCTCATCGCCCGGCGGGCTTTTTTTGTCTGAACATTCAGACATTCAGCAACAACTCTATCCAAACAACATATCACCATGCAAACCACCATGCTATCCGCCGCCGTCAGTCCCGCCGTCAAGCCAGCCTCAGGCATCCAGATGCTGGACATCCTTGGCACCATCTCCCAACCCGCCGCCACCAAGTCATCCGCCAAGACCTATCCGTTCATCCCAGACCCCGGCGGCGAGATTCTCCTCTTGGCCGACCAGTTTGCCACGGATCTGGAAGAGTGGAAAGCTCTCGACGCCTCCATCTCCATCTCCAAAGCCGAACTCACCGCCCTCGCTCGTCTCGCATTCTACACCGCCAACCGCGGCCTCATGAGCCCCACTTCTTCCGTCGTCGCCAAGGGCAATTCGTCACAAATCCTCGTCTCATTTCAGAACCGCTACCCCGGCTCCGCAGATCCCGAAGCCATCACTGCCCTCATCGGCCCGGAAGCCGCAGGGCGCTACTTCTACCAATCCTTCGAGCTCAAGATCGACGGCGACGCCATCCCCGCCGCCGCCGCACCCGCCGTCATCGCCGCCATTCGTGACGCTCTCGCCCAGCATGGCTGTGCCGACGCCCTTTCCGCCGCCGCCAAGGTCAAGCCCACCAAGGAATACCACACCGCACGCCACGCTTGGGACCCTCAGACCAACCTCGCCCTCGACCGTCTCGTCCCTCCCGTCGCCGTCGTAAAAATCAAGTCATAGCCCATGACTTCCACCCATCCACCCATCCCATGTATCCATCCACCCCAGACGAATATGAAAACTACCTCACCGTCCTCCACCGCTGCCACAATCACCGGCTATGCGTTTCCCACCTATCCCGCACGCCCCGTAAACGGCGGGCCGCCCCGCGTCGCCCGTCCCAAGGTCGGCCTCTGGATCACCCAACCCAAATTCAACGGATGGCGCTCTCTGGTCCATCTCGCCCCGGATGGCACCACCCCCGTCTGGAACCGCCACGGTGAGCGCCTCACCATCGCCTCAGACTTCTCAGATGCACTCGCTGCTGCCGCCGCAGCCTTCCCCAAAGGCACTTGGCTCGATTGCGAGGCCCTCCAACGCCGCGGCTCCATCCGCAACACCCTCGTCATCCTCGACATCATCCTGCCAGACCTCCCATGGACATCCCGCAAGGCACTCCTCAATGCCTCCGGCGTCCCTGTCTTGCCTTGGAACTACATGCCCGCCAAGGGCTTTTCCCATGGCCGCCTAGTCATCACCGATGAAATCCCCGCAGACTTCTCCCTCCATGCCGCTTGCGAACACTTCGCACTCGTCAACACAGACATGGCCGAAACCGTCTTCGAGGGCGTCGTTATGAAAAAGGCCGATTCCACCTATCCATTCCAAACCCGCTCCCCCGGCACCCGTTGCCCCTACTGGGTCAAGCATCGCTTCGTCGGTTAAACACAAAATTTCCCGCAAACTCCGGCCCGCCACAGGGTGGCGACCCCCAATGCCTGCCCCGTGTGGCTTCAAAATCATGGGCGGGCCGGATAACCAATGTCTGAACGTTCAGACAACTCCAATATCTAACACAACCAACAATCGTCAAGCAGCTTGACGCCCCAACCACCATGCCAGTCTCGCATTCCTCCAGTCTTCCGCCTTCTGTCTCCCCGTCTTCCGTCTCTCCTCCCGTCTTCACTTTCCGCAGCTACCAGCGGGAAGACCTCGCCCGCTCCGCGATTCATGACGGTGCCATCATCGCTTGGGACCCCGGTCTTGGAAAAACCCTCGCCATCTTCGCCTGGCCCTATCTCAAGCACTCCCGCTGCACCCTCATTGTTGCCCCCGCCTCCCTTCATGATCAGATCAGCAGGGAAGGGGAATCCAAGTTCGGTGTCACCGTTACACCCATCCCCGATCAAGCCACCGCACTCTCCCTCATGCGCTCCGGCAAACTGCCCTTGCCCTCTCCGAGTCTTGCGCCTTGTGTCTCTCCGGACCTGCCCGCGTTCTTCCTAACCGACTACCGCTGGCTCGGCTACAACGGTGGCGACGAATGGAGTTCCGTCAATTCCGTCGTCACCGACGTCATCCGCCAGCGCCGCCTTGCCATCATTGCCCGCCACTTCGGCATGGTCGAGGCCGCCTTCGCTGCCGCCCGCCAATCCCTCGTCACGGCAGACGCCTCCTGCCCGGCCCACGTCCTCCTCGGCGTCCCCGCAGACGCCCTGCGCTCTGCAGTCAAGGCCGCCTACCGCACACTCGCCCGCCTCACCCATCCAGACCTCCATCCAGACGATCCCACCGCCACCTCCCGCATGCAGCGTCTCAACGCCGCCATCGAAGCCATGCTCAAGGGAGACGCCACCCAGATCATCGCCGGGATCGATGCCGAGGCCGCAGAAGCCGCACCCACCATCGCCTCCCTCATGGCAGGCATTGGCACCGTCAACGAGGCCGGGATCAAATGCCTCTTCACACCCACCCTTGGCACGCTCCTCGCCGATTGCTTCGATTGCGTCGTCTGCGACGAAGCCGTCCGCCTCAAAAGTGGCGACAAAGAATCCTCTGGCGGCTCATACATTGCCGGAGGCGTCCTCGGCATGCGTCCCAAGTACCGCCTGGCCCTCACAGGCACACCCATAAAGAACCGCCTGCCGGACGTCTTCCATCTCGCCGGGTGGGTTTGTGGCCACTCCCCGGAGCCCACCGCCCGCTGGCCCTACGGAAACTCCGCCGCCCACAAATCCTCCTTCGCCAACAACCATCTCGTCATGGAGGAAAACCTCACCAAGCAGGATGCCGCCCGCAAGCGAGGCCAATTCCAATCCTACCGCAAGCAGACCAACAAGGTCACCAACATCCACCATCTCTGGAAACTCCTTGGCCCCGTCATCGCCCGCCGCCGCAAGGATCAGATCGGCAACGACATCGTCAACAAGCTCATCCACCCCATCCGTGTCCTGCCCGGCACCCAGCAACAAGAAGTCTATCGTTGGCACCTCGCCCATCCCCCGGAATGCAAAACCCCGCTCGCATCCCTCGGGGCTCAACTCCAGGCACTCCGCCAAGCCGCCCTTTGCCCGTGGAGTTCCGGCCTTTCCCGCCACAACTCCTCCATCCGCTGGTCCCCCAAGATGCTTGCCATCCTTCACCTCGCCGCAGACCTCATGGAAAAAGGCGAGCAAATCATCATCTACTCCCCGTTCCAGGAATTTTCCACCGCCCTCAAGGCCGCTCTCCAAGATGCCGCCGTCCCATCACTCCTGCTCGACGGCCGCACAAAAAACACCCTCCGTGGTCCTCTCGCCGCCGACTTCAAAACCGGGAAATATCCCGTCCTCATCGCCGGTATAGAATCCATGGGCGAGGGCCACTCCTTCGAGTGCGCCTCCCATCTCGTCATCCCGTCTCTCAGTTGGGCCTATGATGCCAACCTCCAGGCCATCGAGCGAGTCCACCGCCTCACCTCAAAACAGGACGTGACCATCTATGCCATGATCACCGCCAATTCCATTGACGAACGCCTCGCCACCATCTTCCAGGAAAAGGGCGACTCCTCAGACCTCACCCTCGACGGCCGCCTCTTCGACGACGACCGCGAAGAAGTTTCCCTTGCCGACCTCATTCGCTCCGCTACCCTAGATTTCGATCCCACGGCCACCACTCTCCCGGAAACCTCCCTTGTCAACGAATGGGACTGCACCCTTCGCTCGCGCCTCACCGCCGCCTCGGCCACCTACGCCTCCCTCCGCCGCCACACCCACTCTTCCTCGGCGCACCAACACCCCCACAAATTCACCCCACCTTCGATCGCAGCACTCCTCGCTTCCCAACCCGACTTCTTCACCAACATGCCCAACAACAAACCGCCAACGCCTGCCCCCCAACCGGCAGCAGCATCGCCCCAACCAACCTCCGCGGAACCCACCAACATCATCCCGTTCCCCGGCAATCCCCAACAAAAGGCCCCTCGCGTCCTACCAAAGCTCACCCCAGAGCAAAAGGCCCGCCTCTGCACAGCCTTCGATTGATAGATCATCAACCCCAACACCAACCCCCAAAGTCATGTCAGAAACGCCACCCCCCATCCCCACCTTCCTTCACTGCCACACCCTGTTCAAAGGGCCACCTCCCGTCATCAAATCCAAAGCCTACCCTTGGGAATGGTGGGCCGTCCACGTCCCCACCCTCACACCCATCCGCATATCTCTCCGCGGTGTCCGCCTCCACCTCCAATGGGCTTACAATGCGATTCCACTGCACGCCTCTCACCCCGAAGCCCATGCAACCCTGCGTCTCGACGAACCAAGACTCGCCAACCAACTCGCCACCGAGCTTGCCGCCAACTTTGACAAACCCATCCGCCTCGTCAAATCCAGCCCCATCCCCACCGATCACCCCGAACTGCCCGAACACCTCCTGGTCTTCGACCTCAACGGAGAAATCCCCGCCATCTGGCGCAGCGCCGACCCCCGCACGGTTCTCCCCGTGGTGGTGACACCTATCGGTAACTTTATCGATGCGATAGTCGGTCCAACAGAAACGGTCTCAACTGAACACCTATCTTCGAGCGAGGAAATAGAAATCACAGGCATGGGCTTCTGCTACTACTGGCAAGAGTGCCAAGCAGCTCTCGAAGAATTGAGACCAGAATTCCTCGGGGAGGCCCACATGGCAGAGATGCAAAATTCCACTCAAGCCCGAATCGATGCCCTCTGGACCAGCAAGTCCGTTGACGACCTAGGCAAAGCCTTCGGAGACTCGTTTGACTTCTCTGGCTTTTTTGCCGACCCCGCCGACCTTCCTCCCGAATAATCCAACCCCGCTCCCAACCCGCCGCCAGCGTCCCGCACGCTGGCGGCTTTTTTTATGCCTAACGCCCACTAACCATACCCTGTTAAATTTTGTTTGCGGATCTGCAACATTTTCCTTGTCGGTCCATCCATTTTTGCGCAAAGTCTAATCGTTGCAAATAAATCAACACTTTTAAAACTCTAATTACTCGCTTTACTCAAGGAAAAAATCAGCACGATCAATGATTATGTAAGATTATACTTACCACATTTTGACACTCCAGACCAACCCAACCATGTTTCATTCCATCCGCTCACATCTAATCCCTAATTAGACCATGGACCTTCTAGCCACATCCATCATCATCGACATCGAGACTCTCGACACCACCCCCACATCCGTCATCACCGAGATCGGTGCCATCGCTTTCAACCGCATGACATTCACCGAAGAAGCCTGCTTCACCTGCACCCCCTCCATCCTTCATCAACTCGCCGCAGGCCGCACCACCTCGGCCGCCACCATCCACTTCCACCACTCCAAGGGCACCCTCCCCAAGAATTGCCCTCACTATCTTCCCAAGGACGCCGTCCACGCCCTCTCACGCTTCCTCCGCGACTTCCCACCCCACCTCGTCTGGATTCAGGGACCGGACTTCGATCGACCCATCCTCGAAAGTTTCTGCCAGCAATCCGGCGAGCCTCTGCCATGGGAATTCTGGCGCACCCGAGACACCCGCACCACATGGGACCTCGCCTTCCCCGGCGAAAAACACCCGCCACGTCGCCATCACGCCATCAACGACTGCCGGGACACCCTCGCGGACCTTCACAAATCCCTCTTCCACCTCGGCCGTCCAACCTCCGCATGACAACCCAAGGAACAAATTCAAACCACTAATGCCACCACACATGTCTCCCACACTATCCGACAAAACCCGCCGCCTCTTAGCCCACTCCATCATCATCCTCACATCCACCGCCCGCCCGCCGCCATCTTTCCTCCAACGTCTCCGCCGCTCGATAGCCCGAAAAATCATCGTCTTCTTCAAAGAGATATAACCATGGAAGACACCATCATCATCCTCGCCTACGGCCTTTCCTGCACCATCCTCGGCTATGCCATCGCCGCCATCCGACACGCCCGAAGCCGCCACCAATTCACCCGCAAAACTTGGGCGGAAGCCGCCGCAGCCTTCCACAGTCTGAACATTCAGACACCTCTCTAACGCCATCCACACATACCCCACAACCAACCATCCCATGCTCGCCCAAGAATGCTCCCCCATCCACCTCCTTGTTTCATCCTGGTGGAACTCCCTACTTCCACGCACCCATGCCATCACAGACATGCGCGTCTCACTCTTCACCGCTGCCACCGAAGAAATCCTCCGCAATCAAACCCTCGGAAAAGTCTATGACCCACTCTCAGACAACCGCTTCAAGTGGGCCGCTCAGTGGCTCGATCTCGCAGACCGATGCATCCCAGTTATCGACCCATCTGTTGCCCAATCCGCCGCCTTCATCTTCAACGAAGCAGCACCTCAACAATCCCGCCAGCACGCCGCCGCCAACAACTCCTAACATGAAACAACCCCAACATGCCAAAATGCTTCATCTGTCTCAAACCCACCATTCGCGAGCGTTCACTCACCCAGCTCACCCACCCACCCACTTCACGAATGGACACCGTCCCCATCTGTTTGGAATGCAACGATGACTGGTCAACCGCCCTTTTCGAGAACATCAGATCAGACCTAATCCTCCTCCAAAACTCCCGCATCTCCACCATCCCATTCCACCGGCATATCCAGAACCCCAACCTATAACTCACCATGCCACGCAAAGGTTCACTCACCCGCCGCAACCGCTCAACTCAAACCCTCACACAGGACAACCGAGTCGTCCTCTACGTCCGCGCTTCCACCCCCGAGCAAGTCAACTCACTTGACGCACAGCAATCCGCCGCCGCCCGCTTCGCCGAGAGACACGAACTCGCCATCGACGCCATATTCATCGATTCCGGAGTCTCCGCCGTCTCCTGCGCCCTGCGCGATCGCCCACAGGCCGCAGCCATGCTCCGCCACTGCAAGCTCCACTCCATCCGCACCATCCTTGTCCTTCGCGTGGACCGCGCATTCCGCTCCACCCTCGACTTCTCTCAAACCCTCGCTTGGGCTCGCAACCAATCCATCACCTTCCGCTTCATCGACCCCGACATCGACCTCGGCACCCCCATCGGCGAGATGTTCATCCAGATCCAAGTCGCCCTCGCTCAAATGGAATGTGGCATCCGCTCCGCCCGTGTCGATGAAGGGCTCGATTCCCTCCGCTCCCACCGCCTATCCCGCAACGGCAAGCGTGCACCCTACGGCTGGCACGCCATCCCCTGCACCGATGGCACCCGCACCCGCCTTGGAAGCCCTCAATTCCAGCACCTGCCCATCCCCGCAGAGCAAGCCGTCCTTCGCCACATCCTCACCCTCTGGGAAACTCACCAAGGACACGGTGGCCTCACCCGCGTCGCCGAACTCATCAACCACCTCGGCATACCCACAAAAATGTCCGGCCTATCCATCCAAAAAAATGGTTCCTCCCACACCTGCTCCGGCACTTGGTTCCCCGCCACCGTAAAAAGCGTTCTCGAACACGCCATCTGCGCCACAGACGCCGAGATTCCAGACGGCATCCCGTCCCTCGACTCCGCCATCGCCATCCTCCGCCTACCCCTTCCCGAAGGGTCGCGTGCCTCGCGCGACTTATGCCTCTTTCCAAATTTATGAAAATCAGAACTACAGCCACAGACCCCACAGACATGCCAACAATGCCCACAGACCCCATCTCCTGGCTCAAATTCATCACCGATTTAGCCATCCCCCACCCAAAACTAATCTCCGCCACACAGCGCAGAATCGGTCAACTATCCCCTGTCGAGGCTATCGCCGCTCTCGCTCTTCTCGCACTCGACGAGACAGGCAAGAGCACCAGCACCGACCACACCGTCACCTCCGCTCAAATCACCACCGCCGCCGGACGATCCATCCAAATCAAAACCATGTATAGCCTGCGCGGAAAATCCTTCATCACCGAAGTCATCCCATCCTCCGGTGTCGCCAATTCGCTTCACGGAAACCGACGCCATCGCCATCATTTATGGCGGCTCACCCCATCGGCCATCCCAAAGATTGTTCAAATCCGCCACGAGCTATCCGCGCTCGTGCAAAAAGTCACACGCAACCTCGCAGCATGAACCATGTCTGAACATTCAGACATTCCATCACGAGGAAAATCAACGCTACCCCACTTGGTCAGATGCACTGGTTCATTGTGACGGCCCCATCAAGTCCGCATGGACAACCGCCCTCGCCGAGAGAGGAATCTCAATAACAGCATGAAAATTCTCACAACCAACGAGGCCGCCGGAGTCCTGTCCGTTTCCAAGCGGACCATCCAGGAACTCACCGAACAACGCCTGTTGGCCGTTATCAAATTCGGTAGAAACGTGCGCTACGACCTGGCCGACCTCGAGCGCTTCGCCGAGTCGCGCAAGATCCAGGCGATTGGCTGGAAAGGGGGTGCCAAATGACTCCCGAGACATCCATAGAATCCATAGAGATGCCGCTATTGCGGCTCTTCGTTATGCTTCTGGACGGATAGCGAAATAAACTAGGGCGGCGCTCGCGGCGACAATCTCCCGATAGTATTTTTTGATGATGTTCGGGGAGTTCCCGCATTCGTCCGCCACCCGCGCAACGTCACGCACTTCTGCCGTGCGATAGGTGATGAACGAATGTCTCGCGCCATCGAAAATCCCAACCACCTCCGCAGCGGTTAGAATGGCCCTCATTTCGGCAGAATGTTCCTGCCGGCTGCCAATCCACGCCTTGCCCGTGCGGCGCGCTTGAGAGCCAAGCCAAGCCTTGCACGCGGGTGTCATCGGAGCAATGCGTGCGCCGGTTTTCGTATTGCCGGGGATGCGGAAGCCATCGGCGGTCAGGTCGATTACGGATAGATCGATTGCCATCGTTTCTGATGGGCGCAGCCCAGAGAAAAATCCGAGGGCGAGGCTAGGCAGTAACGAGGATTTTCGGTCGAGGGCCGCTTGCATGATAGCCTTGGTGGCATCAGGGCTGTAGGCTTTTGGCTCGGTTGTCGGAACTTTCTCAGGAGTGATGTCCGCAAGCGGGTTGCGCTGGCACCACGCGCGATCAGTGGCGCAGCCGTAGGTATATAGCGCCTTTATGCTCTTGCGAAACTTGTTGCGGGAGAGCGCGCCGAGGGACGGTAACGAACAAACCCAGGCTTCAATCTCGCTGCCGGTGAGACTATCGACGGGGGCGGTACCGTAAATCTTGGCGAAGCGCCCCAGCTCCCCTTTCAGGGCTTCCGTGTACCGCTCGCCTATGCGCGGCTCCTTGTATTTGAGAAACGCAGCCACGGCCTCGGCAATGGTCGTGCGGTTGCGATGGCGGTCGGAGTGATCGCGCCGGAGTGCGGCGACGGCATTCATCACAAGTTGCTCAAAAGTCGGCGGGTCAATCCCATCCGCGCGGATATCGTGCCGGGCGTCGCGGTAGTAATCGAATGCGCGGCGAGCCTCGGCGGTGATGCTTCCGAATCTCACCCCGTAATCTGAAACGTCCTTCTCATGTTCGGCGGCGAAGTCGTTCGCCTTTTGTTCGGTTGAGAACATCCGGCGTTTGCGCCGGGTCACGCCGTCAACCTCCACGGGATAGGACACCCGCCAAGGTGCCCTCGGGTGTGAGGTGGCGGTGACCTTACAGTGGGTGAACTCCCGTTTTCGTTTACTGGCCATGCGCGTAATAATGCGCCAAGGTGTGGCGAATGGCAAGAAAAATGGTTACCGAAAGATTACCACAACGCAATTAAAAGGATTTTTTGCCTTCAGCCCGGACCTCAGAACCGGACAGGCGGATTTCCCGCATCCGGCTCGCCAGTCGATGAGTGCCCGCATGTCAGGCTTGCGCCTTTCACTTCGTGGGACTCGCGGCTGAGTCG
>Ga0118677_10016318_pt1 | contig 10189 bp, 9 predicted proteins | sample AliMusrvi5mmetaG_FD_86154 | JGI IMG/M metagenome (GOLD analysis project Ga0118677, IMG submission 86154)
GTAGGAAAGATTGTCCAACCCGACCACCCGGTGGCCGATGGCGAGGAGCCTGTCCACCAAATGGCTGCCGATGAAGCCTGCCGCACCGGTCACAAGAACTGTCTTTTGTTTCCTCATTGGGCTTGGAGTTGTCTGGGGCCTACCCGCAGGTAGCTCTGGGAACATCTCGGACAGACGACCTGCGTGTCCCCATCGGAAAGCGCTCCCAGCAATTCTCCGCACTGGCACACGAACCCGCGCCAGCGCGCGGGGTTGCCGACATACAATCCATAGGCCTCGGTGGAACGCGTCACAACCGCCCCGGCCCCGACCAGCGTGTAGGGGGCGATTTCCAGCCCGCAGACAATCGTGCAGTTCGCTCCCAGCGTTGCGCCACGCCGCACGACCGTCGGGAGAAACTCCCCGCGGCGCGACACATGGCTCCTCGGGTTGAGCACATTGGTGAAGACCATGGAGGGGCCGCAGAACACGTCATCCTCGAGGCGCACGCCCTCGTAAATGGAAACGTTGTTCTGGATTTTGCAGTTCCTTCCGACCGTCACACCAGGCCCGATGTTGACATTCTGCCCGAGAACGCAGCCCTCGCCCAGCGAGGCGTTTTTTTGAACGTTGCAAAAATGCCAGATCTTGCATCCTTCCGCGATCTGGGCGCTCTCGTCAACACAGGCGGTGGGGTGGATGACTGTCTTCATGAAAGCTGCCAGTGATTAGCGATTTTGTCCCAGCAGCGCAACCCGGAATCCCCATTGCCATAAAGCGGCCGCCATGTTTCCGCCTCGGGCTCCTCACGAAGAACTGTTCGTTCGATCTCCGCCGCGTCGGGGCTGCTGAGAACGTTCCATCCCGCCTCGAGCGTCCCGGTCCATTCGGTTGAGGTGCGCAGCGTGGTGCAGGGTTTCTGGAAAAAATGGGCTTCCTTTTGAAGGCCGCCCGAATCGGTCAAAACGGCACGAGCATGGGTAATCAGGCGGATCATGGCCGGATACCCCACCGGATCCAGGATGCGGACATTTCGAAAAACCACCCCGGCCCGGGCTGCGGCGGCACGGGTGCGGGGATGGAGAGGCATGACCACGGGAACCCGGCAAGACAGGGATTCGAGTGCCGCTGCAACGGCGCCCAGCCGTTCCGGGTTGTCGGTGTTTTCGACACGGTGGATCGTTGACAGCACATAGGTTCCCGGTTCCAAACCCGCAGCGAGAATCTCCTCGATCCCCTCCCCGTCTGCGCCGGACGCCTCGCGGGCAATATCAATCATGAGATCGCCAACGACTTCGACCCGGCCGACAACGGACTCGCGCAAAAGATTTTCTCGCGCCTCTTCGCACGGGCAGAGGAGCAGTGAGCTGACGGCGTCGGTCAGGACCCGGTTGACCTCCTCCGGCATCGTGCGGTCGCGGCTGCGCAACCCGGCTTCGATATGGATGACCGGGAGTTGCAGCTTTGCTCCGACAAGCGCCCCGGCCAGCGTGCTGTTGGTATCCCCGAAAACCAGAATGGCGGACGGGCAGCATTGCTGGCAGGCCTTTTCTACGCCGAGCAGCATGGCCGCCGTTTGCGCGGCATGGGTGCCCGATCCGACCCCGAGGTCGAAATCCACGGCCGGCATTTGAAAATCCTTCATGAACACCTCGGCCATCGCGAAGTCATAATGCTGGCCGGTATTCAACAGAAACAACTCCACGCGCTCCCGCTGCGCCCCCGGGCATTGCTCCAACCCCCGCAGCAAGGCGGCCAGCTTCACAAACTGCGGCCTGGCCCCAAAGACCGTGAGCAGGCGGAGAGACCCGGAGTTTTCCATGCTCACGCCGGATAGTATTTCTCCGGAAGCGGGCCGAATTCTTTGGCGTTCGCGGTGACATCATGATATCCCACGGGCATTTCCGCCGAGATTGTCATGATCCCCTTGGCATTTGCGAGCGCCTTTGTCACATCGATCATGCGCCAATCTTTATTGGCGTATGTGTGAAAATAAAACCGTTTCCCCGCAAGGTCAGCAACGACCGCCCATTGCGTTTGGTCGTAGACCGGCTCCTTACCGCTCATGTCACGGACTGAACCGATCGGGATATCGATATTGTTGATAATCGTCATAGCGAGATTGAGACCCTCTTCGGCCCCGGTCACAGGCAAGGACGAATGAACGAGCGCCACCATGCGGACGAACCGCGAAGGCGGCGTGTAATCACCGGGAAGACCCAGCATCCCCGATCCTTGGCCAAAACCGGATTGCTTCAATCCTTCGACCGTGAAAGGCTTGGGGTTCGCAGCAGAGAGATTGGCATAATTGCGAAGATTGGTCAGATGCCAGTCAAACGGCGGCGAATTGGTCATCACGCCGAGCGGGTTGTCATAGACCTTGAGCTCGCCATTCACATATTCGATGACGATCGAATCACCTTTCGAATCATGAACGGTATAATGAAGCGGCAGTTTGCCGACCAGAGCCTCCGGTCCTTTACTGACCCGGATATTCTTGATCGCTTCCTTAACTTCACCGACCGTAGCGAAATTCGACAGAATCCAGGTAATGACTTCGTATTGCGCGATCGTGCTGGAAGCCTTGGCCAGATCGAAGGTCTGGTATCCGGCGTATCCGGGGAACATAAGATTCCCGGCTGCCAATCCTGCATCGTTCATCCCGTCACTGATAACGGGCAAACCGTACGTATTCATCCCGACCATTCCGTATTTCGTAGTCCATGCAAGACCGGCCTGCGTACCATCCGTCAATGTTCCCTGATATTCCGTTCCTTTGGGAATCACGGACACCGAGGAGTGGAACAATTCGCCGCCTTCCATCGTTCGCGCATAAAACACGAGGCCATCCGCTGTTTTCACACGAAGGCTGGTACAGGCACTCGCGCACGGCATGAGCCCCAGACACACCGCCATCACTCCGCAAAGAATTCTGATCGTATTTTTCATAAACTCTCCTTTTTTATTTTATTTAATGGAGTCCGTGATATCGACGTGTGGCTGACTGATAAAACTAGAAAAAAGCACGGGGCCGATCTTTTTATTTTGCGCGAAAAGCTTATTCAAATCGATGAGTAAATAATTCAACCGGTGCGCATAGTCGGAAACAAAGATCTTGTTACTTTTGAGATCTTTGATGAGGGTGATCTGCGCTGTTTCCAGCATGGACTGGCCCTCGTAATCGCCGGAATTGACCGACCCCTTTGGAATATCCACGGTATTGATGATGTGCCCGGCAAGAGAATACGCTTCTTCCGCCGTATCCACGGGAGCCGCAAAAAAACGGAGCAGGCTTACCTTCACGAACCTGGATGCCGATTTGAAATCCCCGGGAAGTCCCGTCATCCCGTCACCGGTGCTGAGTTCTTTTAAGGTATATCCATCTCGCTCCGACGAAATCATGTCTTTAGGGTTCAGCGTCATATAATTCCGGAGATTCGTAAGATGCCAATCATAAGGAGGGCTATTGGTCATCGTATGCGTAACGTTGTCATGGATATTCAGCTTGCCCTTCACGTATTCCACGACAATTCCCGCACCCGTCCGGTCGGTGATCGCAAGATGGATCGTGGCGCTTCCCTGGGCCGACACCTCAGGCGTCCAGACCGTGCATTTCGGCAAAGCTTCCCGGACTTCCTGGACCGTCGCAAAGTTCCCCATGATCCAGTCCCCAAGATCTGAGAGCGCTAGGACCGACTTATCCTCAGGGGTCACAGTTTGAAATTCCGTGAAGCCCGGCAGATTCAATCCTTCGATATTAAGTCCGGCTTCGTTCTGCGCGGAATCAAGTCCCTGCTGAACCGTAACACCGACTCCGGCATAGGCATATTGGCTGACCCAGGTCAGTGGTTTAAAATCTTTTGCCACTTTTTCCTTGGGAAAACTTGCCGAAAATGACTGACCTTTGGGCACCACCACAAAAGTGTACTCCATGGGAAATCCCCATTCGATCGAGCGCCCGATCACCACACTTCCATCCTTCGCCTCCACATCGACAAAAGTACAGGCACTAGAGCACGGCATAAAACCAACAAATAACACCATGATTCCGCAAATGAGCCTCATGAGATGGTTCATAGCTTCTCCTTTAGTTAATAAAAGAAACCAACGCGCGCTTCCATTTTGAATTCGTAAGTCGTATTGAATTGGGACAGCTCCCCACTATGGTACATTGGAAAACCAACCTCTACTGAAAAGACGGCTTTATTGGGGATGGTTTTACCGACCATAATATCAAAAGGCAAAAACACAGCGCCCTTGTCCTGAAAATTGATCTGAAGATCAGGCGAGGGAAAAGCCGTGACGAACCAATCGTGCGGCAACATCCAGTTCACCATGGGTGCCATTTCGAGGGTGCTGATACTGTTTCTTTTAGAAGAACCTGCGTAGTCAACCGCATATCGCATCAGGAAAGCCGCAAAGCTGCCATTGCTCACGCCGGGAAGCGATCGACGCACGCCGACGGTCGGCACGATCTGGTATTTCCCATCGCCCATCTGATCGGTACCCGCCGTCGGAAAAACAAACTGAGTGCCGGCCGCAGCGGCCCAACGATCGTTGAATTTCCCGGCCAGAAGGATCTGCCCGAGAACGTCCCCCAATCCAAACCGGAGACTTCCGTTCGGTTCATCCGCGGTCACCTTGTTGGTAAGATCGGAAGGAAGATCGACGCGAAGCCCGATCCCCCAGAAATCGTTCATCACGATAGGGTAGTCGGAACGGAGAGTGAAGATATTCTTAGAGCGCCCTTCTTTCAGAAGCTGGTACTGATAGCGGGTATCGACACGAGCCAGCGGACGGGTGATATCCTGACCATTGTTGATCTGCTGATTCTCGCCCACCTCTGCGGCAAAAGAGTTGGCAGACAAAACAAGGCTAAGAAGCACTAGGATAAGGGCTTTTGGTGTCATATCTTATGGCAGAAATTATACCGTAAAAAAAATAATCACCTAAAGAAAATACAACCTAAGACGAGACCTAAAATGCGAATTGCCCTCTTTGATTTTGGGGATATCTGCCGATACAATAGACGAGGGAAATCGCAAGAAACACAGGACTTATGTTTTGAGAACATCCAAAAAAAGAGGGAACTGACATGAAAAGATATCTTCTGGTGTTTGGGGTGATTGCATTTGTTCTGATAGGCCTGGTCCCTGCGTCGCTGGCCGCCGAGGACAACGCTTTCACCAAGTTCGGCCGCGGAATGGCCAACATCGCGATCTCCCCCGGAGAACTTTATACGCAACCGCTTTTACTTTCAAAAAACAACGATGTCGCTACTGCCTTTTTCGGAGGACTTCTCAAGGGAACCGGAATGTTTATCGCCCGGGAGGCGGTGGGAATCTACGAAGTGGTCACGTTCCCCTTTCCTATGCCTAAGGGCTACCATCCGCTCATCGAACCTGCCACAACCTTCACGGATTGGGATACCCGCAAGCCTCAAGACCAAGATTAAAAACGGGGCAACAACTCCCCCCCATCAGGGGAAGTTCCATGACAAAAAAAGCCACCGGGATCCTTGCGCTGAGTAAATAAAATAACCAGAACACAAGCAGGCAATTAAGCAGGTGCAGAATCAGGTTGGTTAAATGGTAGCCGGAAGGATTTAATTTAAAATACCGGTACTCCAAAGCATAGGTCAGGATGGTTACCGGCTGATAATTACCGGCAAAGAAAGAAGTGCATATTTTTTTAAGATTGAATGCGGACAGCGTTTGGATAAAACGGTTATTGACTATATAGATATCATCATCGTAGTTAAACCCGTTTTGCAGGGAAGGAGCGAATGCCGCCAGGGTGACCGTCAGGATTATAACGAGGGAAACGATTGTCGCAACCTTTTTCATCATGAGCTAAAACCGGACTATTTCTTATATGGAGAAAGCATTTTCCGTAATTCAGGGCTCTCTGGATACCCCAGCTTAATTGCCTGGTCAGAGTGTTCAAGGGCCAGGGGGTATTGTTTAGTGTAGTAGTAGGCTAAGGCCAGGTTATTGTGGGCGGCGGCCAGGCTAGGATCCAAGGCTAATGCTTGTTGAAACCATGAAACAGCGGCTTTAGGTTTGCCTAAAGAAAAATAGGCGTTACCGATGCCCAGAAGGGTTTCCTTGGAGACAGGGTTAATCTGCAGCGCTCTTTTATACAGCTTAAGCGCTTGCTTATCCTGGTGCCTGTCAAAAGCAAGATTAGCTTCGGAGTAATAGGCAGAGAAAAAATCCAAGCCGTTTAATACCGCCTTTCGGTAGAGCGCTTCCTGGGCCGGATAATTATTATCCTGCTTATAGATAGCGCACAACTTGATGTAGGCAGAGACCTGGTTAGGATTAATCGCGATCGCCTTAGATAGCTCCTCCGTTGCCTCCTGTTTATTTCCTTCCTTAAGGTAGAGCAGTCCAAGGTTTTCGTGGGCATCGGCGTAACCGGGGAGAAGCCGGATAACCTTTTTATACAATGCCGACGCATTATCCTTATCCCCCATAGAGAGATAAATGCCGGCTAATTCAAAATATGCCCTTTCGTAGTCCGGATTAAGACTGATCACTGTTTTTAAGGTGGAGATCGCCTCCTCTTTTTTACCCAAAGCATTTTGGGTAATCGCCAGATCGATATCGGCAAATAATAAAAAGATATTACAATACTCCTGATTATTGTAACTGCGGCAGGCATCCAGGCTCAATTTTATGGCGCGCTTAAAATCTGCTTCCGCTAAGCCGTACTCGGCTGTATTGAGAAAAAATTTCCCCCGGTTAATGTGCGCCGCAACTATCCCCCCATCCTGCTTTAAAACATCATTCCACAGACTGAGGCTGTCCTGCCAGATATGGCAGCGTTGGTGGGCTGAATAGCCCAGACAAGTGATGCCAACAGAAAGCAGCAGGATCAAAAAGGCTTTGCTCAGGTGTGGGGTTTTGTGCAACAGCCAGTTAAAGGTATAAGCCAACAGCAGGAATATCCCGATACAGGATAGATAGATGTAGCGGTCCGCCATGACCATTTCTTCTGTAGGCAGGAACCTTACCGCAGGAAACACCATCAACAAGAATAACCCTGCGCCCAGGATAGCTTTTTTAGTGTATTTAGAGGAGATAGCCAGGAGGAATAAAAGGATAGTTAAGGCAAGTAAGGCGCTAAAGAGTAAAAGACTATTAGAGCGTAAGTCTATTAAAGGGTACAGGGCGGATAGCTTAAGCGGATACAGAAGCTTGCTTAAGTAAAAGATGATGTCATAGGAGGCTCCTTTTAGTTTGTCGGCCAGGCTGTAGTAGTTAAAGGACTGGGCGTTACCGGTAAGATGCCCTTCCAGGAGGGCGATAGCGCCAAAGACGGCGGAGAGGATGAAAAAAGGAAGCTTTTGGATGAAGTTAAAGAGTTTAAGCTCGCCCTCTCCTCTTGTATAGTCAAACAGGAGTAGGATTAAGGGTAAGGTGATGGCCATGGATTTAGACAGAAGTGCACAGATAAACAGGATAAAACAAAGGATGAGGTATTTATTCGGTTTAAGGTTGTCTTTTAAGTAATAAAGATAGCTGATCAGGGAACCTAGATAGAATGAGGCATAAAGCAGGTTCTTCCTCTCGGCTATCCAGGCAACGGATTCTACCTGCATGGGGTGGATCCCAAAGAGTAAGGCGACAATAAAAGAGACAAGGATACTGCCTCTAGTTAAAATATAGATCAGCCAAAAGACGAATAAAGTGTTTAATAGGTGGAGTAAAAGGTTATCCAGGTGGTAGCCGAAGGGGTTAAGCTTGAAAAATTTGTACTCCAGCATGTAGGAGAATAAGGTTAAGGGATGGTAGTGGGACATGTGGAAGCTGGTTAAGATGTGCCCTGCATTAACAATGGAAGCTGATTGGATCAAGGGATTGGCGGTCACATACAGGTCATCATCCCAATTGGTGAAATTGTTCTTTAGGGCAGGAGAAAAGGAAAGCAGGACCGCAATCAGGATCAGGCAGGCAGGGATGATCAATCGAATGTTTTTCATGCTTAATCTTTTTTATTCCGGTGGCTCTCCAGGAGCTTCAAAAGCTTAAGGCTCTCTGGATACCCCAGCTTAATTGCCTGGTCAGAATGTTCAAGGGCCAGAGGGTATTGTTTAGTGTAGTAGTAGGCTAAAGCCAGGTTATTGTGGGCCACTGCCAGTTTGGGATCGAATTTTAAGGCTTGATTTAACCAGCGGATAGCGCCTTTAGGGTCACCTAAGGTCAGATAAGCGTTGCCTAAGCCTAAAGCGGCTTCTTTAGAGGAAGGATTGACCAAAAGCGCCCTTTTATACAGCCGGATGGCTTGAGCTTCCTGATGTTTATCAAAAGAAAGCTCGGCCAGATAATAGTAGGCCTGGAAAAAATCCAGGTTATTGGAGACGGCTTTTTGATACAGCGCTTCCAGGTTTTTTTGGTCATGAAAAGCTTGATAGATATCATCCAGCTGGAAATAGGCGGATAATTGGGTTGGCTCAATATCAATAACCTGATTAAACTCTTTGATCGCCTCCTTGATCCTGGCTTCTTTTGCATAGAGAGCGCCTAAATTCTCATGGACATAAAGCTGCCTGGGGTTAAGTTCCAGCGCTTTGAGATACAAGGCCTCTGCTTTCGCATCATTACCCAGAATGTCATTTAGGCTGGCCAGGTTAGAATACGCATTTGTCTCTATGTACCGGCGGTAAAGCGTGACGATCATACTTTTATCGCTTTTTCCCGCGGCTGCTTTAACATTAAACGCATCTACATCCTTGATCACTTGTTCAAATACCGCCATGGCTTCCTTATTCCTGCCCGAAGCGCGTAAAGCATAACCCAGGTTAAGATAATAATACCGGAACTCCGGCCGGAAAGGAAAATGCTTGCTGATCTCTATCGCCTTTTCAAAATCTTCCCGCGCCCGATCATAATCCTGTTGGAAAAAATAATACTCCCCGCGTTTCTTATGCGCCGTGGTTGAGCCGGGATAAATCGCCAAAACATTGTTCCACAGGCTGGAGTCATCCTTCCAAACGCGCGTCCTCTGGTTAGTCAAATATCCGAAACAAATTAGGCACAGGGATAAAAGAAGAATTATAATCCCCTTAACCACCGGGGAATTTTTGGAATATGTCCAAACCCATACCAACGCTTCGCTGAACAAGTAAAACAACCCGATAGAAGCCAGGTAAACGTAGCGATCAGCGAAAATTATGTCATCTAAGGGCAGGCTGCGGATAACCGGAAAAAGTATCAGCAGGAATAAACCGGCGCCAAGGATAATTTTTTTGGTGTATTTATTGGAGAAAATAACCAAAGCTAACAGCGTGACAACTATTAAAACGTAAAATAAATAAAAACCGGATTTAACCTCGGTATACGGGTACAGTATCGAAAGCTTGACCGGATAAAATAACTTATTCAGGTAAAAGATTATATCGGAAGAAGCTCCTTTGAGCTTGTCCAAAAGGCTAACGGTCCGCTCATTATAAAAGCTTTTAGTCAAGTATCCGCCTAAAAGCGCAAGCAGCCCGAAGCTGATCGAGAGGACAAAAAAAGGTGTCTTCTGGATAACGGAAGAAAGTTTGAGTTTATCCGTCCGGCAGTAATCGAATAAAAGCAGCGCCAGGGGCAAGGTGATCGCCATGGATTTGGACAGGAGAGAAAAAACAAACAGGGCCAGGCAAAGGTAGAAATACTTTTTATCTTTTTTCAGGTGATAGTTCAGGTAACTGATTAAGGCGCCCAGATAGAAGAAGGCATATAAAAGGTTCTTCCTCTCTGCTACCCAGGCAACAGTCTCCACCTGCAGCGGGTGGATGCCGAACAATAGGGTAGTAAGCAAGGCCACGGGGATACTGCCTTTACTCAGGAGGTAAATAAGCCAGTAGACCAGGATACAGTTAAACAAATGCAGCAGGAGGTTATCCAGGTGGTAGCCGAAAGGGTTAAGCTTAAAAGCCTTATACTCCAACATGTAGGAGAATAAGGTCAGGGGCTGGTAGTGGGTGACAAAGAAATGGGTAGAAATATTTGCCAGGCTGGACGGAGATATGGAGCGGATAACTTTGTTCTGGGTGACATACAGGTTATCATCCCAATCCGTGAAGTTATTTTTCAGGACCGGGTAAAAAGAAAGCAGGACCGCCGCCAGAATGAGACCGGCAGGAATAATCGTTTTAAGATTTTTCATCGGTAAAAATCACAAAGCTCCGGCTTATTTATTTTTTTTCCATTCCCGGAAA
>Ga0118677_10016319_pt1 | contig 10188 bp, 8 predicted proteins | sample AliMusrvi5mmetaG_FD_86154 | JGI IMG/M metagenome (GOLD analysis project Ga0118677, IMG submission 86154)
ATTTTTCAAGGAGGGCAACTCTCCCCACCCCCAACCCATCGGGTTCTATTTTGCCAGTCTGTGGTATTACGAGGATTTATATCCCTGGATTTTCAGTTGGGCCGCCCTTCGGGCGGCGAATTCATACCTGATTAAGTAAAGATACCCGATCTGAGTAAGGGGAGCATTTTTCTTCAACGAAGGAAGCGGCGCTCATAGAGCGCTGCTACATTAAGAATGGGTGTAGCCCCGCTCTATGAGCGGAATGGCGTTGGGTGTGTTGGGTGTGCATTAACCATATGGGCGAGGCTGTGCCGAGCCGTTGCTGATGCACCGAATCGCAGATGTGCCTCTTTTCGGCTCATTATCATTTTTTGCGTGGCCCCAACGCGAAAACATGGTAAAAGGCCACGAAACCGATTCAAGGGATTTGCAATATGAAAACCCCCATTCTTCAGGCGGAAGACGCCGCGGCCCTGATTCCCGACGGCGCCACCTTGGGCACTGGTGGGTTTGTCGGCAATGGCCACCCGGAAGCGCTGACAGCCGCCTTGGAACATCGGTTCCTGGCGAAAGGCCACCCCCGGGATCTCACCCTCGTCTATGCCGCCGGACAAGGCGATGGGAAAACCCGCGGACTGAATCACCTCGGGCATGCTGGCCTGGTCCGGCGAGTAGTCGGCGGGCATTGGAATCTGGCGCCCAAGTTGGGATCCTTGGCCGTCGCCAATCAGATCGAAGCCTATAATTTTCCGCAAGGCGTCATCAGCCATCTCTTCCGCGAAATCGCCGGCGGTCGGCCGGGGGTCATCACCCATGTCGGCTTGCACACCTTTATCGATCCCCGCCTCGGCGGCGGCAAACTCAATGCGCGAACGATCGAAGATCTGGTGGAATTGATTCACCTCGCAGGGCGCGAATGGCTCTTTTACAAGGCCTTCCCCATTCATGTGGCCTTTCTGCGCGGTACGACGGCCGACGAACGTGGAAACGTGACCATGGAGCGGGAGGCGGGGTCCTTCGAGGTGCTCTCGCTGGCCCAGGCCGTGCATAATTCCGGCGGGAAGGTTTTTGTGCAGGTTCTAAAAATCGTCCCGGAAGGATCCCTCGATCCGCGCTCCGTCCGGATTCCCGGCATCCTGGTGGATGGTCTGATCGTCGCCTCGCCTGAACAGCACCAGCAAACCTTCGCCGAGAATTTCAACCCGGCCTATACCGGAGAACTCCGTTCGGAGCGGCCCAGCCTCCCACCCCTGCCCTTCGATGAACGCAAAATCATCGCCCGGCGCGCGGCCTTGGAATTACGCCCGGGCGCCATCCTCAATCTGGGGATCGGCATGCCCGAAGGCGTCGCCGGGATCGCCTTCGAGGAAGGCCTCTTCGATCAATTAACCCTTACGGTCGAAGCCGGCCCCATTGGCGGAATCCCCGCCGCCGGCCTCAGCTTTGGCGCCAGCGTCAACCCGGAGGCCATCATCGACCAGCCCTACCAATTCGATTTCTACGACGGGGGCGGCCTGGATCTCGCCGTCCTCGGGCTGGCCCAGGCCGATGTCCGCGGCGACGTGAATGTCAGCAAATTCGGCGAGCGGGTTGCCGGGGTTGGCGGCTTCGTCAACATCAGTCAGAACGCCAAGGAATTGGTTTACTGCGGAACTTTCACCGCCGGCGACCTCGCCATCGAAATCGTTTCCGGCAAACTTCGCATCGTCCGGGAAGGCCGTCACCGGAAATTTATTCCGGCGGTCGGACAGATTAGTTTCAGCGCCGATTATGCCCGCGAAAAAGGACAATCGGTCCTCTACGTGACCGAACGGGCGGTCTTCGAACTGGGCGAACACGGCCTGCGGCTGATCGAAATTGCTCCCGGCATCGACTTGGAAAAAGAGGTGCTGGCCCAGATGGATTTCAAACCCGAGATTTCCCCCAATCTGCGCACCATGGATGCGCGTATTTTCCAGCCGGAGCCCATGGGTCTCCGGTCATCAACCCCAACGGAATCCGCATGAACCCTTCCGAACCCGTCATCGTCAGCGCTTGCCGCACGCCCCTCGGCGCCTTCAACGGGACGCTCAGCCAGATGGCCGCGCCTCAACTTGCCGCCGTCGTCCTAGCCGATCTCGCCCGGCGCGCCGGATTGGATCCCAACCTCGTCGAGGAAGTCATCCTCGGCCAGGTCTTTCAAGCCGGAGTCGGCCAGCATCCCTCCCGCCAGGCGGCATTGGCGGCCGGGTTATCGGAATCCATCTCGGCCTTTGCCGTAAATAAGGTTTGCGGATCGGGACTGCTGGCGGTTGGCCTGGCGGCCCAAGCCATCGTCGCCGGAAACCGGCAAATCGTCATGGCCGGCGGCATGGAAAGCATGAGCCGCGCCCCCTATTTGCTCCCTCAAGCCCGGACCGGTTACCGCCTGGGCCATGGCGAACTGACCGACAGCATGATTCGGGACGGGCTCTGGGATGTTTATGACCAGTGCCATATGGGCCTATTGGCCGAACAACTTGCCACCGAGTTCTCGATTTCCCGGGTCGATCAGGACGCCTTTGCCTTCGCCAGCCAGCAACGCTGCGCCAGTGCTCAAAAAGCCGGCCGATTCAAGGCTGAAATCACGCCCGTCCCCATCCCCCAACCAAAAAAAGAACCGGTCCTTTTCGACACCGATGAATGTCCCCGCCACGATACGGCCCCAGAACGCCTGGCGGCGCTGAAACCCGCCTTCAAGCCTGGCGGATCAGTCACCGCCGGCAATGCCTCCGCTTTGAGCGACGGCGCCGCCGGCCTCCTCATTCTGTCCGCGGGGCGGGCCCGTGAATTGAACCTGAAACCCCTGGCCCGTATTCGCTCGTGGGCCACCGGAGGACTTAAACCGGCGCGAATGGGACTCGGCCCCGTCTCGGCCACTGCCCAGGCTCTGGATCGGGCCGGAATGAAACTGAACGAAATGGATTTGATCGAGATCAATGAAGCCTTCGCCGCCCAGATCCTCGCCGTCCGGACCCAAATGCCCTGGGATGCCGCCCGGGTCAATGTCAACGGAGGCGCCATCGCACTCGGCCATCCGCTGGGCGCGAGCGGCGCCCGGATTCTGGTCACGCTTTTGCATGAGCTCATTCGCCGGGAGGAACGCTATGGCCTGGCCGGGCTGTGCATCGGCGGGGGTGAAGGCATTGCGATGGTGGTGGAACGATGGACGGGAGATGCTCAATGATTCGCAAAATACTGGTGATCGGCGGGGGAACCATGGGCCGGGGCATCGCACAAACCGCCGCTGCCGCGGAGTGCGAGGTGCTGCTGTGCGAGATTAATTCGGCCCTGGCGAAAAAAGCCTTGAGCACCATTGCCACGTCGCTCCAACGCGCGGCCGAAAAAGGCAAATTCGATCCCGCCCGAATTCCCGCAGTCCTGGCACGGATCCGGGTGACAGAGACCCTCGCCGAGGGAACCGAATCGGATCTGGCGATCGAGGCGATCATCGAAAATCTTCCGGCCAAGCAGGCACTCTTCAAGGATCTGGCGCATCGCCTGCCGCCCCAAACCCTGTTGGCCAGCAACACCTCTTCCCTGCGGATCGCCGACATCTTCGCGGGGGTGAACGGACAGGATCGGGTCCTGGGCATTCATTTCTTCAATCCGGTTCCGGCCATGCCGTTGGTGGAACTGGTCCGCGGACCGGCCACTTCCGACGCCACCCTTGCGGAGGGCCGGGAATGGGTCGAACGCCTGGGCAAGACCGCGGTGCAAGTGGCCGATACGCCGGGCTTCATCGTCAACCGTCTATTGATTCCCTACCTCAATGAGGCGGCGTTGGCCTTACAGGAAGGCATCGCCTCGGTCGAGGACATCGATACCGCGATGCGACTGGGAGCCGGCCATCCGATGGGTCCCCTCGCCCTGGCCGATCTCATCGGTCTGGATGTCGTGGTGGAGATTCTGGAGACGCGCGCCCGGGTCAGTGGAAATCCACACCTGGGTCCCTGTCGCCTTCTGAAAGAAAAAGTGGCCCGAGGCGAACTCGGCCGCAAAACCGGCCACGGGTTTTATAAATCTTAACCCACACAAGCCGCGTGAATTGCCTTTAAGATGGCCGGGACATCAAAGGTCAGGCGCCAGTCGGGATAATGCGCCTTGAATTTTTCGACACTGCTCACCCACCAGATATGATCCCCGATCCGCGCCTGTTCCAGATAGTGGATATTCATCTTGCGACCAGAGATCGATTCACACAAGGCGATCGCCTCTTGCATCGAGCAATTGCTAAAACGGCTGCCGCCCATGTTATACACTTCACCCGGCCGGGGAGCCCGATAAAACGCATCAAAGGCCCGGATCAGATCCGCACTGTGGATGTTGTCCCGAACCTGTTTTCCCTTATATCCATAAATTTCGTATTCGCGCCCGCTGACCGCACACTTCATCAGGTACGACAAAAATCCGTGCAGACGGGTTCCCGAATGGCCCGGGCCGGTCAGGCATCCTCCCCGGAACACCGCCGTCTTCATCCCGAAATACCGCCCATATTCCTGCACCAGCACATCCGCCGCCACCTTGGACGCGCCGAACAGGCTATGCTTGGTCTGATCGATGCTCATGCTTTCATCGATCCCGGCCCGGGCATAGGGATGCGATGGATCCAATTCCCATCGGGTCTCCAACTCGATCAGCGGCAGGGCATTGGGCGTGTCACCGTAAACTTTGTTGGTCGAAGTAAAAATGAAAACCGCTTCCGGCGCTATTTTATGTACCGTCTCCAACATCACCAGGGTCCCATTGGCATTGACCGTAAAATCCATGAACGGATCCGATGCCGCCCAGTCATGCGACGGCTGGGCCGCGGTGTGAATGACCAGCCGAATATCCGAGGAATAAGTCTTGAAGATCCGCTCCATCGCTTCCGGCGAACGGATGTCCTCATCGCAGTGGACGTAATTCGCAAATTGTTCTTTCAGCGTATCCCGTTGCCAGCGCGTGGATGCCTCGGCGCTAAAAAAACGGGCGCGCATGTCATTGTCGATCCCGACCACCCGATAGCCTTGTTGCAGATAAAAACGGGCGGCTTCCGCGCCGACCAATCCCGCCGATCCGGTCACGATTACGGTTTGCATCTCGTCGTCTCCTCTGCGTTTTCAGCCGCCAAATACGGGACGCAAGAGCGCCTCGTGATCCCGCATCCACTTCGCCGTATCCCCGATCAGGGTTTCCAAATTGCGCCCGGGCCGCCACTCGAAGTCCGCCATCACCCGGCGCCGGTCGGTCAGATAAAGCGGCACATCACTCGCCCGGATCTGGGGATCCTCCCCCATCGGGATCTGACGCCCCACAATGTTCGAAACGCAGCGGGTCAATTCCCTCAATGAGAAACTAATCTCGCGTCCGCCGCCCACGTTGTAGACGCGGCCGTCCCAGAAAGCTTCCCGGCGAATCTGGCGGATCACCAGATCGGCAAAATCGTCGATGTGCAATACGTCGCGAACCTGTTTCCCGCCATACCCGATATAGGTCAACGGCCGGCCGTAATGATGCGCGGCCACCCAGAGCGCGGTGACGCCCTGGTCCACCCGCCCCATCTGCCAGGGGCCGGCCAGCACACCGCAGCGATTGATCAATACCTTCAGGCCCCATTGGGCCGCATATTCCTGGGCCATGATTTCCGAGGCAAACTTGGTCGCCCCGTACAGGGTCCGCGCGCCGCCCACCGGAAAATCTTCCGCAATCCCCTGCGCCGAAAGGCCGGGCATCCCGGGATTCGCCGCGATTTCAAACCGGGTCTCGGTTTCGACCAGGGGAATCGCGCGCAGGGCCGCCAGGGGATAGATGCGGCTGGTCGAAATAAACAGCACCCGCGCGTTCCAATTCCGGGCCGCTTCCAACAGATTCAGGGTGCCGCCCAGGTTCGTATCCAGCACATAGCGGACATCGCCGGAAGCGCCGGCCATCACTGAAGGTTCGGCCGCGGCGTCGATCACCAGATCAAACGGCTCGTTTCCGAACGCCTGCGTTTCGCGAACATCTCCGGTCCGAACCGTCACCCCGCCTTTTTCCAGCCGCCCCACATTGAGTTCGGATCCCTTGCGATAAAAATTATCCAGCGCGACCACCGCACAATCCGGCCATTCCGCGCGCAAGCGCAAAGCCAGATTAGACCCCACAAATCCCGCCCCGCCCGTGATCAGGATGCGTTTCACTGTGCCCCTTTTCGCGGCTTTGCGATCAAGCCACCGTTTTTTCCGGGCATCTTGGGTAGGGCGCGCTCGCCGTAGCGCGCCGCGGCGGCTTGCGGCGAGGCCGCCCTACCTTTGGTTGAGCGCAAAGTGTGCCTTGAGGCGAATCGGATCGGCGCAAAATATTGCGGCTGATGAAAACTCAGAACCTCCTGAATCGGCGACCAGCATCCCCAGTGGGGTTTCGAGGTGTGCGAGGCGATTTTGTAAAAATTCGCGCGCCAGGTGTGCCCTTCCAACGCTCCCAGGGGACCCAGAAAATCCTCCAACACGGCAAAGGGAATCGTCGCCTGAACCCACCAGGTCAGCGGCTTACGGATTTCAATCGGAATGAATTTCGGCAGAGAGGTCCGGATCGATATTTGATCCAATTGGGCGGGGGTCAGCGGAGTGGCCTGCCGTTCACCCCCCTCTTTTGTCGGATAACGGATAAAAAACATCAGGGGGGTTCCCCCGCAATTGATTTCCAGGTTAAAATAACCGGGACGCCCTTCGGGTTCCAGGAAGAATTCAACACAACTATCCTTGCACACCGGTCCGTGCGGCCGGGTGTTCACGGCGCGGACATAGTGATCCCGAACCCGGAAAAAAAGTTGGAATCCCTGGTCGTTATAAGCCAGTTTAGCCTCGGTCAGGGGACGATGTGCCGTACTGGAGGCATGAAACGCCGCAACCGGTAAAGCAGGAACTCTCGTCCAGGGGGCTTCATTCCAAGCCCGGCCAAACGCAGCCGGGGCCACCCGGGTTATTTGATATTCATGTGCCCCATCTGTTTTCATAATCCATCTATATTACCGTCCGCCATTTCAGTCCGCCACTATTTTCTACGAAGTCCCGGTTAATGGGCAATCGAGTAGGTGTGATTGGGTTGGGTTTGAAATTCCAGAACGGAATCCGGCGCGCCGGGCTGGGTGAGGATTATTTTTTGGGAATCCATTTCGCGAACGATGACCTCACCGGAGAACGGTCCCGCAACCAGGCATCGGTTCCCGATTAAACTACGGATGAAAGCCTGTCGCAGGTGCCCATTCTGAAAGTCGATATCGACCTGGAAACCGCCGCGTGCCCGTAATCCCTTAATCGATCCGGTTGCCCAGGCCGTGGGCAATGCGGGTAAGAGGCGAAGCAGAAAGGTGGGGTGAAAAGACGAACCCTCGCAGGAGTTCAGTTGTTCGTGACTTTGAAGGAGCATTTCGGCGATACCCGCACAGCCGCCGAAGTTGCCGTCAATTTGGAAGGGGGGATGATTATCGAACAGGTTCGGCAAAGTGCTTTTGCCGAGAAGGTGGAGTATATTTTCATAGGCTCTCTGCGCGTCTCTGAAACGCGCCCAGAGGCTGATCATCCAAGCCCTGCTCCATCCGGTGTGTCCGCCACCAGCTGCCAGTCGTGCTTCCAAAGACTTTCGGGCGGCGATCAAAAGTTCCGGGGTCCGGCTGGGGGTCAGCTGATCGCTGGGATAAACGCCAAAAAGATGGGACATGTGCCGATGTCCCGGTTCCGGCTCATCGTAGTCCTCGATCCATTCCTGCAGGCGGCCTGTGCGGGGACTGATTTGAAGGGGCGCCAATAGTTTGAGCGCCGTGATCAGTTCTTGCTTGAATGGCTCGTCTTCAGGTGGATTTCCCAGGGCTTCAAGAGCGCGCAGGCAGTTGGTGAAGAGATTGTAAGTGATTTGCAAATCCATGGTGGAACCATACGTGAACATGGAGACCGAGCCATCGCTTCGGCGGAACGAGTTTTCGGGTGAATGAGAGGGATTTGTGACCAGATGTCCGGCCCCGGCCACATGGGCTGGAGCTTCGACCAAAAAATCCAACAGGAACCGGGCAGCCCCTTTCATGAGCGGCCACCCTTGTTGCTGCAGGAAGGGAAGATCACCCGAAAAGGCGTAATGTTCCCACGGGTGCTGGGCCAGCCAGGCCCCTCCCACGGGCCAGATGCCCCAAATGCCATCCATCGGTGCGGTGCAGGCATAGATATCCGAAACATGGTGCATGACCCAGCCTCGCGCTCCATAATGGCGCCGGGCCGTGATTTCGCTAGATTTTACACACGAAGCCATCCAGTCGAAGAGCGGGGTGTGGCATTCGGAGAGGTTCGCCACTTCGACGGGCCAGTAGTTCATTTGTAAATTGATATTGGGATGATAGTCGCTGTTCCAGGGCGCGTTCATTTTGTCGTTCCAAATCCCTTGCAAATTGGCCGGTAACGACCCGGGGCGGGAGGACGACATCATTAAATAACGGCCAAACTGGAAATACAGCGCGATTAATGCCGGATCGGGTTTTCCCGCGGCCATTTCGGCAAGGCGAACATCGGTGGGAAGTTCGGCCTGCTCCGTGCGGCCCAGATCGATCGCGACCCGATTGAACAGCGTGCCATATTCCGCCAGATGGGCGGATTTCAGCGCGTCGTAGGATTTATTGGAGATGCGCTCCAGAACGGACTTGCAGCGGGCGGACGGATCGGCCGAATAATCTTCCGGCCCGATATAACTCGTTGCCCCGGCCACCAGGATGGTGATGGCATCCGCGCCTGTGACTTTGAGAGAGTTGAGATGATTATCGATGCGTCCGCCGTCAACCCGTATCTCGGCTTCGGCGCGAAATGCGAGTCCATGAGTGCCGAGCTGTCCCCGCAGAATCAGGCGATTGCCGACGGCGCTGTTTTCGATCACATCCTGACTGCGATCGAAACGGATCGTTGCGGTCAAGGCTCCGGGACGATCGGTGATAATGCGGAAGACCAGGACTTGATCGGCGGCCGATGCAAAACTTTCGCGGGTCTGATTGGACCACTTCTTCCAGCCGCTATACCACTTGAAGCTGACGCGATGCAGGCCCGTCTTGAGGTCGAGTTCTCGCCGATAGTCGGGCACCTCAAAGCTCTCGTCTTCCGGTTCCAGATCAAAAAGGAGACTGGCCAAAGGTTGGTAGGATTCAATATTGCAGGGGATGCCCATCATGGCGCGATTGGCCAATTCCGTTGCCTCCTGGTTTTTTCCCTGAAAGAGAAGATTTCTGACCTGGGGCAAGGCGGCAAGCGCAGCCGGATTGGACCGATCGATCGCGCGACCCCGCCAAACACTTTCCTCGTTCAATTGAAATTCTTCGCGATAAATCCTGCCGAAGATCATGGCGCCTAACCGGCCGTTGCCAATAGGCAACGCTTCGTTCCAGTCACGGGCCGGTTGTCGATACCAAATCGAGAGATCATTTTTCATGAGGGCATTCCTGACTCAATAATAGAGGCTCAAACGGGTAGACCCAACCGACTTCGAACCCAATTCTGCAACCGAACGACGCGGAGCTTTGAGACCTTGGCAACTTGTTCTTCCAAATTGTTTTTGGCGTTTTCAGTGTTTGCCAGGTGGTTATTGACTGCTTTGTAATGCAGGGATACCGCCTGCAAATATGCGGCCAGCGCCTGGCCTTCAGCCAAACGGTCCCAGCCCCTGACTTGAAAAGGTTGGGCCCATTCCACGGCTTCCCGGTAGATGGTTTCCCATTGGGAGACGACCGGCTCCAATCCCGCTTCGCTTCTGATCCGTTGGCTGACCGCTTGAACCTCCTCCATCCGATACGATTGAATCTCCCGAACCAGGAGGTCGGGATGATGGAGGTGCGGCGTTACCCGGAATCCAAAGTTCCAAGGGCGAAGCTCCCCGAAATTGGCCGGCGTGACCAGCGGGCCGCTCCCAAAGCCCCCGACCAAAATAACGGCACAGCCGCAGGCCATGGCTTCCAGGGCGGATCGGCCGGTTGCAAAAACCAAGTCGTATTGGGGCAGGAGATTTTCCGGCTCCTTGCAGGGGTTGCCCGCCCGATAGCCGATGACGTCCAGTTCCAGATTCATTTGCCGACAGGCGGCTTGAACCACAGGAGTGAGGGTCATGCGCGTGGCCATGCTGTGAAACAGGAGAGCCCGCCGGGGCTTCGCGGCCACCTAGGGTTTGAGTTTAAAGCGCTCCAAATCCACGAAATTCAAG